>Ga0256404_1013316_pt1 | contig 10467 bp, 9 predicted proteins | sample RumenRJG_01DNA_FD_185990 | JGI IMG/M metagenome (GOLD analysis project Ga0256404, IMG submission 185990) | Bovine rumen microbial communities from Lethbridge, Alberta, Canada - RJG_01 | ecosystem: Host-associated > Mammals > Digestive system > Stomach > Rumen | place: Canada: Alberta | collected...
TCGCGAAAAAGACCTTCAACCCCATGCTCGGCATCGAGGGGGGCATCTCGATTCTGGGAACATCCGGGATCGTCGAGCCCATGAGCGAGCAGGCCATCGTCGACACCATCGCGCTGGAAATCCGGCAGAAAGCGGCTTCCGGCAGCAGACGGCTGATCCTCTGCCCAGGAAACTACGGCCTGGACTTCCTGCAGAAAGAGATGCCGGAACTGGAGCCGATTCCGAGGGTCAAGTGCTCCAACTACATCGGGGACGCGCTGGATCTGGCTTTGCTTGAGGGAATGGAAGAAGTACTGCTGATCGGACATGTCGGCAAGCTGGTGAAGCTCGCCGGCGGGATCATGAACACGCACTCCCGCATGGCCGACTGCCGCCGGGAGCTCTTCTGCGCCCATGCGGCGCTCTGCGGCGCGGACCGGGAAACCTGTGAAAACCTGATGCGGCAGGTGACCACCGACGGCTGCCTGAAAGTTCTGAATGATTCTGAATTATGTAAACCGGTGACGGAGAGCCTGCTGCGGGAGATCCAGAAGGTCCTGGAGCGGCGAAGCGGCGGAGCCTGCCGCATGGGAGCCGTGATGTTCTCCAATGTCTACGGGATGCTGGGCAAAACCGCGGAGGCGGAGGCGCTGCTCCGGGAATGGAGGGAGCCGGCATGAGAGAAGGGATTGCCTTTCTGGCCTTCACCGACCGGGGAGAAGCCCTGGCAGAGAAGCTCGCCGGAGTACTTGGCGGAGAGACTGCCCGGGCCGGAAGAGACCTGGATCTCGGAACCTGGACGGAAGCGGCCTTCAGGGAAAAGCGTGCGCTGATCTACGTCGGCGCGGTCGGGATCGCCGTGCGCGCCATTGCACCCTTTCTCAGGCACAAGGCGGAAGATCCGGCGGTTCTGGCAGTGGATGAAACCGGGCGTTATGTGATTCCGCTGCTGTCCGGACATTTGGGCGGAGCGAACGCGCTGGCCAGGGAACTCGCCGCCGTCACCGGCGGAGAGGCCGTCATCACGACCGCGACGGATCTGCACGGGGTCTTTGCCGTCGATCTCTGGGCGAAGAAACAGAACATGACCGTGCGGCAGCCGGCGCGGATCAGGACGGTTTCGGCGAAGCTTCTGGCGGGACAGATGATCCTGCTGGACTGCCGCTGGAAGATCCATGGTGCAGAGCCGGAGAAGGTCCGGAGACTGCAGAATGACGGTACCCGGGAGGTCGCGTCTTCGGACACTGAGTGTACAGACGCCGACGTGCTGGTGGATTATCATGATGACGTGTGCACCGGGCTTCAGCTGGTCCCGCGAATTCTGCACCTCGGCGTCGGCTGCCGGAAGGAAACCAGTGCAGAGATGCTGGAAGCGGGCCTGGAACGCTTCTGCCGGGAGAGAGGTATTCTGCCGGAAGCAATCCGCTCGGCGGCGAGCATCGACCTGAAGAGCGGGGAGAAGGGACTTCTCCGTTTCTGCCGTGGGCATGACTGGCCGATCCGCTTCTATACGGCGGACGAACTGCGCCGTGCGGAAGGACACTTCTCGGGATCGGAGTTTGTACGGTCGGTCGCCGGTGTGGACAACGTCTGTGAACGCGCCGCCGTTCTGAGGAGCGGCGGGAAGCTGACCGAGACGAAATATGCGCAGAACGGCGTCACCTTTGCCCTCGCGGAAGAACAGGCATACTTTGACTGGAGTTGGTAACATGGGGAAACTCTATGTGGTCGGGATCGGTCCGGGCGACGGACGGTATCTGACCGAGGCCGCCCGCGCGGCGCTGGAAGAGGCGGATGTGCTCTGCGGCTATACGCTGTATGTGGAGCTCATTAAACCGCTCTGGCCGGAAAAAGCGACATACAGCACCGGTATGACCGGGGAGATGGAGCGCTGCCGCTGGTGCCTGGAACAGGCAGCCGGCGGAAAAACCGTCGCTCTCGTCTGCAGCGGAGACGCGGGAATATACGGGATGGCGGCGCCGGTTCTGGAACTCAGGAAGGAGTACGGAGAGACAGAAGTGGAGATCATTCCGGGCATCACCGCGGCCCTTTCCGGCGGCGCGCTGCTGGGGGCGCCGCTGGGGCACGACTTCTGTGTGATCTCGCTGTCCGACCGCCTGACGGACTGGGCGCAGATCGAAGAGCGGCTGCGCTGTGCAGCGAGAGGGGATTTCGCGATCTGCCTGTATAATCCCGCGTCCAGGCACCGGCGGGACTATCTGCGGCGGGCCTGCGACATCCTGCTTTCGGAAAAGAGCCCGGAAACCATCTGCGGGCTGGCCAGGTCCATCGGACGCGAAGGGGAGGGCATCCGGATCCTTCCGCTTTCGGAGCTGCGCGGCACGGAGGCGGATATGTTCACGACCGTGTTCATCGGTTCCTCCCAGACCAGAGAACTGGACGGGCGGATGGTGACCCCGAGGGGGTACCGCACATGAGATTCGTCATCTTCAGCGGCACCACCGAGGGCAGGAAGCTTTCCGTCCTGCTGGCGGAGGCCGGGGCGGACGTGACGGCCTGTGTGGCCGGCGACTACGGGAGTGAAGAGCAGGGCGTCATTCCCGGCGTGGAAGTACGGACCGGTCCTCTGAGCCCGGAAGAGAAGCGGAAGCTGCTGCGGGACTGCGTGCTCTGCGTGGATGCGACGCATCCATATGCGACCCATGTCACGGCCTCTGTCCGGGAAGCCTGCCGGGACGCCGGCGTGCGGTATGTCCGGCTGCTCCGCCCGGCGAGCGAGACCGGCGATGCGAGATGCTTTGAGACCGCCGAAGACGCGGCCGCCTGGCTCAGCGGGCAGAAGGGGAACATCCTGCTCACCACCGGGGCCAAAGAACTCTCCTCCTTTGCGGCCATCGACCCGGAGCGGCTTTACCCGCGAATCCTGCCGAGTCATCAGAGCCTTGAGGCCTGTGAGCGCCTCGGCATCCCGCACCGGAACATCATCGCCATGCAGGGGCCTTTTTCCGAAGAGCTGAACCGGGCCATCATCCGCCAGTACCGAATCCGGTATCTGGTCTCGAAGGACGGCGGCGTGCCGGGCGGCTTCCCGGAGAAGGCGGCGGCATGCCGGGAGACCGGAACGGAGCTGATCCTCCTGAGCCGTCCGGAGGAAAGCGGTCCGGAATTTGAGACGGTATATCAGATGTGCATGACGCTGCTGAAAGGCAGCGATGCAATAGAATAAACGATTCTCGCGAATCGGGAAAGAAAAGGAGAAATCATGAAAAAACTGTTCGCACTCATCCTGTCCCTGAGCCTGATGCTCAGCTTCTTTGCCGCCTGGGGCGGCAGCGGAACACCGGCTTTCGCCGAAGAGGCGGAAGAAGAGGAAGAAAACTATGAAACCGGCGACGCCTCTCTGGACGACCCGCTGAACGCGGACGGAATCGGGGAAAAGGAACTGCTGGTCGTCTCCTTCGGTACCAGCTTCAATGACAGCCGCCGCCTGACCATCGGCGGAATCGAGCGCGCTCTGCAGAAAGCGTTCCCCGACTGGAGCGTCCGCAGAGCCTTTACCAGCCAGATCATCATCGACCATGTGAAGAGCCGCGACGGTGAGGTCATCGACAATGTTTCCGAGGCGCTGGACCGCGCGATTGAAAACGGCGTGAAGACCCTGGTCGTGCAGCCGACTCACCTGATGCACGGCTTCGAGTATACCGACCTGGTGAACGAGCTGGCCGAATATGCCGATGCCTTCGAAAGCATCACCGTAGGCGAGCCGCTGGTGAACAGTGAGGAAGACTTTGCCCTGACGGCTGCCGTTCTCGCCGATGTTACCGCATCCTATAACGACGGAAAGACCGCCATCGTCTATATGGGCCACGGCACCGAGGCAGAGTCCAACGGAATCTATGCCAGAATGCAGCAGCTCATGAAAGATTCCGGTTATGAGAACTATTTCATCGGCACCGTCGAGGCGGAGCCCTCTGTCGAGGATGTCCTGGCGCTGGTTCAGGCCGGCAGCTATGAGCGCGTCGTGCTGCGCCCGATGATGATCGTCGCGGGTGACCATGCCAACAACGACATGGCCGGAGACGAGGAAGATTCCTGGAAGTCCGTCTTCGAAGGCGCGGGTTACGATGTGGAATGCGTCCTGCAGGGCCTGGGGCAGAGCAGCGTTGTTCAGCAGATGTTCGTACAGCACACCGCTGAAGCCATGGCGAAGCTCGGATGATGGCAGCCTTCAGGAAATTTGCTTCCCTGTTCCTGAGCGCGGCGCTGCTGTTTTCGCTCTGCGCTCAGGCAGGGGCGGAGGAAGCGCCCGCCGCTTCCCGGGAGGTGGCGGATGCCTCGCAGATGACCACGGTGGAGAATGTGGTGGAAGACGGAATGGTGCCCGTACCGGGAGAGATGCTTCTGGATGGGGATTACGCCGTTGCGGCGGACTGCAGCTCCTCCATGTTCCGCATCGTGGAAGCCGTGCTCCATGTTTCGGACGGGAAGCTTTGCGCAACGATCACCATGAGCGGGACGAGCTATCTTTATGTTTTCCCCGGAACCGCGGCGGAAGCGGCGGCAGCTGAGGAGAGCGCATGGATCGGCTATACGGAGGACAGCGAGGGCAGATTCTGCTTCAACATTCCGGTGGATGCTCTGGATGCCGGCGTCCCCTGCGCCGCCTACAGCAGAAACAAGGAACTCTGGTATGACCGCACCCTGCTTTTCCGGGCGGATTCTCTTCCGACGGAGGCATTCCGGGAGGGCTTCTTTGTCACGGCGGAGAGCCTGGGGCTTGCCGACGGAGACTATCTCGTCGACGTGAGTCTCTCCGGCGGCAGCGGAAAGGCAAAGCTTGCCTCACCTGCGGCGCTGCATGTGGAAAACGGCAGCTGTACCGCGACCCTCGTCTGGGGCAGCAAGAACTATGACTATATGCGCCTGGGGGAGACAAAATATCTTCCTCTCCCGGACAGAGAGACATCCACGTTTGAGATTCCGGTCGGAATCTTCGACCGCGGCATGACCGTGATCGCGGATACCATTGCCATGAGCGAACCGCATGAGATCGAATACAGGCTTCTGTTTTCTTCAGACAGCCTTCAGCTCCAGAACTCCGAGGCAGATTCTGCCTCGGAGATGGCGCTGACTGCCGCGGAGCAATTTCGGGTTGACTTCCGCGAGGACGGTTCCGCGCTTCTGACCCTGGGGGAAAAGGACCGGTATCTGCTCCTGAACCGCGAAGCGGAGATTCCGCCGGATGCGGAGGGACTCATGATCATCCGTACACCGGTGGAGCGGGTCTATGCGGCCAGTTCCTCCGTTCCGGATCTGTTTCTGCACTGCGGCGCGCTGGATCGGATCCGTTTTACCAGCACGGCGGAATCCTCCTGGCGTCTGCCGGAGCTGCAGGAGGCCCTGCAGAAGGGAAGCCTTCTCTATGCGGGAAAGTATAATGCGCCGGATTATGAGCTCCTGCTGGAAGAGAACTGCGACCTGGTGATCGAAAACACCATGATACTCCACAAACCGGAGGTCAGGGAAAAGCTGGAAGCGCTTGGCCTGCCGGTGATCATCGAATACTCCAGCTATGAACCGGAACCGTTGGGACGGGTGGAGTGGATCCGGCTTTACGGCCTGCTGACCGGGCATCAGGCAGAAGCGGACGCCTTCTTTCAGAAACAGAGAGAAGTGCTGGAGCACACCGCAGCGGAAGCGCCGACGGGAAAGACCGCCGCATTCTTCCATATCGCCTCCAACGGCGCCGCGGTGGTGCGGCGCAGCAGCGACTATGTCACCAAAATGATTGAACTTGCGGGCGGCCGGTCACCCTTTACGGCACTTCCGGAAGAGGACAACGCCCTTTCGACGGTCACCATCCAGATGGAATCGTTCTATGCACAGGCGCGGGACGCCGATGTGCTGATCTACAACAGCACCGTCTCCGGGGATCTGGAGAAGATACAGGATCTGCTGGCAAAGAGCAGTCTGTTTGAAGACTTCAAAGCCGTACAAAGCGGCGAGGTCTGGTGCACGGAGCAGAGCATGTTCCAGCAGAGCTCCGCAACGGCGGGAATGATCGCGGACATCCATACGATCCTGAGCGGGGAAGCGGAAGACCTGGATCAGCTGACCTGGCTGCACCGGATCCGATAAAATATTAAGAGAGAAAACAAGCGCCCGTCATGGGCAAAAAAATAAAGTATCAAAACTCGGATAGCCGCTCCATGTTTTGAGAAGAATCAGCAGGAAGGAGGAAGAGAATGAACCCACAGGAAGCGCTTGTCATATCCCGTGAAATGGCAGGGAAGCGCCGAATCAGATGCTGCTTTGGTATTCTGATCATTCTGCTTGTGATCCTCCTGACGCTGAATCTACTGGCAGGGAGCAGCCGCATCACGCCGGGAGAGGCCTTTTCCGCTCTGTTCCGGGGAGAGACGGGAGAAACCTCCGCCCGCATCATAAGGAGCATCCGTCTTCCGCGCCTGCTGGCCGCGGCCGTTCTCGGCGGGGGACTCTCAGTTTCCGGATACCTGCTGCAGACCTTCTTCGGAAACCCGATCGCCGGACCCTTTGTACTGGGCATCTCCTCCGGCGCCAAGCTCCTCGTCGCACTTGTGATGATCGTCTCCCTCGGGAAGGGGATTTTCCTGCATTCGGCGGCAATGGTTGCAGCGGCCTTCTGCGGCGCGATGCTCTCCATGGGCCTGGTTCTGCTGGCAAGCCGGAAGCTCAGAAACATGGCGCTGCTGGTGGTCTGCGGTGTGATGATCGGCTATGTCTGTTCCGCGATTACGGAGATCGCGGTGACCTTTGCCGACGACAGCAATATCGTGAACCTGCACAACTGGTCCATGGGCAGTTTCTCCGGAATCGACATGGGGGATGTGGCGGTTCTGAGCGGGATTGTGGTTCCGGCGGTCCTGCTGGCGTTCCTGCTCTCCAAACCGATGGCGGCGTATCAGCTCGGGGAAGCCTATGCCCGGAGCATGGGAGTCAATCTCCGGCGGTTCCGGGCGGCGCTGATCCTCCTGTCCAGCGTGCTGTCCGCGTGCGTGACCGCGTTTGCGGGACCGATCTCCTTCGTGGGGATCGCGGTGCCGCACCTGATGCGCAGTTTCTTCCGCACGGCAAAGCCGATCCTGATGGTGCCCGCCTGCTTCCTGGGCGGCGGCGTCTTCTGCCTGTTCTGCGACCTGATTGCCCGGACGCTGTTTGCCCCGACGGAACTCTCCATCAGCACCGTGACGGCGGTCTTCGGCGCGCCGGTGGTGATCTGGATGCTGCTCACAAGAAAGCGAGGCGATACCCGGTGAGCAATGCTGAAAGCTTCGTTATGGGTTCTGTGGCAGGTCAGGCTCCGACGCTCTCCACCGAAGGCCTGAGCGTCGGCTACGGCAGAACCGCCGTCGTGGACGGCATCCGGATCCGGGTGGAAGCGGGAGAAATCCTCTGTCTCATCGGCCCGAACGGCGCGGGCAAATCCACGATCCTGAAGACCCTGATCCGTCAGCTTCAGCCGATGGGCGGCACCGTCCTGCTGGAAAACACACCGCTGCCGGACATGAAGGAGCGGGAATTGGCCCGGAAGAGCGCGGCGGTCCTGACCGGTCGGATTGCACCGGAACTGATGACCTGCGAAGAGGTCGTCGCCATGGGACGGTATCCCTATACCGGAATGCTGGGGATCCTCTCGGATGCGGACCGGGAAAAGGTGGATGAGACGATCCGCATTGTCGGGATGGAAGAAATCCGAAAGAAGGACTTCGACTGCATCAGCGACGGACAGCGCCAGCGGGTCATGCTGGCCAGAGCTCTCTGTCAGGAGCCAAAGCTGCTTGTTATGGACGAACCGACCTCCTTTCTGGATATCCGGAACAAGCTGGAGTTTCTGAGCATCCTGCGGCGGCTGGTACGGGAAAGGAAGCTCGCGGTCGTTATGTCGCTTCACGAGCTGGACCTGGCCCAGAAGTTCTGCGACAGGATCGTCTGCGTCGGAGACGGGAAAGTAAGGGCTGCCGGAACGCCGGAGGAAATCTTTTCCGGAGATGTAATCCGGGACCTCTATGGGGTGGAGAACGGAAGCTATGACTGCCTCTTTGGAACGGCGGAACCGGAAAGAAACAGCGCTTCGCCCCGCGTTTTCGTCATCGGAGGAGGCGGGAGTGGGATTCCGCTCTACCGGAGACTCCAGCGGGAGGGGATTCCCTTCGCCTCAGGTGTCCTGCCGGAGAACGACCTGGACCTGCCGGTCGCGAAAGCGCTGGCTTCCGTAGTCATCACGGACCGGGCGAACGAGCCGGTCTCCGCAGAGCGGGCGGAGGAAGCGCTTGCCGTATTGAAAACCTGCGAAACGGTCATCTGCACGGTGGATCAGTTCGGCACGGTCAACCGCGAGAACCAAAGATTGTTGGAATATTCGGAAAAACACGGCCTTCTGAAATGTGAAAAAATAATGAACGCTAAAGATTGACAAATATATGCTAAGAAAGTATAATCATTCCTGTGATCTCCATTAACTTTTTTAACAGGAGGAAGAAACATGAAAAAGATCATCGCGCTTACCCTCATGCTGGTCATGATGCTCGCACTCTGCGGTGTGGCGCATGCCGACTTCGCCCCCAACGGTCCGGTCTCCATGATCGTCGCCTATAAGGCCGGTTCCGGTACCGACAATACCGCCCGTGTGCTTGCAAAGTATGCAGAAAAGTATGTCGGCCAGACCATCGTCATTGAGAACGTCGAAGGCGGCTCCGGCTCCATCGGCTGGTCCCAGCTGGCAGACGCCGAGCCTGACGGCCAGACCATCGGCTTCATCAACCTGCCGAACTTCTCCAGCTCCATCGTCAATGAGATGGGCACCTACACGGTCGAGTCCTTTGCCCCGATTGCAAACCACGTGACCGAGACCTCCATCGTCATCGTCCGCGCAAACGACGACCGTTTCCCCGACCTGGAAGCGCTGGTTGCCTACGGCAAGGAGAACGAGGGCACCAAAAATGAGCTGCTGGCTTCCACCAACGGCCCGCAGGCCTCCAACCACATCGGCGCACAGGCGTTTGCCAATTCCGCCGGCTTCATGTACACCGACATCCCCCAGGGCGGCACGGCTGACCAGCTCCTGTCCCTGCGCGGCGCCGAGGCTGACTTCAGCGTTGTGAAGCTCGCCGATATCGTCGGCCAGGAAGCCGAATACCGCATCCTCGGCGTGTTTGCCGATGAGCGTCTTCCCGAACTGCCCGATGTCCCGACTCTGGGTGAGCTGGGCTACTATGAAGGCTGGCTGGGTTCCTCCCGCTGCATCGTTGCTCCCGCCGGTGTGAGCGAGGATGTTGTGAAGTTCTATGAGGATGCTTTCAAACAGGCCATGGAAGATCCTGACTATCTCGCAGCTGCCGAGCAGGCCGGTATGGCGACCGATTATAAGGATGCCGAAACCACCGGTGCGCTGATTCAGCAGCAGCAGGAGTTCGCCGAGAGCCTGGCCGAGGGCTTCTGGTACGATTATTGATCCGTCTTTGAACGCAGAGCCCCCTGATTCTTAACAGTTATTTAGCGGCAAAAATCGAAAGGGCAGGCATAAACCTGCCCTTTTTTCAAAAAGAGAGAAAAAGGAGGAATCCTTCCTTGAAGATGAAAAAGACAGACATAGGCGTGGTCGTGTTCATGTACCTCGTCTGTGGCTATTTCTATTATCATATGACCAAGCTGAAGGCGTCCAGCCAGACCTATCCCCGCTTTACCATTATTCTTCTTTTCGGCCTGACAACACTCTACCTGGTCCAGATGATCATTGCCGCCAAAAAGTACGGCGTGGAGAGCGGTGTGAACGAGGTCTTCAAAGACTTTCAGGCGGCGCAGTTTTTTGTGTGCCTGATCGCATCGATTCTCTATCTTGTCTGCATCTACTTCTTCGGTTTCTATATCTCCACGGTGCTCTTTATGGCGGCTGTGCTGCTGTACCTGAAGGTCCCGCCGCTGTTCACCGTGATTACGATCGTCGTGATTGTCGGCCTGATTTACTTTGCCTTCCAGCGCTTCCTCGGCGTGAAGCTGCCGGTGGGCACGGTGATGAAAGCACTCGGAAAGTAAAGGAGGATTGAGAATATGCTGGATACCTTATCTTTGATGGGCGCGGGCTTTCTCAATGCCCTGACCCCGATCAATCTCCTGATGATGGCGGCAGGCGTCGCCATGGGCATCATCATCGGCTGTATGCCGGGGCTTTCCGCCGCCATGGGCGTTGCCCTGATGCTTCCGATGACCTTCACGATGAAGCCGGAAACCGGCCTGATCGTGCTCGGCGCCATCTACTGCGGCGCCATCTTCGGCGGGTCCATCTCCGCCATCCTGATCCATACGCCCGGTACGCCTGCCTCTGCGGCGACGGCGATTGAGGGATATCAGATGACCCTGCGGGGACAGGCAGGCAAGGCGCTGTTTACCGCCTGCTATGCGTCCTTCTGGGGCGGCCTGCTGAGCTGTATCTCGCTGTACTTCTTCTCTCCGCTGCTGGCGAAACTCACGCTGAAGTTCATGTCGGCA
>Ga0256404_1013317_pt1 | contig 10467 bp, 8 predicted proteins | sample RumenRJG_01DNA_FD_185990 | JGI IMG/M metagenome (GOLD analysis project Ga0256404, IMG submission 185990) | Bovine rumen microbial communities from Lethbridge, Alberta, Canada - RJG_01 | ecosystem: Host-associated > Mammals > Digestive system > Stomach > Rumen | place: Canada: Alberta | collected...
ATTTTACAAACAATAGACAAAGTAACAGTCTTACCATTAGCCAAATTACCAATACTCCAAACACCATTAGCATAACTACCAACTGAAGCAGAAGAAGACTGATAAACCAAACCTACAGGCAAAATATCACTCACATTAACACCACTAGCCATATCAGGACCATTATTCCTAACAGTCAAAGTCCACTTAACCAAATCACCATAATTAGGCCTTGTTTCATTAACTGATTTTATAACAGACAAATCAGCAGCCTTAGCAACATTAATACCTTTTGATGCATTATTATTTTTAGGATTATAATCATATTCCCTACCAACTACAGAAACTTTATTAGTTAAACTACCAGTTTTATTAACCAAAGTAACAACTTCAAAGCTCTGAGACTTACCGGAATCCAAAGATCCAATAACCCATTTGCCATCAACAAAATTACCAGTAGCACTTTTAATAACCAAACCAGCAGGCAAAACATCAGTTAAAACAACATCACTAGCAACATCAGGACCATTATTCCTAACAGTCACAGTCCACTTAACCAAATCACCATAATTAGGAGCACCATTATTCACAGTTTTAATAACCTCCAAATCAGCAGCTTTAGCAACATTAACAGAAGCATCACCCCCATTATTAGTCAAATCAATATCAAACTCATTACCAGAAACAGAAGCAACATTCTTAATCAAACCAGTTTTATTAATTTTACAAACAATAGACAAAGTAACAGTCTTACCATTAGCCAAATTACCAATACTCCAAACACCATTAGCATAACTACCAACTGAAGCAGAAGAAGACTGATAAACCAAACCTACAGGCAAAACATCACTCACATTAACACCACTAGCCGCATCAGGACCATTATTCCTAACAGTCAAAGTCCACTTAACCAAATCACCATAATTAGGCCTTGTTTCATTAACTGATTTTATAACAGACAAATCAGCAGCCCTATCAACATTTATAGTTTTAGATACCTTATTATTAGCTAAGTTATAGTCATATTCCTTACCAGAAACAGTAGCAGTATTTTCAATATTGCCCGTTGCAATTACAGAAGTTATAATTTCCAAACTTTTAGATTGACCTAGATTTAATGTGCCAACAGACCATTTGGAATCAGCATAATTTCCATTTGAACTTTTAAATAGTAAACCCATAGGTAAAACATCACTAACAACTACATCATGAGCAATATCAGGACCATTATTCCTAACAGTCAAAGTCCACTTAACCAAATCACCATATTTCGGATTAGATACATTAGCAATTTTAGCAATTGATAAATCTATTGCTTTAGGAACTGTTATTTTCTGTGAATCCTGATTATTTGTTGTATTCCAATCAAATTCCTTAGCATCAACTGTTGCTTTATTTGTAATATCACCTGTTTTATTAATTAAAGTTGTTATTTTAATGGTTGCAGTTTTACCTTTAGCTAAATTACCAATATTCCAAACTCCATTAGCATAATTACCAACAGAAGCAGAAGAAGACTGATAAACCAAACCATCCGGCAAAACATCATTTACTTTAACATTGGATGCATCACTTGGACCATTATTTACTACGTTTATTGTCCAAACCACCTGATCTCGATAATTGAATTCTGAATATTGGGTGTTTTTACTTACTGAAACATCAATTTTTGGATTAACAACAAATGTTGTTTGATTTACAATAGCTTTATAGTAATTATCTTCAAAATGCATTGCAGTAACTGTATATGTTCCAACTTTTAAATTATTTAATTTAGTTGTGATTTCACCAAGATAATTTGACTTTAATGTATTATTAAAAACAACAGTCCCGTCTGAGTGTTTGACTGTTAAAAGCACATCAATATTATATTCACGAGCATCCTGATATAATTGACCACTATTTGTTGCTCCCAAAACAGGAATTTCACCATTGACAACAATATATTTATTAGAGGCCGCATTATAAATTGAATTTGAAACAGCCAAATTATCATAATCCGCAATATTGTTTCCACCATAAATTATCGCACCAACATCCACATTTTCTCCATAATAAATATCATTTGCATAAATAGGAAGTGCATAAACCCATGCCTGATTTTTAAACATTACATTATTTGTTATTTTTAAATTTTTACCTGAGTTATCATAATAAATTGCACTACCATTTCTTGCCACATTATATTCAAATTTATTATTATTCACAGTATCGGAACTACTATTAATATAAATAGCTCCACCCAATCCATCATTTTTAACTTTTGGATTAGCAATCGCGGTATTATATGTAAAATTTGAATTTTGGACATTTGTAGATTCACCATTTATGAATATTGCACCACCATTATTTTCAGCACTATTATGATTAAAATTTGAGTCCACAACATCAATTATTTTCGTTTCTACAAATACTGCACCACCATCAATAGATGCATAATTTTTATCAAAGTTACAATCATCAATAGTTACACTGTTACCGGTTAATCTTACAGCACCACCATAAGGAGCACTATTGGAATTGAAGTCACAGTCAATGATTTTAAGGTTTATTGATTTAACACCCTCCATATTAGAAATTGCTCCTCCATAATCATTTGCAGTGTTTGAATTGAAAGTACAGTTTTTAATTGTACCTGAAAAATGAGCGGTTAATGCTCCTCCAAAATCTGCAGAATTTCTTTCAAACAAACAATTTTCATATGTTACACCATCCCTTAAACAGCTTGCTCCGCCATGAGATAATTTAGTTCCAGTTATGGAAATTGCTTTATTGTTAATAAATTTACAATCTTTAATTATTGAATTTGTAATATATTCTTCTTTTCCAACTTGTATTGCACCTCCATAAACGCTTCCACCATTTCTGTTATAAACTGAATTTGATTCAAATAAACAATTCAATATCCTTGTATTATAACCATAAGCACCAATAGCTCCAGCAGTAATTTCTGCCCTATTATTTTTAAATTGAGAATTTTTTATTAAAAGATTACGTCCAAAATCAGGGTTATTTTCAATATTATACTCTGTATAAATTGAACCACCACCCCGTGAAGCATAATTATCCTGGAATAGACAATTATCTATCGTTACATCTTTTGCAAGAATCCTTATAGCCCCTCCATACAAACCATTTCCATTTTTAAATACCAGATTTGAAAATGAAGAGCCAGATCCACCATTTTCAACAATAAAAATACTTGATAAATTTTTTCCATTTAAAATACCATTAGATGTTGAAGTAAAAGTTATATTTTTATAAATAATAATATGTGATTCCGCTTTATTGGTTGTGAATTCACCATTTAAAACAAGCGTATCCCCATCATTTAAATTAGAATTTATAGCTTCCTGAATATCTGAAAATTTACCATTATTTAAAGTTATTGTATTTGCTTGTGAAAGCATATCTTGCTGAGAATTTTCTAGTTTATCTTTATCAATTGCATTTATACCACTGTTTGCTTCAATACCTAATGTATCACCACAAGATACAACATCATTTAAATCTATTGCATTAACTGTATTAACTGCAAACAGAATTAAAGAAATGAAGCATATGGCAATTAAAAAATTTTTGCTAATAGCTATCTTATTTTTAAACATATTTTGTCTCCTTTTGAGGAAATTGATAACCACCATTAATTAACAAAAAGCTATTAATAAGCAATTAACCTTTTTATTTTAACATAAATTCCGAAAATAATTATCTGAATCTAAAATTTATGCAAAATATAATGAATCAAAAGCTGACTATCTATGTAGCCAGCTTACACCTCATAATTTAGGACAAATATAAGATTATAATTCATCAATTTTGTACAATTTTTCAATATGATAAAAATTTTATCAAAATTTTATAATATTGTACTAAAATAAAAGATAATCTTTATAAATCCTCTAAATCTAATTAATCTGCTTTAATATTTATATTTTTGGTTAAAACTGAATATAAATTTACTTTATAAAAAAATATTCTATTTTAATAAGAATTTAACCCTACCCCATGAAAACTTTAATTAATAGGTAAAACTAAAACTAATTATAACATTTAAAAAGGATGAACATGATGAAAAAAGAATGCATAATTTTAATTTTTATATTTTTATTATTATCCTCCAGTGTTGGACAGGTTTGTGCTGCAACAACGGTATTTCTAACCTCAGACAACATTATGGGAGAAGATAATGATAAAAAAATGTTAAACTCCATAAAAAACTATGTAGAGGAGTTAAGCAATGGAGAAATTCAAGTAATTGTTGATAGTGAATCACCAAATCCTGGAGAAGCAACAAGAGGGATAGAAAGTGGTGCCAATGTAAGTGTAAACCTTGCAGCGGCAGACCCCGGAAACCTTTTGGTATTGGCAAAATTTGCAGCAAATACTAAAAAGCCATTAATCTATGTAAATACAGGAAATTTTGATTTGGATACAGAAAAGTACCTGAGAAGAGCATGGGACGACAATTATTCATCAAAAATATTTGCAGGACTGAATTCCCCAGGAACATTTCTTAAAGATGCTGGTGTTGCATACATTCAACCACTAAAAGAGTTCCCAGATGCAGGCAAAAATGGAAACTTGGATAAATATAGCGAAGATGTGAATAAATACATTGCCAAAGAAATAGTAAAAAATGTAGGTAATATTTCATTTAAAAACTATGATAATGATTTAGTAGTCACACATAAACTGGATCCATCCAAAATGGCCAAAGCAAGTCAGGAATTATATGAAAGCGGAGATACTAATATGAATGGAACATATAATTCATATACTGCCCCGCAAGTCTTATACTTAACAAGTTCATATTTAAACGGCAATGGTCTTGAAAACCCCAAACAATACGATGCTCCAACAAATCCAGAACAATATTCAACATTTGCAAAAAATTCATATTCAATTAATGATTATGTCAAAATGGGAGGAATTGTAAAACAATATATGGATGAAAACGGAAGAGCTCCAGACTACATAGAATACAACGGCGCCAAACTCAGTTATTATGATTTGCAATACAATTTTGCAAAAATTACTGAAAATCATACAGACAATACCCATATGGATTTTGCAAGACAGTATCACTTTGACAAAATTAATGAACCAATAATATTAACAATGTTCCCTTATATCTGTGCAATTATTGTTTTGATTTTAGCATGTGCCGGATTAAGAAGAATTAGGCGAAAATAAATATATAAGTTAATTACAACCTTTATAATGTAGGTGAATTTATGAAAAGATATATAAGCGAATTAATCGGAACAATGGTTCTAGTTTTATTCGGGTGTGGAAGTGCCGCTATCGCAGGTACAGTACTCGGTAACTTAGGAATTGCTATGGCATTTGGTTTATCCATTGTAGCTATGGCTTATGTTATTGGAGACATCTCAGGATGCCACATTAACCCAGCAGTATCCATAGGAATGTGGATTGACGGAAGAATGGAATTAAAAGATTTAATCATGTACATTATTTTCCAATGTATTGGTGCGATTATCGGTACTGCAATCCTTGCAATGTTAATCAACTCCGCACCATCCCTTGGCGGATACATGGCAACTGGATTAGGTCAAAACGGATTTGGAGCGGCTTCAAGTGTTGGAATTAACTTATACGGTGCATTAATTACTGAAATAATTTTAACATTCGTATTTGTATTTACTGTACTTGGAGTTACCAGAAGTGAAAAAACCGGCGTTATTGCAGGAATCGTAATTGGTTTAACCCTTGCATTCGTACATATTATGGGAATCCCATTAACAGGTACATCAGTTAACCCTGCACGTAGTTTAGCACCAGCATTATTCATGGGCGGAGTAGCTCTCCAACAAGTATGGGTATTTATCGTAGCCCCAATTATCGGTGCAGTCATTGCTGGTTTAGCACACAAAGGATTATACACAGAGGAATAGATTATTCCTCTTTTTTTATTTTTTTAACCCAACCACCATTTTAAAAACTTAAATATAATAGAATTGATATTTAATATATAAGGTGAATATATGAAAATAGTTGTTGCAATTGGCGGATCAATTCTATTAAAAGATTACGACAGTACAAGATTCAAACAATACAGTGAAATTTTAAAAGAATTAACAGAAGAACATGAATTATTCATTGTTGTTGGGGGAGGAAAACCTGCAAGAGAATATATCAGTGTTGTTCGTGATTTTGGAGCTGGTGAAGCTCAATGTGATGATATTGGAATTGAAGTTACTAGAATTAATGCTAAATTATTATTGTCTGCACTTGGAGATGTAGCGTATCAAAGAGTACCTCATAATTTCCAAGAAGCATTGGAATTTGCATCCAGTGGCAAAATCATTGTCATGGGTGGAACTGAACCTGCACACAGTACTGATGCAGTATCTGCTATTCTAGCGGAATATGTACATGCAGACAAATTGATTAATTTAACTTCAGTAGATGGAATGTATACAAAAGATCCCAACAAGTATGGCGATGCTGAACTTGTAAGTGAAATTACAGCTACAGACTTGCTTGATTTCCTTAATGGAAAAGACATGAAGGCAGGAACCTACGAATTCTTTGACACGACAGCAGTTCAAATGATTAAAAGATCCAATTTGGAAACCGTTATTGCAAATGGTAATGAACCAGAAAATCTTATTAAAGCAATTAATGGTGAAGACATAGGTACTAAAGTCATAAACGAATAAATAGGTGATTTAGTGGATAATTTAATCGATATTGGTTTGAATTTGATGCATTCTTCATTTAAAAAAGATAGAGTCGAAATTATTGAAGAGGCAAAAAAGGTTGGTGTAAAGCAATTCATCATTACAGGAACCAATATACATTCAAGCCATATGGCTCAAGATTATGCATCCAAATATCCGGATACATTGTTTTCAACATCAGGAGTTCATCCCCATGACGCTAAAACATGCAATGGACACACAATAAATGAACTGGAAAAAATAGCTGATGCTGATTGTGTAGTGGCTATTGGAGAGTGTGGTCTTGACTACAATAGAAATTTTTCTCCACAGGATTTGCAAAGAAAATGGTTTGAAGCTCAAGTGGAACTTGCAGAGACTTTAGATATGCCTTTATTTTTACATGAAAGAGAAGCTCATGAAGACTTATATAAAATATTAAAAAAGCATGATGAAATTGCTTCAAAAAGTGTTGTTCACTGTTTTACTGGAACAAAACATGAAGCACAGAATTATATTGATTTAGGTTGTTATATAGGTGTTACCGGATGGATTTGTGATATGAAAAGAGGAAGGGATTTACAGGAGGCTGTTAGTGTAATTCCTCCAGAAAAGTTAATGATTGAAACAGATGCACCGTTTTTAATTCCTAAAAATTTTGATAAAAAACCTAAGAAAAATAGAAATGAACCAAAATATTTACCCCACATACTCGAAACAATAGCTCTTTGTATGGGTATGGATGTAGAAGAACTTGCATTGCAAGTAACTTCAAATACAAAAGAATTTTTTAAAATATAAGATAGGTGATAATATGGCAGTAGACCCACACAAACATTGTCCAATTTGCGGAACTCCGATTCCTTTAGACGAACTTGTATGCTCCCCAGACTGTCAGAAAGTATGGGATGCAAGATTAAGTCAAACAAAAAGAAGTAGACTCATATTATATGTAGTGATAGCTATATTCTTAATAATTTGGGCTGTAATGACATTCATGAAATAGATGTGATAATGTGATATTAACATCCGCAAATACACTGGAAAATAAAAAAATAATAGAATATAAAGGCCTTGTTACTGGAGAATCATTAATAGGGGCTAATATCTATAAAGATTTATTTTCTGGTGTTCGTGATGTTGTAGGTGGTAGAACCTCCAGATATGAAGATGAGATAAAGAAAGCTCGGGACATTGCACTTAAGAGTATGACCGAAAAAGCAGAGCAATTAAATGCAAATGCAGTTATCGGGCTAAAAATTTCATATGACAATCTTGGCGGTACCATGGGAAATACAATTTTAATTACTGCATATGGTACTGCAATATTCTGTGAAGAAAATGAAAATCGATAAACAAAGACTAAGAAACTTACAAAAAGCATTCAATATCATTGCTTTAGGTACAGCATCTGGTCTTGCAGTTTATGCCTTCTTTTTATATTTCCATATTGATATTTTCGGATGGAATTTAGGTCTTATATTTGCACCATTGGCTGCAGGTTATGTTGAAACAATACTCGCAAAGCATTTTATCGGTGAGGATATCGGTGCAATCAGTGCATTCATTTTATTTATTGTAACCGTCGCTTACGGATTTATTATAAACAATCCAACATTGGGATATAACATCATAACATTCGGATCAATAGTTATTATTATCCAAGCAGCCATTCCGACATTCATCAACTACTTTGGAATTGTTGTTGTAGTTGGAACATTATCATATCTTACAGGATTCTTTAAAAATTTGACTGATAAACTTCGAAACCATGTAAGAAGACTTATTGGTAAACCAGAACTTGAAGTTATTGAAACTGTAGAGGAATTCAACGAAACCAGAAGCAATAATATAATAAATTCACAGAAATTTATTTTCATAACAAGTACAGACCCCAAAGATTTGGATTATGACATAATCGGATTTCATTATGCGACAAAAAATATAGACAGAAATACACATATTCTTCATTTATCCCCGGAAAATGTGGAAAAAGAACATCTTAACGAATTAAAAAAAGGTAAGGATGAATGTTTAATCAGATTAGCATCTGAAATTAAAAAAAATGGTGGAAATGGTGTTGTTGATTTAGATATTATATATTTTTTAAATGGAATTGGAGGGTCTGAATTTCAGATTATCGCTCGTGGAATGGGTATAAAGATTAAGGAAGAATACCCAACATCTTAAGAGCAATATATAATACAACAAATCCAAATACTTGTTTTAAACGTTTTTCAGGTAATTTGTGTGCATATTTCGCACCGATTTGTGCTAACGGAACTGAAAAGCATGCAATTAAAATAAAATTGATAATGCTGACATAACCTAAGGAAAATGGGAATGTGTTAACTCCCCAACCCGAAATAATATAGGATATTGTTCCTCCGATTGCAGTTAGAGAAATAAATACTGATGAAGTACCTATTGCCCTAATCATAGGGAATCCTAAAAGCATCGTTAGAATGACAATCAAAAAGATTCCACCACCGATACCCAATAATCCTGAGAAAAATCCGACAAATAAACCTGTTAACATTATAGTTATGAAATTAAAATCGAATTTGGCTTTGTTTTCCTTTTTATCTTTTGAAATAATGTTTCTAATAGCTATGAATAACAATAAAACACCAAAAATTATTTCTAAAATATGTGATGACAACATGGAAGCGGCAAAACCTCCACAAAAACTTCCAATAATACCAAATATTCCTAGTTTGATTCCAGGTTCAATAATATTATCCAATTTTTGAGAATGCTTATATGCACCGCTTGATGCAGTTGGAATAATAATAGCCAAGCTAGTACCCAATGAAATCAACATTGCAAGATCAGGCGATACACCAATATATTTTAAAAGAAAATATTGGAAAGGTACAATTAGAAAGCCACCACCAACACCCAAAAGACCGGATGCAAAGCCAGCAACAACACCTATCAAAATCAAGCCAATATAATATTCTATTGCAAACATGATTAAATCCCTTTTGTAAATAATTTAAATATTATTAATTTAAAAATTATTTATAATGAATATAAACAAGTCTATATTAGTTGGTATCATATTTATAATAATTGCCTGTTTGCTTTTTATAAGCAATATCTTAAACCCAATTATTCATCCAATAACATACTTATTTTTAATGGGATCATCTAAAGGAAAAGATATAATCTTTTTTGGATTAATGGGATTTTTTTTAATTTCAACACAGATATTTAAAGATTTTAAAATTGATTCAGACAAGTTCCTAAAAATTACATTAGTTTTAGGTTCAATCACTTTAACATTAGGAATACTTTTAGAAGTCCTGTTCAGATACCAGATGGGAATTAGTCTCAACACAATATTCATGACTATCGGAAAAAGCATTTCATCAACAAGCATTCTGCATACACATCTTCTAAAGTCCGTTTTTGGAGAGGTTATAACCAATCTAATAGGACCATTTATTGGAAAAGAAATTAATACAGGTGTTGGCCTATATCAATACATTCCAGAAGTTGGAAAATACATTATTTTATTAATACCTATAACAGGAATCACATTATTGCTGGCAATCAGAAACAGAAGATTTGTCCAAACATTACTGCTTTCATTTTTCGGATGCTGCCTGTTGATTGGAGCTTTAGATGGAGGTTTGTTCTCAACACCAGGAATTACAGGAATATGTGGAGTATTTTTAATTTTAAGAAACGGCATATGCATAGAGCAGATTGTCGATTACATATTAAACATTGACAGAAACCTGTGTGAAAAATGTAAAATTCTACCTGAATTTAAAAATTTCAAATATGTAATCGT
>Ga0256404_1013318_pt1 | contig 10467 bp, 9 predicted proteins | sample RumenRJG_01DNA_FD_185990 | JGI IMG/M metagenome (GOLD analysis project Ga0256404, IMG submission 185990) | Bovine rumen microbial communities from Lethbridge, Alberta, Canada - RJG_01 | ecosystem: Host-associated > Mammals > Digestive system > Stomach > Rumen | place: Canada: Alberta | collected...
AGGAAAGGTATAACGGTACTGAACTTCCCGAGATTAGAATTATAGATATGCGAGATGAGCTCAAGCAGGGTAATAGAACCATGTTCAGCAATTACCTTGTTGATGGAATGAGGAAAGCACTGGATGCAGGTGAGCAGGTGATACTCTTCCTTAACAGAAGAGGTTATTCCAACTTTGTTTCTTGCAGAGAATGCGGAGAGGCAATCAAATGTGAGGAGTGCGGGATTTCGATGACATATCATAAGGGTCGAAATGCCATGGTATGTCACTATTGTGGAAAGACCAAGCCTTATCCAAAAAAATGTCCGTCATGTGGAAGCCCCAAGATTAAGAACTTCGGTGTCGGAACCGAGCAGGTTGAGGAATATGCACATAAGGTTTTCCCGGGGAGAACTGTAGCAAGGTTCGATTTGGATACTGCCAAAAATCAACGAGAAATCAACAGAATCATTAACGATTTCTCAAGAGGCAAGACCGAGATTTTAATAGGAACTCAACTTGTAGCAAAAGGTCTTGATTTTAGAAATGTTGGGCTTGTAGGCGTAATTGCGGCAGATACCGGGCTTAACATCCCTGACTATAGATCGGGAGAGAGAACATTCCAGCTAATAACTCAGGTGGCGGGACGTGCCGGAAGAGGCGACAAAAAAGGCCTCGTAGTGGTTCAGACCTATTCTCCGGATAGCATTGCGATAAGCTGTGCCGCAAACTATGATTCGGAAGGATATTTCAACAAAGAAATAGACTTTAGAAGGGTTATGGGGTATCCACCTTTTACGGATCTGATATTGGTGGAATTTACGGATAATAGCGAAAGAAAAGCAGAACGTGAGGCAACAACGTTCTACAACGCTCTAACCACCAGATTAAATGTAGATCCTACAGACGGGATTTTTTCTCCCAAGGTTTCTACATCCTTCAAGGGTTCAGGAGGAAATGCTTATAGATATTATGTTTTGATTAAGAGCAAGAAGGGAAATAGAAATAGATATGTTTCACTGATTGCGGGATATATAGACGATATGGTAAAGGATAAGAATACAACACAGGTAACTTTGGATGTAAATCCATATAGCACGATATAGCTTGTCAAAACATGATATAAATAATATTTACAGATAAATCGGAGATTGAGATAGAAATGGCACTAAGAAACGTAGTTGTGCAGGGCGATGAAATCCTGCGAAAAAGATCAAGAGAAATCACGGAGATAACACCCAGAATCAGAGAGACTCTTGAGGATATGGTGGAGACCATGAAGAATAGCCGCGGAGTCGGAATTGCAGGTCCGCAGGTTGGCGTAATGAGAAGAATGTTCGTGGCCATACCGTATCCCGACGAGAATCCTGATGATATTTATTACATGATTAACCCTGAAATTTTGGAGCAAGAAGGCGAGCAAGAAGGCGAAGAAGGTTGTCTATCGGTTCCCGGAAAGCAAGGGATTGTTATAAGGCCCCAGAAGATAAAAATTCGGGCTATGGATCTCGATGGCAAAGTGCAAGAATACGAGTTTGAAGATTTTGCTGCACGAGTGATGTGTCATGAATACGACCACCTCGAGGGGATATTATATACCGATAAGGCCTTGGAAGTATATGACGCAGAGGCGTCTGTAGATGAATCGGAAGACGCAGAAGAAATAGACAAAGAAGAACTATAGGGGGCGGATACAGGATGAGGCTTGTATATATGGGGACGCCGGATTTTGCCGTAAGGCCCCTTGAAAGCTTAATAGAATCTCAGCATGAGGTATCCTTGGTAGTAACTCAACCCGACAGGACCAAGGGAAGAGGAAAGAAGGTCCTTCCCACGCCTGTTAAGGAGAAAGCCTTGGAGAAAGGTATAGAGGTTATTCAGCCGGAAGTGGTTAAGGGTAATCATGAGTTCCTGGAAAAGCTACGCTCCATAGATCCGGATGTTATTGTTGTAGCCGCCTACGGTCGGATCCTACCAAAGGAAATACTGAATCTTCCAAAGTATGGATGTGTCAACATTCATGCGTCACTTCTTCCAAGATGGAGAGGAGCAAGCCCAATACAGTGCGCAATTCTTTCCGGAGATGAAGAAACAGGCATCACGATTATGCAAATGGCAGAGGGGCTGGATACGGGTGATATGTTAACCCAGAAGGCAATTAAGATTGAGGGTATGTATCTTCCGGAACTTACGGATGCGCTATCCGAGCTGGGCGGGGACTTGATTGTTGAAACGCTTACCATGCTTGAGAACGATAGCGTTGAACCTGAACCCCAAAACGATGAAGACTCTACGTATGCAGGAATAGTAAGACGAGAAGATGGGTATGTAGATTTCGCCATAAGAACTGCAAAAGAGATAGAGCGAATGATAAGGGCATATGAGCCTTGGCCGTCGGCGTATTGCTATCTCGGAGATGAAATGGTGAAGCTTAAGGAGGCTATTCCTCTTGCTTGTGACGAGGTGAAGGAATCTGCGGATTGTCCGGGAGTAGCTCTTAGGGTTGACGACAGCGGCCTATATATATCAACACTCGATGGCGTAATTCAAATCACCAAGCTGCAGATGCCGGGTAAGAAGTCCATGGATATTGGGAGCTTCTTAAGAGGAAATACATTGGAACCCGGTACGGTTTTTAACAAGAAATAATCTTATTCATTTAGAGAAGGGAGAAAAGAATGGGTTATTATACAAGTATGATACTGCTTATTCCGGCAATTATTCTTTCTGTAATAGCAAGTACCAGAGTGCAAACTGCATTTAAGAAGTACTCTGAGGTTGCCGATATGCGAGGCCTCACGGGAGCTCAGGCTGCAAGACTTATGCTTGATTCAAACGGCCTAAATGATATTCAGATAAACAAGATTGCGGGAACTCTTACAGACAACTACGATCCGAGAAGCAGAACCCTCAATCTGTCGCAAGGAGTTTGCGATATCGCTTCAATAAGCGCCGTTTCCGTAGCTTGTCATGAGGCGGGCCATGCACTCCAGCATGCCTTTGGCTATGCACCATTAAGGATAAGAAATAATATCGTACCGCTCGTAAGCCTTGCCTCCAGACTGTCCTGGATTCTTATTATGGTTGGAATTATGCTTCTTGCATCCGGTTCTGCACAATATGGATATTTGGGAGATACTATCTTCAACGTTGGAGTTCTTGCCTTTGTTGCTGTTGTGGTGTTCCATCTAATTACGCTTCCTGTTGAACTTGATGCCAGCAATAGAGCAATCAATCAGATGCAGACTTTGAATATCGTAGATGGAAGCGAAGTTGCAGGAGCCAAGAAGGTTCTGTCTGCAGCTGCACTTACATACATAGCTGCGCTTTTGGTTTCTATTGCAAACCTACTCAGAATTCTTGCCATCAGAGGAAGGCGATGAATGGATAAGGTTAGAAACGCCGCATATAAAATATTACTTGAAATAATTCAAGATGGAGGATATTCCAATCTTGAGCTTAACAGTTATTTCAACAATCAAGAGGTAGAATCCGAGGCAGTGGTGAGAAGGCTGGTTTATGGAGTCCTGGAGAAACAGATTTATCTTGATTACTATCTGGACAAGCTACTCGCAAAAGGTCTTGCCAAAACAAAGGCAAGTCTCGCCACAATACTGAGGCTTGGCGCATACCAACTTGAATTTATGGATAGCATACCGGACTATGCAGCGATAGATACTTCGGTAGAACTTGCAAAGGAATACACCAGAGGCATGGATAAGCTCGTCAACGGAGTGCTTAGGTCATGGCAAAGAGAAAAAGAGAGTATTCCGGCTCCAGACATAAATGATTCCGTTAACTATTTATCGGTTTCCAAATCGGTTCATCCTGAAATCGCCAAACTGATGATTCAGGATTACGGCCCGGAGAAAGCAGAGTCTATTCTGGGACAGGAGCATAATGAAAACATAGTCAGGGTGAGAGTAAACCTTGCTGTATCGAGTGTCGCAAGAATAATGAAAGAACTTGATGAGCTTGGCATATCCTATGAGACAAGCGACATAAGTCCAAGGATTCTTCTCATTTCCAACAAAGGCGTGAGGATAACGGAGTTGGACATGTACAAGAGGGGACATATTTCCATCCAATCCGAAGGCTCTTGCTGGATAGCTGACCTGGTGGATGCGAAAGCAGGGGAGAGAATTCTGGATGTATGTTCAGCTCCCGGAGGAAAGACCCTTGCAATGGCAGAAAGTGCAGGATACAAGGCTGAAATAACTGCTTGTGATATATACGAGCATAGACTGAACCTTGTAAGAGAAAATGCAGAGAGAATAGGTGCCCTGAATATCAACACAGTTGAACTTGATGCTACCGAGATATTCCCTGACATAATTCCATTTGAATCCTACGACAAGGTCCTCGTAGATGCCCCTTGCTCGGGACTTGGCGTCATGAACGCCAAACCAGATATTAGGCTTAGAGAACCAAATACCAAGGAGCTTGCACGGATTCAACACAGTATACTTGTAAACAGCAGCACCCGCGTAAAACCCGGCGGAAAGCTGATATATAGCACATGTACACTCCTTATTGGTGAAAACCATGAGGTTGTGAAGAAATTCCTAAAGGGAGACACATATTTCTCGCTTGATAAAGAAGAAATACTGCTTCCCGATGAGAACAAATGTCATGATGGCTTCTATTGTGCCGTCATATCCAGGAAAGGAGACCATACCCAATGGAGGTAGGGTTTAAGACCGACAAAGGTGTAAGACGCACCAACAATGAAGATGCGTTTTTCGTTATGAGTCATGATGGTATATACATCCTGGCTGATGGGGTTGGTGGGACCAACTCCGGTGAAATTGCCAGCCGTACGGCCGTAAACGAAATCGCACAATACTTTGAAGACAATCCTTTGGCTGGTGGTACAACCGAAGATATTTGTCGTGAGATGAACAAGGCATTACAGAGAGCCAATTACCGAGTCTTCGATATGGCATTAAGGTTTTCTGCGAATAGGGGTATGGCCACCACAATCATCTTTGCCTGCGTGAGAGGCAAGGATATCTATATTTGTAATGTTGGTGACAGCAGAGCATACCTTTATGATGGCAAAGGTTTAATTCGTCTTACAGAGGATCACACCTACGTTAATGAGCTCGTTAAGGCTGGAATAATAACCAAAGAAGAAGCCGAGATGAGAGAAGATAAGAACAAGATTACCAGGGCGGTCGGAGCGGAATATGAGATCACTCCGGACTTCTTCCACGTAACATATAAAGAGAATTGCAAGCTGCTCCTCTGTACGGATGGACTTCACGATGAGGTTCCGGAGGTAGATATAGCAGCTGTCTTTGATGAAAATTTAAGTATGATTGAAACCTGCGATACATTGGTTGCTATGGCCAATGAAAACGGAGGAAATGATAATATCACCGTAATTGCTGTACGGTTAATGGAGGATGAGTAGATATGAGTAGGCTATTGGCAGGAAGATACGAACTTGTCGATAAGATCGGTGAAGGGGGAATGGCTGTCGTATACAGAGCTAAGGACAGGCTTCTAAATCGTTTTGTTGCCATAAAGATTCTAAGACCGGAATATACGAGAGACGACCAGTTCATTGAGAGCTTTAGAAGAGAATCACAGGCTGCAGCAGGACTTCAGCATCCAAATATTGTCTCTGTCTATGATGTAGGAAAGACGGGAAATATAAACTATATTGTCATGGAGCTTGTTAACGGACAGCCACTTTCGGATATCATTGAACAAAAGGCTCCGATGGATTACGATGTTGTACTTGATATATCCAAACAAATTGCATCAGCTCTTAGTGCTGCGCATAAACATCAGATAATTCATAGGGATGTTAAGCCTCATAATATTTTGGTAACAACAGATGGAGTTGCCAAGCTTACTGACTTCGGCATTGCCAGAGCCGTAAGCAATGCTTCTGCTATGACGGATACAAGCAAAATAATAGGCTCCGTACATTATTTTTCTCCGGAGCAGGCGCGAGGCTCATATGTTGATGAGCGTTCCGACATCTACTCTCTGGGCATTGTAATGTATGAAATGCTTACAGGAAGAGTTCCCTTTGATGGAGATAATCCTGTGGAGGTTGCCATTAAGCATATAAACGAAGAACTCATCCCGCCATCCAAACTGGTTCCCGGAATTCACCCCAGTCTTGAGAAGGCAGTACTTAAGGCAACAGATAAATTCCAAACCAATAGATACAAGTCTGCGGAGGAACTCCTGGAGGATTTAACGAATATTGAGTTTGTTAATCGTATGGTTGGCAATCCTTTGATTGGACTTGCACGCGAAGGAGGAGGCATCAAGCCAACACCAATCGATGCAGGCGAATACGATGATTTGATGAAGGGGAAATCCAGGCCGATTCCAGTCGTTGACAGAAAAGGTGGTTCGGGAAGCGGAAGGACCAAGGTAAGAAAGGCGGAGGGAAGAAGAAACGTTGGCCTTTGATTATTGGTATCGCTGCTCTTGCGATTATACTTCTTCTCATTGTTCTAGGACTTCTCAGGATGTTCGGTGGTGGAAATGGTGAGATCAAGGTGCCCGATCTTGCGAATAAGACCTACGAGGAAGCGTCACTGGCACTGAGCGACCTCGGCCTTGATATTAAACGTGGAGATGATATCAGCAGCGATGACGTTGAGGCTGGTAAGATTGCTCAGCAGATGCCAATAGCCGGATCCAACGTAAAGAAGGGCAAGGTTATTACAGTTCGTGTTAGCTCCGGACCGGGAGAAATAACGGTTCCGGATCTGAAGGGCAAATCCTTTGATGAAGCGAAGACTATTCTGCAGGGATTGGGACTAAATATAACAACAGGTGAACCTGTATTCAGCGATAAGGTTAAGGAGAACATGATTGTATCTCAGGATCCTGCCGCAAACGGCAAAGCCAAGCCCGGTGAAATAGTTGAGGTAATCCTGAGCAAGGGAGAAGAAGATACCTCTGAAATGGTACCTAAACTGGTTGGAAATGTATATACATCAAGTGACGAGATGGATAGTTATCTATCTGAATTTGGGTTCCAGCTAGGAAGTGTATCAGAATCAGAAAGCTCTCAGCCCTCAGGAACCATCCTCAATCAAAGCCCGGAAGCAGGTGTTAAGGCAGAGAAGGGAACCAGCATTAACATTGTAATCGCTGTTGAACCAAGTAAGGTTACGGTTCCTTCCTTAACAGGAATGACCTTAAGCGAGGCCGATTTCCTCTGTAGTGATAAGGGGCTTAACGTTATGATGGGAGACCTTGTTGATGATCCAACAGGTACCGGAACACCGGGAACTATTATTAGACAAAGTATTGATCCTAATACAGAGGTGGATCTTGGTACTACTATTACAGTATATCTAATCAAAGATCCCGAACCTGAACCGGAACCGGAACCGGAACCTGAGCCCGAACCGGAACCCGATCCCGGTGATGAAGGCACCGAAGGCGATAATGCAGATGAAACCGAAAATACAGATGCAGATAATGAAGGTTGATAACAAATAAGATTATTAAGAGGCTTAATGAAAGGTCTAATTATTAAAGGTGTAGGGGGTTTCTATTTTGTAAAAACAGAGCAAGGTGTTTTTAGAGCAAAAGCTAGAGGCCTCCTTAAAAGAAATAAAGACATTCTCTATGTGGGAGATGAGGTGGAAGCTGTTCCGCCTAAAGAGGGAGAAGATGATGGATGGATTTCTGAGGTCTATACTCGACGGAATGTATTTCATCGACCTCCAATCGTTAATATTGACGTATTGATTGTGGTAATGGCTGTAACGTCTCCCGAGCCCAATCCTGACGTTACGGATAGACTTCTTGTGATGGCAGAGAGTAAAGGTATAAGCCCTGTGGTATGTATTAACAAAGCTGATTTGGACAGGGACGACACTGTCACCAGGATTAAGAGTATATACGATGAAATATATCCGACTGTGGTTACCAGCTGTAAGGATTCTGTCGATGAGGGTATTAGACTTCTAAAGGAACATATTGGCGATAAAAAAGCTGCTTTTGCAGGTCCTTCAGGTGTAGGTAAATCTTCTCTCACAAACCTGCTCATCCCCGAAGCTTCAATGGAGGTCGGAGAAGTAAGCGAGAAAACAGAGAGGGGAAGGCATACCACCAGGCATGTTGAGATTTTCAGCATAGGAGAAGGCTTTCTCTTTGACACTCCCGGATTCACATCATTTGAGTTGGATGATGTGGATGAAGGTGATTTGGCAGGTTACTTTCCTGAAATCAAAGAAGCGGCTACGGGATGCAGATTTGGAGATTGTTCTCATACCAAAGAACCTGACTGCAATGTCCTAAGAGCCTTAGAGGAAAACAAAATAGCAAAATCGCGCTATGAATCATATATTCATTGTTTAGAAGAGATCAGGTCCAAGAATAAGTTTTGATTACGAGATAGTAAAAAAACATAGAATTCATAAAAAGAGAGGTTAAATATGGCAAAACTAGCACCATCAATTCTATCAGCAGATTTCTCGGATTTGGGAAATCAGGTAAAAATAGTTACGGATTCAGGCTGTGACTATATTCATATCGATGTAATGGATGGCCATTTTGTTCCCAATATTTCATTTGGTTCGGTGGTTATGAAGTCTTTGGATAGATGGTCGCCAAAGCCATATGATGTTCATTTGATGATTGAGGATCCAGATAAATATCTGGAGGACTTTGTCACACCAAATACCGAATTCATTACAGTTCATCAAGAAGCTTGCAGGCACCTAAACAGAACCGTTCAGAAGATACACGAATTGGGGGTTAAGGCTGGCGTTTCCATCAACCCGGCAACACCTGTCTCCACCCTTGAAAATATTCTTGAAGACGTGGACATGGTTCTTGTGATGTCTGTTAATCCGGGGTTTGGAGGTCAGAAATTCATACCCGGAGCACTTTCCAAAATTGAAGAACTTGCCGAAATAAGAAAAGAGAAGGGTCTTGAGTTTGAGATTGAAATCGATGGGGGTGTTGACCTTAATAACGCAAAATCCATCGTAGACGCAGGATGCGATATCCTGGTGGTAGGTTCTCAGATATTCCATGCTGATGATATTGGAAAACGTACAGAAGATTTTATAGGAGTTATTAAATAATATATAGAACTATAGGGAACGGCGAAAAAGACCGGAGGACTATAGTCGACTTTTTAAGACATTATTTGTAAAAAAATCGACCCTTTACGGGTCGATTTCTTTGGTTAGTGATTGTAATGAATTAACCGCCGTCTTGATTATTGGCTTCTTCTTCAGCTCTGCGTTTTTCTTCTTCGGCTCGTTCGGCCTCTTCTCTGGCACGCTCTTCTTCTTCAGCCTTTCGAGCGGCTTCTTCTTCAGCGGCGCGAGCCTCTTCTTCTGCTATTCTTGCGGCTTCTTCTTCAGCGGCTCTTCGGGCTTCTTCTTCCGCAAGGCGAGCTTCTTCTTCGGCTCTTAATCTTTCTTCTTCTTCAGCTCTTAGCTTTTCTTCCTCTTCTGCCTTCTTAGCCTGCTCAGCATCCCAGGATTCCTGATCTGTCGGAGACATAGGATATGCGCTAGGATTGGAGTTGTGCAGGTGACAGTAGTATTGTGGAGGAGTATAGCCGCCTGTGTAGGAGTTATACTCCTTCTTGGTTGTGTTCGGACAATCAGGCGTAGCGAGAAGGCCTGAGTCGTTACAAATATAAACGGAGGTATCGTAGTCCTTAATATTTACAACGCCCTTTTCGGTACCTTCAACAAAGTATTCTCCATTCATGGTTATAACGTTATCGGGTTTTTCCTTACGTTCGCCTTGATATGCGGCATCAATTTGCCTCATGATATTACCCCATAGAACTGTAGCTATTACAGAGGAGTCGGATAGGTCTATAGCAACGTCACTTCCGATCCATAGGGCAGCGGAGTATTTCATTGTGAATCCGTCGAACCAGTCGTCTTTTTCATCGGATGTGGTTCCTGTCTTACCACCAACGAATGTGCCTGGTACATAGGCATTGGTTGCTGTACCGGATTCAACTACGTCGTGGAGCATGTCTGCCATAATCCAGGCAACTCCTTCATCAAGAACCCTGGTGCTGTTGTGGTCATTTTCCAGGAGTACATTTCCGTCTTTGTCCAGCACCTTGGTGTACGAGCACGTATCGTATCTAACTCCGTTATTCGGGAAGACAGTATATGCACTGGCCATTTCGAGAGTAGTTACACCGTAGGTTGTACCACCAAGGGCAAGGGCAGCGGCATTAATGTCGTTTACGGGACCATCTTCAACAAGGGTAGAGATACCGAATTTCTTGACATTGTTTAGGGAATATTCTGCACCCACCTGATACCATATCTTAACAGCGCATGTATTGATTGATTCACGCATGGCGGTTCTAAGTGTCTGCTTACCGGTGAATTGGCCACCAAAATTGTCGGGCCATTGTCTTCCTTCTATGGTAGTCTTTTCATCAACAACGATAGAGGCAGCGGTTAGATAGCTTCCGTACATGGATGCACCTTGCTTATCGATGCCAAAGTCCTCAAACTC
>Ga0256404_1013319_pt1 | contig 10466 bp, 13 predicted proteins | sample RumenRJG_01DNA_FD_185990 | JGI IMG/M metagenome (GOLD analysis project Ga0256404, IMG submission 185990) | Bovine rumen microbial communities from Lethbridge, Alberta, Canada - RJG_01 | ecosystem: Host-associated > Mammals > Digestive system > Stomach > Rumen | place: Canada: Alberta | collected...
GGTCTGAAGTAGCATTAAGATTATCCCCAACTTTTGTATGGTAGTCCCTTATATTCAAAGGTTACCGCAGAGGTTGGGGATAATATTTTCTTGGGGATAATATAAAAAATCATGAATTCATGATTTTTTATACCAAGGTGTTTCGTATCCGTCGGCGCGGAGTTGGATGCCGGGCAGCCAGGGCGGAGTCCTGCCCATCTGTTCACAGATGACCTTGTAATCGACATCCTGGCTGCACTCGATGATCAGCTCATCATGGACGTGTCCACAGATGAAGCAGTGAGAGAGGGTTCGCATGGCGTAGCAGAGGATGTCCCGGCTGATGGCCTGGACGATGTTCTCGACGAACTTCGGACCGTAGGATTCAATCCGCTCCCATTTCTTCGTGGATCCGACACCCATGTAGGAGACGGACTCCCCGCCGAAGCGGTTCTCTCCGATCCGGGGCTTCACATAGGACAATGTCCTGCCGGAGGGGAGCTTGATGAAGAGCATGCCGCTCTTGCAGAGAAAGTGTATGCCGCGGACCTCTGTAGGGATCTGCTCCTTGATTGCAGTCTTTACTGCTCTGTCGATGTCCCACCAGAAGGCGGTGATCATCGGATTGGTCGCCCGCCAGGAGTCAACCAGCGGCTGCAGCTCTTCTTCCTTTAGGCCCATCTCCAGGGCACCCATGGATTTCAGGGCACCGACGGATCCGCCGTAACCGAGGGCAAGCTCTGCGATTTTACCCTTCTGCCGGAGATGTCCATTGATCCCGTGCTTCACGACCGGGACGCCGAACATCTGGCTGGCGGAGGCACAGTAGATATCTTTTCCTTCCGCGAAGACATTGGAGCGCCAGGTCTCTCCGGCAAGATGTGCCAGGACTCTGGCTTCAATGGCGGAGAAATCGGATACCACGAATTTGTATCCCGGTCTTGCAATGAAGGCGGTCCGTATCAGCTGCGAGAGCGTGTCCGGGATATCGTCATAAAGCATTTCCAGCGTTTCATAGTCTCCGGTGCGGACCAGTTCGCGGGCTTCTGCCAGATCATCCATATGGTTCTGCGGGAGGTTCTGCAGCTGGATCAGTCTGCCTGCCCAGCGGCCGGATCGATTGGCTCCGTAGAACTGGAACATGCCATGAGCGCGGCCATCCTTACAGACCGCATTCTGCATGGCCTGATATTTTTTGACCGAAGACTTTGCCAGCTGCAGGCGGAGCTTCAATGCTTCCCGGATATCACCGTCGGTCTCCGGAATCATCTGCTTCACATCCTTCTTGCCCAGAGATTCGACCTCAACGCCGTTTCGGGAGAGCCATTCCTTCATCTGACTGACACTGTTCGGGTTTTCCAGACCGGTCAGTTGCTGCATCTGGATCATCAGGCTGTCTCTGGATTTTTCATCAAAGGCAATTGCATTGTTCACGACGTCCATGTCCAGCTGGATTCCTCGGTCATTGATCTCCTGGTCGATGTGATATTCCTCCCAGACCTGATCCGGGACGGGATAGTGGGCAAGGCGCTTCTGGATGGACATTTCCACCTCGACATCGCGCTGATTGTAAAACTTGAAAAGCTCCCATTTCTCCGGATCATGCTCCGGAAGGTTCCGGGTCCTGCCGCCGTTTGCCTTGGTCGGCTTGCAGGAAGAGCAGAAATACCGAACCAGATCCTTACCCTCCTTCAGCTTCTGATCCTGTAATTTCAGCGCAGCACCGACGCCGGCCAGAGAGAGGGGAAGTCCCAGATAGGCGGACCAGATCATGGTGCATTTCCAGGAAGACGGGTTCAGATATTTTCCTGCCGGATCCTCCGGAATGCTGTAGCCCATGAAGTGTTCCGGATGGTATCGCTTCAGCCAGTTAGAGAGACAGATCCGCTCGAAGGAGGCATTGAAGGCCCATTTCGTTACATTCTCATCCGATAGTGCTGCAAGGATCTCCTCTGGAAGAGTTTCACCGCAAGCCAGGTCATAGACCCTGACAGGGCTGCCGTCGAGGGAGACTCCGAAGAGCAGTATCTCAAATTGGTCAGACTCAGCGTACTTGTAGACGCCGCACTTGCTGATGTCCACATCGCTGTAGGTCTCTAAGTCGATTGACATTTCCTTGATCATATTTGTCATCCTTTACTGAAAAGAGAGGCAGCAGGCTGTCAGTCTGTGCCTGCCGCCTCCCGGAGCTTAGCTTAGCGCCTGTCTTCCAGGAGCTTCTTATAACGGAGCTGGGATTCCTTGTATTCCAGTTCTTCCTTCTCCTTCTTGCGCTCGTAGTCCTCCTTGTCCTGCTGCTTGACCTGAAGCATGAAGCGGATCGCGTAGATCAGGCCGACCAGGAAGGCCACGGTCACACCGCAGCAGATGATGTTGAAAATCAGTGTTATGACATTGTTTGCAAATTCCATGATGGATACCTCTTTTCTTTTATTGACGCAGGCAGCGGCAGCAGGGCCGCCACCCGCATGGATTGTCAGTGATCAGTCGAGGAAGTCGTCGCCGTCGTCCTCAAGACCTGCGAAGTCGTCCTCAGCCCTGGACTTACCGCCCAGAGGCTCGCCGTCGCGGATCTTCTGAAGATTGTTCAGGCCGCAGGCGATTCCCTTGTTGCCGTTGGAGTTGAAGGCGTAAAGATTGATGCTGGCTCTGCCGTAGACACCGGAGTAGACCTCGGAACGCTCCAGGATCGGATTGCGGTCCGCATCCACGATGCCGGGAGCAGTAGCGGAGTTGGCGTTGATGAAGTAGCTGTTCTTGTAGGCCTCATCGTCCGGTCTCTCCAGATCGCCGTCACGAAGAGGTGTCTTCAGAGTGGAGAGGGCAGGAACGGTCCTGCCGTTGCCCTTCAGCTTGGACTCACCCTCCTCATAGGCTGCCTGGATCGCGGCCTTGATCTTCTCGATGGTTGCCTTGTCAGACTTCGGGATGATGAGGGAGACGCTGTACTTCGGTGCTCCGCCGTTGATGGACTTGGGATCCCATACATTAGCGTAGGACCATCTAGTGTTGACTCCTGTGATCACCTTGGTAGCATTCATAAACTTAGGCATAATTCATTTCCTCCTTAATTTTCCTTGAAATCATCTTTTGCTGTATTGAGTGCCGGCCGCTTGTCGGACACAGGCACCAGTGTCGGTTTTCCCTGAGGCTTTGTGATGAGAGTGCTCAGGAGCTCCTCGAACTTCTTTTTCCCCAGAAGGGACGTCATGGCAGTGATCCCGAGGAGCTTCTTCTCATAGGGATCGTAGCCGGCAGCCTTTACCTTCTCAGCAACAGCTGCCTCATCGGAATACTTCCTGTTGGACTTGCCGGCGACGACCTTGAAGCCGTCATACTCCACGCCGGAGAGAGCCTGCTGCAGGGCGTAGTCCTTGATGTCATTCGCCCAGGCGGTCAGCTCGTCGATCTGCGGCAGGATGGCCGCGATCTCGGAATTCTCCAACATAGCTGGCATCTCAAAATCGTATTTGGCAAGGTCCAGATTGTACTCCGCCCGCTTCCTGCAGGTGGCCTTGACCTTGCAGAACTGGCAGTGGTCGCCGGCCTTGAATTCACCTTTGCCGTCATAGGCAAGAGCCGCTGTCGGCTTCAGAATTGTCTCTGCCCAGTGCAGGAGACCTGCCTTGCTGATCTCGAAGGTGCTGATATTCTCCCGACGGGGCTGGAAGATCGTCATCCGCACGGTCTCGATGTCATAGAGACAGTCGTACTGATCAACAGCTCCCAGGGCGTAACACATCATCTGCGGGTTTTCCTTCGCATCCACCAGGACGCCAAGGCCGTACTTGAAATCGATGATATGCAGAACATCGTCTGCGATGATCACGCAGTCACCGGTCCCGAAGCCCTCCGGCACCCATTTGGAAAAATCCAGCTTCTCCTCGACCAGGATCAGCGGATCCCTGCAGTGCTTCTTTGCCTCCTCGACCTGCTCAATCACATAGGAGCAGTACTGATCTGTGCATTCATCCATCTCGCTGTCGAAGAAGGTCAGGTTCTCTGTCGGATTCGTCGGGCTTCTTCCCAGATACTTCTCGACCTTGTACTCGCAGAGGGCATGGGCATCGGTGCCCTGCTGGGCGTAAGGACTTCCGCTGTCCACGATTCCGGCGCACAGCTTTGCGCTGGGCGGGCATTCGAGCCATCGGTGGCTGGAGGATGCGGAGAGATATGCGTGCTTAGGCATCGGTCAGTCCCTCCAGTTCCTTCACGAGATCCGGATAGCTCTCTGCAGGAATATCCTTCAGCGTGCCGCCGTTTCCGTATTTCTGTACCAGCGTCTTCACGGCTGCCTTGAATTTTCCGTCTGCTGCATTGGCCTTTGCCGCCAGGAGACCTCTGACGTCCTCCTTGGAGTAGGTCTGTTCCTCCTTCGCAGGTGCAGCTTCCTTCTTCGGTTTTTCTGCTGCAGCAGGCTTTTCAACTTCTTGCTCCGTGGAGGAGTAGAAAGCTCTCAAGGCCTTCCCTGTCTCAATCAGGGTCTCTCCGCAGGTGATCAGGTTATCAATTGCCTGGGAGAGCTCATTCATTTTTCCCATCTTGTTTGTCTCCTTTCTGCAACTGTTTCCTCAGGTTTTCCGCGAGCCGCTTGGCTACAACGCTGATTGCGATGAGGACATCAATCAGTTCCTCATCTGAACCGGAGCCGGTCAGGCGGTTCTTTACAGTGGTTTCGTTCTGCATCTGCAGCACCTCTCTTTCCGGAGGGCTTCTTGCCTTCCTATCTTCCTAAGCGGGTTTGAAGAGGGATTTTCCGGTCTCAGAGAAAATTTTTTTGAAAATGCGAGAGTTCGAGAATCGCATAAAAAAGGAAGCGTTCCAGTCAGCGGCAGGAAAATGAAAAATTATTTGGATTCGGCCGGAAAAAGTCAGGTGAAAGACGCTTAGGAAGATAGGAGGATTTCAGATCCTTACTTTTTGAGAAAGAGGTGGCGCAATGAAACTTACGATCTACACAGCCAGATGCACCGGCATGAAGTCCAACTGCAGCTATCCTGACAGGCATGAGATCACAAGTGCTGAGGGACTGAAAGCTGCAGCCGGCTTTGATCACGTGTGCGCAGAGTACAAGGGAAATCATCGGGGTATTGAGAACTTTCTCCGGTCCAACGTTCTGGTCATGGATATCGACAACGACCATACAGAGGAGCCGGGCGAGTGGATCACCTTCGATAAGCTGGAGGATCTGTTCGGAGATATGAATTACGCAGTCGTTCCCAGCAGGCATCACATGCTGCCGAAGGATGACTATGGTCCCAGACCCAGAATGCACATCTACTTCGAGATCGCAGAGACGACGGATCCGGATTATTACGCAGGACTGAAGGAAGCATTGCAGAGGAAGTATCCCTTCTTCGATGACAACGCCCTGGATGCGGCGCGGTTTATCTTCGGCTCGGACGGTGATGACATCGTCTGGCATGAGGGCTGGACGACGATTGATGAAGAGACGGAGGTCGTCATTCATAAGGAAGAGGCGGAGCTTCTGAAAAAGAAGCCTGCGGGCAGGAGCCTGGACGGGACGATCAAGCAGGGCAACCGGAACAATACACTGTCCCATTTTGCAGGGAGAGCCCTGAAGCGTTTCGGAGAGACGGATAAGGCGAAGCAGATCTTCCTGGATGAAGCGCTTAAATGTGATCCGCCGCTTTCCAATCAGGAGCTGAAGACCATCTGGAATTCAGCTCTCAAGTTCTTCCGGAAAAAGGTGCAGACCTCTGACGGATATGTTCCGCCGGAGCAGTATGATGCGGATTTTGATGATTCCCTGAAGCCCGCAGATTATTCCGACGTTGGAGAAGCCAAGGCCTTCACGAAGGAATACGGCGGAGAGCTCCGTTTCTCTGAGGCAACGGATTTCCTCAGGTATGACGGAGAAGCCTGGATCGAGGACCGGCAGCTGGCGGTCGGTGCAATGGTGGAATTCCTGGATCTGCAGCTTGCGGATGCGCAGGACCAGGTCCAGAGGGCGAAGGATGCTCTGATTCAGAGCGGAGTACCGAAGGAAACTGTGATTGCCGGCGGGAAGACGCTGGAAAAGGCAGTCTCCGGAGATCAGCAGCTGAAGCTCCTCTTTGTATTACTGGCGGCAAAGACCTATCTGGCCTTCGTCATGAAACGTCGGGATTACAAGTACGCGATGAACGCCATGAATTTCACCAAGGCTATGGTGGCGGTCGGTGTGGATGACCTGGACAAGGATCCGAATCTCCTGAATACGCCTTATGCGACCTTCAATCTGGCGAAGGGTATGGCAGGAGATCAGCCGCATGATCCGGCGGACCTGATCACAAAGCTGACTGCCTGCTCTCCCTCAGATGAGGGGAAGGATCTGTGGGAGGAGTCCATTCAGCTTTTCTTCCAAGGAGATCAGGAGCTGATCGACTATGTGCAGCTGGTGGTCGGTATGGCTGCGGTCGGCAAGGTCTATCAGGAGCATCTCATCATTGCCTATGGCGGCGGTGCCAACGGCAAGAGTACATTCTGGAACACGATATCCAGGGTGCTTGGAACCTACAGCGGGAAGCTGTCCGCAGAGACACTGACCATGAACTGCAAGAGAAACGTGAAGCCGGAGATGGCGGAGCTGAAAGGCAAGCGTCTCATCATTGCTTCCGAGATGGAGGAGGGCATGAGGCTCAATACCTCAGTCGTTAAGCAGCTCTGTTCCACGGATGAGATCTTCGCGGAGAAGAAATATAAAGCGCCCTTCTCCTTCACGCCGTCCCATACACTGGTCCTCTACACGAACCATCTGCCCAAGGTCGGAGCCAACGACGACGGAATCTGGAGGCGTCTGATCGTCATTCCCTTCAATGCCAAGATCGTCGGCGACAGCGATATCAAGAACTATGCGGATTATCTCTATGAGAAGGCCGGCGGCTACATTCTGAAGTGGATCATCGAGGGAGCCCAGAAGGCCATTGCCCTGCACTTCAAGACGGAACTGCCGCAGGTCGTGAAGGCAGCGATTGAAGACTATCGGGAAGATAACGACTGGCTGGGACATTTCCTGAGTGAGTGCTGTGAGACCGGCAAGGACCTGACGGAGAAATCCGGAGAGTTGTATCAGCAGTATCGAGCCTATTGCATCCAGAACGGAGAGTATACCCGCAGCACCACGGACTTTTATACGGCAATCGAGAAAGCTGGCTATGTCAGAAGGAAGACCAGCTCCGGGATCCTGGTGCACGGATTGAAGCTCAGATCTGGGGAAGATTTCCTGGATTAAGGTGCAGGTCGATGCAGGTTGTGAAGGTCGATTCCAGAACCCTTTCGGAAGAAATGCAGCTTGTGCAGGTCGCTGGCAAGACTTTTTCAGAACCTGTGCAGCTCGTGCAGGTCATTTGCAGAAGTGATTTTTGAGAATCTGATTTTCAAGAATGCTGATTTTAAGCCATTTGTGCAGGTCGTGAAGGTCATTTCCTAAAGTTACCTTATAGAGGAATTTCAGGAAAAATGCCATATAGAGAAGTTTATACTACGACCTTCACGACCTGCACTTTCGGCAATGACGGAGGTGTGCGATGCGGGAGAAAGTGATTGAACAGAAATTAGTCTCTGAGGTTAAGAGGCGCGGCGGGATCTGTCCGAAGTGGGTGAGTCCCGGATATGATGGGATGCCGGACCGAATTGTATTGCTGCCGAATAAGCATTTTAGCTTTGTGGAGGTTAAGGCTCCGGGGGAGAAGCCAAGACCTCTGCAGGTGGCAAGACATAAGCTTCTCAGGGAGCTTGGGTATCCCACGCACATTCTTGACGGAATAGAGCAGATCGGAGGAATCCTTGATGAAATACAGTCCACATGATTATCAGACCTATGCGATCCGGTTCATAGAGGAGCATCCGGTCGCGGCGATTCTTCTGGACATGGGTATGGGCAAGAGCTCCATTACCCTGACAGCGATAGAGGATTTGATGTTTGACAGATTTGAAATCTACACGGTCCTGATCATAGCGCCGCTACGGGTGGCAAGACATACCTGGCCAGAGGAGATCGAGAAGTGGGATCACCTGAAGGGACTTAGATATTCTGTGGTAGTCGGTACAGCAGCAGAGCGGATGGCAGCACTGAGGGCGGACGCAGACATCTACATCATCAATCGGGAAAATGTTCCCTGGCTGATCCAGGACAGCGGGCTTCCCTTTGATTACGACATGGTCGTGATCGATGAGCTGTCCTCCTTCAAGAGCTGGCAGTCCAAGCGCTTCCGGGCTTTAATGAAGGTCAGGCCGAAGGTGAAAAGAATCGTAGGACTGACGGGGACACCTTCCAGCAACGGATTTATGGATCTTTTTGCAGAATTCAAGCTCCTGGACATGGGAGAGAGGCTTGGCAAGTTCATCGGCTGGTATCGGAATGCGTTCTTTAAGCCTGACAGGATGAACGGGCCGGTGGTTTACAGCTATAAGCTGCTTCCCGGCGCGGATCAGAAGATCTATGACCGGATCTCCGATATCACAATTTCCATGAAGAATACGGATCACCTGAAGATGCCGGAATTGATCAGCGTGAGTGAGAAGGTATATCTGGACGATGCGGAAAGAGACAAGTATCAGACCATGATGAACGAGCTGATCCTGCAGCTTCCGGGGAAGGAGATTACAGCAGCCAATGCGGCAGCTCTATCCGGGAAGCTCCTGCAGATGGCAAACGGAGCAATGTACACCGATGATGGAGAGGTCGTGCGGATCCATGACCGGAAGCTGGATGCCCTGGAGGATCTGATCGAAGCAGCGAATGGAAAACCAGTCCTGGTGGCCTATTGGTACAAGCATGATCTGCAGAGGATTGAGGAACGGCTGACGGCCAAGGGAATCCCATTCGAGCGGATGGATTCAGATTCCAGCATCAGCAGGTGGAATAAGGGAGAAATCCCGGTTGCCCTGATCCATCCGGCATCTGCAGGGCACGGACTCAACCTTCAGCAGGGAGGCAACACCCTGATCTGGTTCGGGCTGACCTGGAGCCTTGAGCTTTACCAGCAGACGGTGGCAAGACTCTGGAGGCAGGGACAGCAGTCCGGAACAGTCGTCGTGGAGCATATCATCACAGCCGACACAATCGATGAACGTGTGATGAAGGCACTGCAGCAGAAGGACCGGACGCAGTCGGCCTTGATTGAAGCTGTGAAGGCTGAGATCGGAGGTGCCGATGGCGAAAACAGATTATGACGGCTATGAGGCACTTGCCAATGCAATTGTGAAGCTGGCTGCGGAGGATTACATGAGTGCGCTGAAGAGCCTGAAGCGGAATCCTGCCAGCCGGACGGCAAGGCAGGAGAAGGAAGATAACGAGAGATTCTTCCGGTCAGGCTGGTATTCGACACTGACCAGCGTTGACGGGGAATATCTCATCAGGAGAATGAAGGAGGCGGTTGGCTATGAAGGCTAAGGAGTTTCTGCAGCAGGCAAGGTTCCTGGATCAGCGGATCAACAGCAAGGTTCGGGAGATCGAAAAGATGAATGCTCTTGCCACCAATATGTCGGCAGTTATCAGCGACATGCCGAAGGCAAAGGGATCGACGACATCCAGGATGGAGGACACGGTCTGCAAGATCATTGATTATGAAAATGAGGTCCGGGAGGATCTGGACAGGCTGATCTCCATCAAAAGGGAGATCAACGATACCCTGGAGCAGATCGATGAGGTGGATTACCGGATCGTTCTGCAGAAGAGATATCTGGAGATGTGTTCCTGGGAGGAGATCGCCTGCGACATCGACAAGAAGGTCCGATGGGTACAGATGCTGCACGGACGGGGACTGGACAAGGTTCAGGAGCTTCTGGACAGATCAGCATGAAGTTTTTTCAGGAATGCATGAAAATGCGCAGAAGTGCATGTGCTCTTCGTGATAATGTTAAGCTGACGAAAGTAAAGATGAGAGAAGCTCTGCAGGGTAGGGGATACCCGCGGGGCTTTTTTCGTGGGAGGAGATGGCACAATGCCGAGTAGACCAAAGCATCCATGTGCGCACCCGGGGTGTCCGGAACTGATCCCATACGGGGAGAAGTACTGTGAGAAGCACGCGCCGCTGCATGCATCTGAGAAAAAGGATACAAGAGCCGGTGGTTCAGCTGCCCGTGGATATGGTTATCGATGGCAGAAGGCGAGCAAGGCTTTCCTTCATGCGCATCCGCTCTGTGCTGAGTGTGAGAGGCATGGCAAATATACCCGTGCCGAGGTCGTGGATCATATCATTCCGCATCGTGGAGACATGAAGCTCTTCTGGGATCGTGACAATTGGCAGCCGTTGTGCAAGCAGTGTCACGATAAGAAGACCGCGCGTGAGGATCGGAATTACCCGAGGGAATACACGTATTGAAGTCGTGGAGGAGGGGGTATTCGAATCTCTGGGGCCCGGGGCTCCAAGACCGACGCCTCCCCTTCGCGCAGATTTTCGCAAAATTGACAAGGGGGCTATGACCTGCAAAATCAGATGTTCGAAGGCAGCGTACAAGCTCGCTTGTTAAGCTGGCTGAGA
>Ga0256404_1013321_pt1 | contig 10465 bp, 9 predicted proteins | sample RumenRJG_01DNA_FD_185990 | JGI IMG/M metagenome (GOLD analysis project Ga0256404, IMG submission 185990) | Bovine rumen microbial communities from Lethbridge, Alberta, Canada - RJG_01 | ecosystem: Host-associated > Mammals > Digestive system > Stomach > Rumen | place: Canada: Alberta | collected...
AAGGTTACGACAGTCTGTCGCTGGCGCCGTCCGGAGCATGTCGCTCCGATGCGAAAGTGTCGTCAGAAGGACTTAACCGGCTGCAATCAAAGTGTCGTCGGCACCGCTCCCAATTCGTCGCTCAACAATCTTAGCCACTCTGCTTTTTCATATACTGGGTTGATTGAGCAACTGGAGTACGAGGGCTTTTCAGAATCCGAGGCCAAGTACGGAGCGGACAATTGCGGCGCTGATTGGAAGCAACAAGCACTAAAGAAAGCAAAATCATATTTAAGTCATTCAGCTTTTTCGTATTCAGGGTTGAAAGAACAGCTTGAGTATGAAGGCTTTACTACGGAAGAAGCTAAATATGGAGTTGATAATTGCGGAGCTGATTGGAATGAACAAGCGGCAAAGAAGGCGGCCTCATATTTAAGCCATTCTAACTTTACCAAATCGGATTTGATTGAGCAATTAGAGTACGAAGGATTTACTTATGATCAAGCTACATATGGCGTAAAACAAAACGGAATGTAAAATAACTATACACACATGACAAGAATTAATTCATATTGACAAGCAGGTTTACATTTAGTAAGATAAACTTGTCATTAATGTATACATGCTGTACAATATGAAAGGGAAGCCATGAGCACAGATTGGACATTATCCGAGGAAAATAAGCAGAAATATATAGATAAACTATCTGAAGAATTAATAACACTAAGGGCTAAAGCTGGTATTCAACAGGAAGAAATAGCTAGAATGATTGGCGTTTCCAGACAGACATATGGAGAAATAGAAAGAAAAGCCAAAAAGATGTCTTGGGGCACTTTTTTGTCGTTACTTTTCTTCTTTGATCAGAACATGTCAACACACCAGTTATTAAGACAGACAAATGTGGTGACTGATGAGCTTTTATCTCTTATGAATAACGGAAGGGTAGTGGATGCAGGAGATATGGATCCGTTTTCAGGCTTTCCGCTAAAAGAAATCTTGAATTCATTGGATGAGCAGGGGCTACAGTCTGTAAGGACAGTCATGATGATTGAATACGCGCGTTGCAAGAATATGCCGGGAGATGCAGTTATTAAATCGTTTGATGGAAAACGATTTGGTACAGAGATTACCCAGAGTGATGTTCAAGTGGCGGATGCATTAAAGAGAATACGAGAGAAGAGATAAGTGTGGATGGGGCTGGAAGAAAAAAGGCAAAACAATTTTGCATAGAATATGAGTTTACAGTTTCTGCTAAAGAAAACCTTGTCAAAGCAGTACAACAATTAGGATACACGATAGTAGAGTTTAACTGTATTTTCAATGACGAAGATGTTCAAACTTTGATTGACTTATTAGGGATATCTGACGATTTAATAAGATCCAGAGGGTTTTCTTACGTAGATTCAAACCACAGAATTGTGTTTGTAAATGAAGATCTGTCCGAAGAAGAGAAGAGTATCGTTTTGGCACATGAGCTTGGGCACATTTACTGTAAACACTTTAATCATGGAACGATAATCGGAGTAGATGTCCAAGATGAATTTGAAGCGAACGAGTTTGGACAGTACATTTTAAATGTCCCTGCAAGCACAAAGGCACATATTTGGGCGCGAAAACATAAAAAAGTCATAGCTTTTACTTTAGCAATTTTCATGTTTTTTATTGTAGTCAGCGCCTTTTGGATAAAGAAACAGCATGAAGAAAAAAGGTATTTCGGCGATTATTTTGTGACGGAAACCGGAAATAAATATCACGAAAAAGATTGCATTTTTATTAAAGATAAGACATCTGTACATAGATTGACCATAGAGGAATTTGAATCAGGGAAATATGAGCCATGCAAGACATGCTTACCATAACTAGGAGGAGGAAACGACATGGAGAATAAATACGTCGGAAAAATATGTCCGTATTGTAAGACTCCATTCAAACAGGATGACACCATTGTGGTCTGCAAATCTTGTCAGATGCCACATCATTTGTCGTGCTGGCAAGCAAATGAAGGATGTACGACCTATGGTTGCAATGGTTTGATTGATTTTATCATCAACCAGGAAAATGCTACAAAGCAAGCGGCAGTCAAGGTGGATACTTCGCCTGCCCAAGGAATTGCTGAAACGGCATCGAGTAATCCAGGGAAATTTGAATCTATCTTTGAAACTACAGAGTGCAAGTTGCAAGATAATGTGCCGGTTCTCATTGAAAAAGTAGCACTGATAAAAAACTCGGCAGATGAATCGATATTTGCGCGCTGTACTTTTAGGAGCTTGACGGATAAACCTATTAAAGCGCTTTTATTAGACATTGTTGCGTCAGACGTATGGGGTAATGCGGCAGAAGGTGTTGAGGGGTTCCAATTACTTGATTTAAAAACCAAACGGGAGGCAGAGTTTGGTCAAACAACCGCTATACCGATTCCGAATAAGAATGTTAGAAGTATAGATGTTGTTATCAAGAAAATCTTATATGAAGATCGTAGCATGGAAGACTGTGCTGAGACGTATACAACTGTTCCGATGCAGATCTCATTGCTTACCGCGTTGGGGATGAAGGAAGCGGTAGATCATTTTGCTGAAAAGACTACCAAGATAGCAAAGTTTGTTCCGGCTGTTGGTAAGCAAGTATGGAGATGTACATGTGGAGCAACTAACGTTGCGGGAGAGGATATCTGCTATAACTGTAAAACCAGCCTGACTGCACAACAGTCAGCATATCAGCCGGAGCAGATCATTGATGAAACCAAGGCGCTTTTAGAGGAAAAACGCCGTAAGGAAGAAGAACTACGCTTAGCTCGTGAGAAGGAGCAACGGGAAGCAGAGGAGAGACTTCGGAAGGCACAGGCGGAAAAGGAACGACAAGAAAGAGAAGAAAAGGAAGTTAAGAAAGCCAAAAGAAAAAAGAGGATAAAGAGAATTGTTTTCGCATTTGTAGCGATTGTTCTTTTGGCAGGAGCAGTATATGGAACGGGGTGGCATCTTATCCCTTTGATTCGATACAATCTGGCGGCCAGCAGTGTTGAAAAGCAGGAGTTTGACTCAGCTTACAATACCTATGTTGCTTTAGGCGATTATAAAGATAGCGCTGAAAAAGCAATAGAAACATTGTATCAAAAGGCATCATACCTTGAAGGGCAGGAACTATTCGTCGAAGCTGCAACTGAATATGAAAGAATTCCTTCCTATCGGGATAGCCAGACAAAAGCTACTTATTGCCGGAATGAAGCAAATTACAGAGAGGCTAAATCGAAATTTGATGCTAAGGATTTTGATGCGGCAATAACTGCTTTCGATAATCTTGGGGATTATTCTGATTCAAAAGATTGGGTACTGAAATCTAAGTATGCTAAAGCGGATGTTACTTTTGAAAATGGAGATTACGCTAAAGCTGAGGAATTATTTAAAGACCTTGGTAATTATGAAGATTCCAAAGATAGAGCAAACGAATCTAAGTACCAAATAGCTGAAAAGGCATATGTTGACAAGGACTATAAATCAGCATACACAACATTTGAGGCACTTTCCAACTATAAGGATGCGAAAGACAGGGCACAGGACGCAAAGTATCTATATGCAGATGAATGTCTATCGAATAAACAGTATAAGGAAGCGTCAGACCTATTTAATTCACTAAAAGATTATAAAGAAGCAAAAGAAAAGTTTAACGAGGCAACATATACCTATGCCAAGGAATGTTACGATTTAAAAAAATATGAAGATGCAAGAACATATTTCCTCAAGGTTAAGGGGTATGAAGATTCAAATAGTCTTCTGAATGATGCTAACTACTACGCAGGAATTGCATGTATTAGTTCTAAAGACTACAAAAAAGCAGTAACCTATCTATCAGATGTTACTGGATATAGTGATACAAAAACCAAGATTAATGAGGCAAAATATGCGTACGTTAAGGCGCATAAAAACTATACGGACACGACGACATACAATTATTTGAAGGATCTAAAGTCTGCTGGATATTCTGATGCTTCAAAAATCTACAATGAGCTATATAAATGGTCGGCGACGGTAAAGATCAATAACGGAGCTTCATCTGTAAAATACTATGCAAGAACAGATGTTGATATAACCATAACAGGAGGAGAACCTAGTGGAACAAAGGAAGTTAGGTATGTAATAACCTATCCTAATGGCCATGTTGAGTATGGTGATTGGGAAAAGAAATCTAGAGGCGGTGGATTTAGTTTTTATTGGTCATCTGGATGCATGGATAGTTTGTATAAGGATTCCACTCTTAAAGTGAAAGTGGTTGATAAGGCTGGAAACACATTAGGTTCTGCAAGTATAACAGTTAAGGCTTGGTGACCAAAATAACAGGAGGTACAAAAATGAGTGATTATGTAGGAAAGATATGTCCCGTATGTAAGGGAGAAATTAAAGAATCAGACAAGGTTACAGTTTGCCCTGACTGTGGAATGCCACATCATACAAATTGTTGGGAAATGAACGGTGGTTGTTCAACCTTTGGTTGCGCTCAGCAAGGAAGTGTAAAGGAGAAAAAGCCTATGGCAACATGTAGCAAATGCGGTGCTGTTTTGGAAGAAGGTCAGGAATTCTGCCCTAAATGTGGAACTCCAAAGAACGCTCCCAAAAAGAATATTTGTGGCAAATGTGGAAATGAATTGGCGGAAGGCCAGGAATTCTGTCCTAAGTGCGGCCAGAAAGCAGGCCTTGCGGTTGATAGTAATGTATCATCTGCAATCAACCAGTTTAACGCTGGTGTATCACAGGCAAACGCAAAGAAGAAAAAGACTCCTATTGTGATAGCCGTTGCAGTTGTAATTATTGGATTGCTTGTAGTTGCAGGTATAAAACTTGCACCTAAGATTTTTATCGATACTGCCGGTTATATTGAACAGGGCGATCTTGAAAAGGCATGGAGTAAAGCGAAGACAGATGCTGACAAGCAGTTGGTAATTGATGCATATCTTGCAGATGGAGATTATGAAGAAGCTTACGAGAAGGCTCTTAGCGATTCTGCGAAGAAACAGATCTTAGTTGAAAATATTGCGGCTGTTCAGAGTGCTTTTTCTGCTGATAACCTTAAAGATCCTTCGTCCTTTTCTTTAAGAGATGCATATTATCGTGAGGACAAGAACAGCGATGGAGATCCGATTAAGCATTTAGTTCTGTATATCAGCGGAGCAAATAGTTATGGTGCGAGTGTAAGTAGTTATTGGTTATACACATGGAGTAATGATGGTAAGAAGTGGGAGTATTTCTGCTCTGTATCTGATTTGTCTGATGAAGAATACAGTAAATATGATGATGAAGATGAAATGCTTGAAAAGCTTGTAAATAATATTGGAAGGGATTATATCAAACAGGCTATGAAGGCAACAAAACTTGATAAAGAAGGCGTCAAGCGCATTAATAAGTTGTTCGAAGATGATAAACTTGACAGAGTTAAGTTTATAAGTGCTGCAAAATAAAAACGGATATAAAGAGCTGAGGCGAAGTGGATAGGCCCGCTTCGCCTTATTGCATAAACTAAAATGGAGGGATCTAAGATGGGAAAAGTGAATGTTGTTATTGTTGATGCAACCGGTAATAAAGAACAGAAAGTTGGATTGCCTGATGATATTAAGTGCGGGATTATTATGGTCAAGCTCGTTGAGAAGATTAAGCTTCCTTCAGTAGGACCGGATGGAAATCCTATCAGCTATAAATTCATTCATAAGGTAACCGGCAGACAGCTCCTTGAAACTCAGACATTAGGAGAAGCAGGAATTAAGGATGGCGATGTTCTCAGACTTCAGCCAGAGATCACTGCAGGGGCTATTTGCCCTCATTGCGGAATGGATAATCCTGATGGGAACACATTTTGTCAAAAGTGCGGTAAGAATATGAGTGATTTATCTGGTAATGCAGGTGCAGCACCCAATCCGGCAGCATTTACCCCGGGACCGGCTGTAAGCAATAATGCGTACAATAGGTTAGATGCGACAGTGAAGAAGAATTCAAAAGCGTTTCCGGTAATAGGAATTGTCTCGGGTGCTCTTTCTATACTGTTTGGAATAATTGAAATGGTTAAGAGTACCGGCACATATGCGCGTACTGAAAGTTACGGCGGTGATGCATATACAGGAATTCAACATGCCTCGGCTTATACTGCAAATAATGTTCAGGATCTGGCTGAGATTTGTAAGTTTGGAATTGGAGCACTGCTTATTGTATTAGGTTTAGGAATGATTTGTTACTTTGCGATGAAAATGAGTAATTCATAAAGATAGGTAGATATAATATGGGCGAATTCCTGGAACTGGATAAATCTGATTTTGAAGAGGATAAGTATAGCAGACTGCGTTTGATTCCCTGGTGGGATCAGGAGAGGTTGGCAAATGCGACAATAATGGTTGTTGGAGCCGGTGCCATTGGAAATGAATTGATTAAGAATCTTACCTTGCTAGGCATAGGAAAAATCTTAATCTTTGACATGGATGCTATTGAAAATACAAATCTGACAAGATCCGTTTTGTATAGAGCAAAAGACGTTGGCCGTTATAAGGCTGAAGTTGCTGCAGAACGTGCCAAAGAGATTAATCCGGATGTACACGCAAAAGCATTCATATCAAATATCATTGATGATGTTGGATTAGGCGTATTTCGTCGTATGGATGTCGTTCTGGGTGGACTGGACAATCGCGAAGCAAGACTTCATATTAATCAATCATGCTACAAGGTTAATAAGCCATGGATTGATGGAGCGATAGAGGCGTTAAGCGGATTTGCGAGAGTTTTTGTCCCCGGTCACGGTGCGTGTTATGAATGTACTATGACGGAAACGGATTGGATGCTTATTAATAAGCGGAAATCTTGCGCTTTGCTGACGCATGAGCAGATGGCTGAAGGGAAAATACCGACCACTCCGACGTCATCATCTGTTATTGCGGGAATTCAAGTTCAAGAGATGTTAAAGCTATTGCATGCAGATAGAAATTTACCGACTTTAGCGGGAAAAGGTTTCGTATTCAATGGACTGACCCATGATTCATATGTTGTGGAGTATCAGGAAAAACCGGATTGTATGAGTCATGATATTTATGAAGAGATTATTGAGAAGCCTTGGTCAGTTAAAGACAAGACTATCAAGAGTGTGTTAGATGAAATAAAGGCCGAAATGGGTGAGAATGCAGTCCTGGATCTTGATAGAGATATTGCGATTGAGGCTAGTTGTTCCTGTGGTGAGCATAAGAAATTATTCGTTCCTGTACACAAACTTAAGGGTTCGATGCTCACGTGCGAAAAATGCGGAAACCAGATGAATTTTGAGAATAAACACTCGTTTAATGGTACTGAGGATTATCTTGATAAAACCTTTGCGGAGATAGGAATTCCGGCGTTACATATTATTGCCGGGCGAGTGGGTATGAATATAAAACATTATGAGTTTACTGCTGATGAAGCGGAAGTATTCCAGGGAATATAGGAGGTAGTGGATGGACGCCAGATTAAGAAGAATCGCTTCAGACTATGAGCAAATCAAGAAAGACTTTGCTGGTCACAAGAATATTGTAGTCACACCAATCGGGGAAGAGCCTCCTCAGAAGTACCATGTAACTTACTTTGTTAATGGTATTTATCTGCTTCCGGATGGAAGAATCGAAACACTCGGAAGACATGAGGTGGAAATAGAGTTACATTCCGAATATCCCAGATATAAGCCTATATGTAAAATATTGACACCGATATGGCATCCTAATTTCAGGGACGGTCAGATCTGCATTGGCGATATTTGGGGTGCGGGGGAATCACTTACTGATATTATCATCAATATCGGAGATATGATTCAGTATAAATCCTGGAATTCATTCAGTCCGCTTTCTGCAGATGCTGCTGCTTGGGCAATGGATAATAAGCATTTGTTTCCCGTTGGAAATGTGGATCTTTATGTGGCAGATTACGCATCTGCAAAGGATACAGTTGAAATCGACTTGTTTGGAGAAGATGGAGAAGTTGTTAATGACTCTGAACCAAAGCCGACCGCAGAGGAACACAGTATTACTGCGGCGATGACTACGCCTGTTGTAAAAGAAGAACAGGGAAACGATTTTGATATAACTGCAGAGGAATTGGAAGGAATAGAGTTTGTACCGACTGCAGAGAGAATGCAAGGTTCAGCGGCCGCCGGACAGACTGTGAAGGTCAAGATCAGTTTCAAGACGATCCTGGCTAAAGGAATCCTTTGGGCTCTGATTGGAGCAATCCTTGGATTTGGTGCTTCAGAATTGGGGCAGATGGCATTCCCTAATTCGACTGTTGCATCGATGATGGGTTATAAAGACTTATCCAAGTATTATAAATTGCAGGATAAGGCAGATAAAATCCAGTCAGAGATGTATGACTATATCAAGGTATATGCTAAAGAAAATGACCTTGATATGGATGACGATGACGTGCTTACTAAGTGGCTGGCATCAGCACCTTCGAACGAGAGCAAGTTGGCATCAGATTGGTATGATGCATATGAAAAAGCCAACGATCAGCTGTTTGAAGCATATCAGGATGATTTTGACAGCGATGAAGATGATATGGTTAAGGCAATGGCGAAAGTTACTCGAACGCATACAGCTATCTGGGCCGGTATTATTGCATTGTTTGTTGGTCTGTTCTTAGGCATAGGTGAAGGCGTTTACTATGGCTCTAAGCAGAATGCGGTAAAGTATGCAGGCATTGGTGCTGCGGTATCTGTAGTCATTGGAGGTATAAGTGGTTATCTCGCCCAGTGGATGTATGCATCCATGTTGGGAGATGATCCTGCTGAGATTGCAGCTGCATTAGTTCGAGGAGCCGGATGGGCAATCATGGGCTTAGGTGTAGGCTTGGCTGTAGGTTTGATCAAGCCGGATATAAAGAGAATCATATCATGTACGATTGGTGGAGCAATAGGAGCCTTTGTTGGTGGATTCTTATTTAATTTCGTTGGAAAGGTTGTTCCTAACGACATGGCATCCCGTGGAGTTGCGATTGTCATCATGGGAATTCTTATCGGCGTAGGTGTTGGACTCATGGAGCAGTTTGCTAAGTCCGCATGGCTGAAGGTTATCAGAGGTGAGTTTGAAGGAAAAGAATATCTTGTATTCCCTGGAACAACAAGTATTGGTAATAATAGCAAGAATACGATAGTTCTGTTTAAGGATAAACTCGTAAGTCCTCATCACTGTGATATTGTAATGCAGGGTAGCAAGTACGTGATTAAGGACTGCGGATCTCCTATGGGAACCGTTGTAAATGGAATTAAGACTTCGCAGCATGTACTTCGTCAGGGGGATGCGATTGCAATCGGTAATTCAATTTTAGTATTTAATACAAAATAAGAGATAAGGAAGGCGGATGGTATATGAGTCGATTGAAACTAACAATTGGAGTTTTATGCGGGTTCATAATGCTGTTCGCCTTTTCTGTCACTTGCTATGCCATGGAATTTGATGCAGAGGAAGCATATGAATCGATTTTTGTAATTTACTCCGGATACTATGAAGGAAGTGGTTTCGCTATTGGTCCAAATACTGTCGTTTCTAATGCTCATGTAATTGGCGACCGCAATGATATTACGGTTAAAGCATATTCGGGAGATGAATATCAGGCATCGATTTATCTTATTAATGAGGCGTTGGATATAGCCATTTTGTCTGTAGAAAATGCTGAGTTTACCCCTCTTGAAGTTGGGGATTCCGAACAGATAAAGGTTGGGGAAGAGATATATGCAATAGGAGCACCTCGGAGTTTGGATTATACACTTACGAAGGGGGTAATCTCCAATAAATCAAGAACTATCGGATTTAATAAGTATATACAGATAGATGCAGCCATTAATTCCGGTAATAGTGGAGGCCCACTTCTCAATAATAGTGGACAAGTAATTGGTGTTAATTCTATGAAAATATCGGACGCTGAGGGAATTGCATTGGCAATCCCTATTTCTTCAGTTGTCAGTTTCATGGAAGGGAACGATATGGAATTGACGGAAGATAAAACGGTAGATGGTCATATAGAATATACGCCCCATAATGCCCTGTCAGATGAAGAAGATAGTGAAGAGACGGTTCGTATAGGGAAGACTTCGCCATTAACTATTGTATTAGCCATCCTTTTGGGAATATCTTTTTTACTTAATGTAGTGTTGATCGTAATTCTAGTTTACAGGAAGAACAAAGACATTGTTGTGCCGGTAGATTCAAGAGACCGGACGGATTTCGAGATTGATATTATGGAGTAAAACTATGGCAAAGAAAAAAACAGGTCGGGTAAGTAGTAAGAAGCGTGAAAAGATAATAATGGAAAATGTCCTCCCACAGAATGTGCTTCCTATCGGAGAGCATGTTGAAGAGGATAAGAATATTTATATGATGTGCCCGCCAAAAGTACCGGGCGACCATCAGTAACACTGTTCCCTGACAATTGAATACAGTTCGTAGTTATCATCCGGGAATTTTGGGGCTTCCTTAAGAAAACCGCCTGGCGCGATTTCT
>Ga0256404_1013322_pt1 | contig 10465 bp, 11 predicted proteins | sample RumenRJG_01DNA_FD_185990 | JGI IMG/M metagenome (GOLD analysis project Ga0256404, IMG submission 185990) | Bovine rumen microbial communities from Lethbridge, Alberta, Canada - RJG_01 | ecosystem: Host-associated > Mammals > Digestive system > Stomach > Rumen | place: Canada: Alberta | collected...
TTCTATCCTGTCGATCCTGTCCAAGTCGATCGCGATCTTGTCGAAAACCGGAGAAGACTGTACCCTTGGCCTATCGTAGCTGATCCCCTGAGTGGCATACATCAGATACCTAGCGTAGGCCAGATCTTCGTAAAGCTTCTTCAGCCTGCTTCTATTGGTTCTCACTATCCTCGCGAATTGCTCTAAGGTAGGCGCTTGTTTCTTCATACCACTTCTCCATCCTTTCATCGTATCCATCCATCTTTCTGAGGTTCTCGTAGAACGCAGCCCTAAAGAAGCTGAACATCCTGTAGATATCCTTTTTGTTCCTGTTGCAATAGTCCCTAGTGTATCTGAAGCACCTTTGCACCAGCTCGAAATCCAGGTCGGTGACTTCATCGAACATCTGGTTGAAAAGGAAGATATCGTTGTCATAGACGGTGATCAAATGGTCCTCTATCAGACATCTGGTCCAATAGTTCAAATGGAACGGACAGTTCCTTATATCGTATATATCTGGTTTATCTTTTCTCTTTCTCACTTTCTATTTCACTTTCCTTTTCTCAAAGAGAGGAATGTTTCCGAATACGGCATAATGTCTGCAGAATCAACGTTTTTGCAAACATATTGAAAACATAATGTAGACATAATCATTCGGAATCATCCTCCCTCCTGTTCTTCATGTAGGTTCTGGCATCCGCCTCTTCCTCGGCGCTCAAAAGCCAGTGCGGCTTCTCCCTAGGAACCCTCCTTAAGGTCGACTTCACGAATTGGATCTGTATTGCCTTGGACGTGAAAACGGACTCATATTCGAATGAGAACTTATCCAATAGCCCTATCTGCATCATGTAAAGGATTATCTCCTTCACGAGCGCTATGTGTTCTTCGCTGTCGTTGTAGCCTAGGTCATAGGAGATATCCAAGGCAAATGAATCGATGTCATCTTTGATGAAATACCCGTTTAAGTAAATGCGCGAAAGGACATGGATGAACAAGCCATATCCCTCCACCTTGTACTTATGAACGAGCTTTCTGACCTTTGGATCCTCCAAGATTCTGGTGTCAACCGGGAACCAGTCGAGCTTGCTCTTCGGATTAGCCATAGGAGTCACCCTCCTTAATGCTCAAAGCGAAATAACATACATTATTTCTAATAGGCATACCTACCTCTTCCCAGCCCACTTCTCGATGAGCCTTCTGATGCCGTTGATGCCGGTCTTGTACACAAAGACCCTCTTATGGGTCGTCACCCCTGCCTTCTTGTCAACGTAGCTATGAGTATCTACCCTGAACCAGCCTTTGTCGATGTAGAGCTGATTCGGCTCATTGGATTCGTTGAGGATATCGTTGCTTCTTAGCAAAGAGAAAAGCTTCTCCTTGTTGATTCCTTTGATGTTAAGGATGCTGGGAACGTCCTGAAGGTCGCGTAGGACACCGCTGTCGAGGGCCCTCCTTACGTATTCCCTCGCTTCCTTGGATTCGTTGTTCACGTGTTCCAATATGCTGTTACGTACCTTGAGCTCGTTATAGGAATCAAGGAAGGCGACCGCGCATTCAGGCGATCCGGTTATTTGCTTGACGTCGTATCTGCCGAATCTTCTGATCGATGGCAGGACCGTTTCGGTCACCCAATCCAAGAACTGCTGTGCCTCTTCCTTCTTGCTTTGGAAAATCAATCGGTAGAGATTCCCTTCCGTGATGTAGAGGTAGTTATTGAATTTGGTCCCGTCGGTTTTCACCAAGCGGACCACCCCATCTTCCTTCAGGCGTTTTTTGACATCGCTTGGGTTCTTGATGCTGAGGATTGCGCATGCGTCCTTTAGGCAGACCACTGGCCTACCGTATTCGTCGAAGGCCGTCCTCAAGCTTCCGAACGCGTCCGAAGTGAACGTTTTCACTTCTATTCTTTTTGCGAGGTTTTCTGCGTTTTCTAGGGAATTTCCCTCCAAAACCTCATTATTTTCTTCGTTTTTCATGGATTTATGTCTCCTTCTTTTTGTTGCTTTCATCCACGGCTAAAAGCTCTTCTTTGGACTTTTCCTTATGGTGATAGATCTCAGATAGCAAGTCCTGGCTTCTGTTGTTTTCCGTTGTGGTGACGTGGGTGTAGATGGTAGTCGTCTGGATGTTGCTGTGGCCAAGGATCTCCTGCACTTCCTGAAGGGATGCGCCATGCGCCAACGCCAAAGTAGCGACCGTGTGCCTTAGCGAGTGGGCGGTGTATTCCTTGCCGATTATCCCGGCACCCACTAGGTACTTCTTCACTATCTTGGAGATGACTTTCGGCTTGATCCTTTCCTTCAGGTTCCTGTTGCCATGGTTTAGAAACAGCGGTCCGGATTCCTCACCCCTTGCCTTGATGTAATCGTTTAAAGCCTCAACCACATAGGGCATCAGGCGCTTAGGCCTATCCTTACCGTTTCTTCCTTTGGCTTGGACGTAGAGATACTTGATCCCTGCTTTCTCCTTGATGTCGACGACGTCTGCTCTCGAACATTCGACAGTCCTTAGGCCAATGTTCAGGATCAGGAAGATGATCGTGTAGTCTCTTAGCTGCACTATCCCCTTCTTCGATTCCTCCGCCGCGAAGTCGAGAAGCCTATTGGCTTGTTCTTCCGTCAAGGCGGACCTGATGAAGTTGCGCTCAACTTTCACTCCATGAAGAAAATGGCCTATGTCCGGATAGACTCCGTACTCCTCGGCCCATTTGTATAGATTCCTTATCGCAACTATATGCAGCTGCATCGTCGCGGTCGACACCTGCTCGCCATTGCTTTTGGTTTTGGCCAGTATGTGCTTCTTGTAGGCGTTCACGGTCCTTTCGTCTGGTTTATTAATTCGTTTTTCTTCTAGATACCTAAGGTACTGGTTGAGCACTCTCCTATAGGCCAAGACCGTGTTCTCCGACATATCCTTGATCGAAAGGAAATCTTCCACTATCTCACTTTGTGAGGGCGCTTCCTCTATTGCTCTTTTTCTATCGAATATCATCATTTCCTCCTTACACTTTCACATCGTCGAATTCCGGATCGTATTCGACTTCGACGCCATTGGCCCTTTTGATCTCGCGTTGATACTTGATCTCAAGCAAAGCCACCTTTTCTACGCTGACGTTCAGGATCTTCGCCAAGCCGTAGAGCTTCTCGGCGTTCATGAGTCGTCCCTGCTTGCCGCATTCGATCTGGTTGTAGGTCGGATAGTCCATGCCGAGGGCTTTGGCCACATCCCTTTGGGATAGGTTGCCGTTGGTCATCCTGAGGCAGTAAAGATAGCCCCTGATCGTAGTTTTCTTGGGGTTCTTAAGACTTCTTGTTGCCATATCAAATCCTCCTTTCTAGGGTTCATCATTCGTGGGGATGATTTGATAACATTGTATTTTTCAAAGCGCAATTTTCATATTTGGAGAGTCCCTATAAATTACAAGTTTGCAATTTCAAAACTCGAAATCTTGATAATTCCCAAGTTGGGAAATACAATATAGGCAAGGCGGAAAACTATGGAAAAAATAGATAAGAATTTAGCTAAAAGAGTCTCCGTATACAGGGAGAAGGCTGGTTTTACGGTCATGGACATCGTGAGGACGACCTCAATCTCCAGGGATATGATGTACGCCTACGAATCAGGGAGAAGGCCTATTCCTTTGCAGGCTCTCATTGAGATTGCGGAAAAATGCAATGTCTCTTTGGATGACCTTGTCGGGCTTAAGGTGACCTCGACCAGAGACAAAGCCGTGTCTTTCGATTTGTATAAATCGGACTCGAAGGGAAGGATCGTCCTCTCTTCGGAATTCGACGATGTGATCTTTTACGAGGTCGACGAATGGAACCTCGAGTATTTCGTCAAGAGCAGCGGTTACCCATTAAACAAAAAGGTCCTCATCGAGGAGGACGGCCACTACTACTGCGCCATCATAACCTTGGATGAGGAGAAAAACCTATACGTGGTTAATCAATATCATGAAAATAAGTTGCGAGTCATAGGAACGCGTGAGATATTCGATAAGCTATTCGTGCTTGGCGAGTATGCCGGTTCGATATCCAAGGAAAAGAAAATCGATCAACTGTTCTAAAATTTATAGGGAGTCTCCAAATTCACGAGGCTCCTTTTATTTTGTATTCTAAAAAAGGTTTATTAGTTCGTTTCTTCTGTAGGTCGGAAAGGACTTATGGAAAACGAAGAAAAAGTCATCCCAAAGCAAGGGGTGGCAGATTACGAGATTTACAAGAATAAAATCTTTTATCTAGTCAAAAATAGATATATTTCTTTTGTCACAGGCGAAAGGATTCTGTCCAAGTTAATGGACCGTTTTTCTATTGCTCCAGAACGTATTATTTCAGTGAAGAACTCTTGATAATATCACTCTTTAGAGTGATATATGTATGTGGAAAGGAGTAATAAAATGGAACAAGTAAGAACCATAAAAGTCATCCCAAAAAAGACAGACATTGTGGATCCGAATCTGCCTGCCGCCAAAAAGAAGGTGGCCGCTTACGCACGTGTTTCAACCGACCTCGAAGACCAGAAGAATTCGTTCAAGGCCCAATTAGAGGAATACACAAAGCGAATCAGCGAAAACCCGGAATGGGAATTCGTTGACTTGTATTCCGACGAAGGGATTTCAGGAACCTCCCTAAAGCATAGAGATGGCTTCAAGAAAATGATCGACGATGCTTTGGCCGGTAAAATAGACCTCATATTGACGAAGTCGATTTCCAGATTTGCGAGAAACACTGTCGATTGCATAAGCGTGTATAGGCAACTCAAGGCGGCCCATGTCGGGATCTACTTCGACAAAGAACACATTAATTCGTTGGAGAAGGATGTCGAATTCGAGCTCACACTTTTCGGTTCGTTGGCTCAAGAGGAATCCAAGAACATCTCCACTAACGTGAAATGGGGAGTTAGGAGCCGAATGAGGAGAGGCGACAGGAAGATGGTCGTGAAGACTACGCTTGGATACGCCTATGAAGACGGAAAAGTCATCGTAGTCGAACCCGAGGCCGATATTGTGAGGTCTATCTTCAGGTATTACACATTCGGATTCTCGCTTTCGGAGATAGCGGCACTTCTCACCTCACAGGGCATAAAGACCGGTACTGGAAAAAGCAAGTGGCTGGTTAACGACGTGAAGAACATCTTAAGGGACGAGAAATATGTCGGCACCTTCGTCATGCAGAAGACCGTCGTCATCGATTTTCTCGACCATAAAGCATACAAAAACGATGGGCTGGAAGAAAAATTCGTATTCGAAAACCACCATCCAGCGATTATCAAGAAGGTTAACTTCGAATTCGTTCAGGCTAAGCTAGCCTTGAAGGAAAACACAAGCCTGAAGAGGTCTGACCTATCGCCGCTAAATGGACTGGTAATCTGCTCATCGTGCCTGAGGCAGATGAAGAAACTAACCCAGCATCCCGGCAAGCCATATTCGAGGGACGTGCTCACCTGCAAAATGACCGTGAAAAACAACGAATCATACAGACCATGTCAATGCAAAACGCCGGTCAATTACGATCTTGCAGTCAAAGCTGCGAAAGACATATTTGAGAATTTTTTCGCAAAAAATGATTATTCTGCGGAGATTTTACTGCAGATCATGGAAGAAACGATGGATGAGATCCACAGGGAAAGGGAAAAAGCACTAGCCGATATCAAATCCTATCAAGATGAAATTCAAGACGTACTCAAAAGAGCAATTCACTCGACTAAAAGCGTAACAGAGTCTGACGAATTCAATGAGGTTAATAGAAAACTCAATGCTGCAAAAGCCAAGTTAGAGTCGCTTGAGAGCGAAATTCGACTAGCTTCAGACAATTTTGCAGCCATCAATGACTCAATTGTTTATTCAGAGAAAAAAGAACTGACTTGTAGGTTGCTGTGTAGGTACATCAAATTAGTCATCAAAAAACCCGATGGATGCCTTAGGTTTGTCGCTTCTACTGCTGACATAGAAATCGAGAAGGAGGTAATCAACCAACTTCTATCATTAAAACCAATTTATGAAAAAACACTAAGCGAAGGAAGAAGCACTCTTTCATACGACTTAGTGAGAAAGGAATGACATGGACATCAAATCATTACATAAGCCAAAGAAAAGCGGCAAGTTAAGAGTTGCAGCCTATGCTAGGATCTCAAATGATAAAGAAGTCTTAGAAACATCCCTTACGGAACAGATTCGCCACTACACCTCATTTATACTTTCTAATCCTAACTGGGAATTCGCTGGAATCTATCCGGATGACGGTATAAGCGGAACAACGATCAAACAAAGGAAAGAATTCATGAGGATGATCGAGAACGCAAAGCTCGGCCTGATTGATATAATCCTCGTCAAATCGATATCTAGGTTTGCAAGGAATCTCATAGATTTCCTTCAGGTCGTAAGAGAATTAAGGAACCTCGGCATAGAAATTTATTTTGAAGATCAAAACATCTCGTCTTTGGACGACAAGTGCGACGAAACGATAACACTCGTTGCTAAATTTGCTGAAGAATCAGTCAAATCGACAAGTGAGAACGTTAAGTGGAGATATCAAAAAAACTACCGAGAAGGAAAATACCAATTCCCGACTAACCTCTATGGGTATAGGGTGAACAACCGAGTGGTGAGGATCATTGAAGAAGAGGCCTATTGGGTAAGAAAGATATTCGAACTTTACTTAGAGGGGAACGGATCGTTCGCTATAGCGAAGTACTTAAACCAAAAAGGTGTCGCATCGCCATTAGGAAGGGAATGGCACCAGAACACGATCCACAAGATTCTAGAGAACGAAAAATACGTCGGAGACGCGATTCTCCAAAAGATGTACGTTGCAGATGTGCTCACACACAAAAAAGTCAGGAATTTAGGCGAAAGAGACATGTACGTAATCGAAAACGACCATCCGGCGATAATTGACAGGGACACGTGGCAAAAGGCCCAGGCGATGCGAAAGATCCGCATGGAACACTATCGAATTCAAACGGGCCACAGAAAAGTCCAACCGGAAATATCCCCATTGGTTGGGTTCGTTGTATGTGCTCATTGCAAAAGCAACTTCATCATTAAAACCAACCACTACTATGGGGTTAATCACAGGGTCAGCAAATTCCTAATGTGTGGAAAAAACAGAAACAACAAAGGATGCATCAACGGCAACATCGACTATGAGGTATTTAAGCAAGGAGTAACCATGTCCATCAAAAAGATGAAGGACAACATTCCGCTTCTTAAGGAAATGCTTCTCAAGGGATTTAGCACAAGCGATGCAACAGCCAACAAGATCGAATCACTCCAAAAAGAAATAGATCTAATGAAATCGAGACTCGAAGAAATATCAGATAAATTCGATGAGTTCAGCCAAGCGTTAAAGCAGCAGCTCCTTAACGAGCTAAAGGAAAAGACAATGGAGAAGCTCAAACTGGAAAACGACCTGTTGGTAGTTGGAACGGCAGAAAGCAGAACGAAAGAAATCATCAGAAAGTTAAATGCCATTCAAATCAAGTCAGACTTCGATGTCGAATCGCTGACCTCGCTTGTGGCTAGGGCATATGTCGTCGATAAGGAGAACGTAATCCTTATATTGGGAAATCCGGATGTTTCAAAACTTCCAAGTGATCTAAGAGGCGAACTCAAATGCAGGGTTGACTACAGGGTTAAATGCACGGATTTTCACACCAATTTCAGTGTCTATGTAAATAAATAGAATTGATTATCATTGAAGGCTCAGTCCAAATAGACTGGGCTTTTTCTTTGCAACAAAGTCAGGGGTGGTGAGAATTGAGTTTTGTACGTGACGTAACAAAACTCAATCTATCCTCCCCTACTATTCTTCATAAGCAAAATGAATGGTTTTTCACATTTTGAAGCCATCAACAAATAGAAAAACGCATATAAAACAAAAAATAATACGCCATTTCGACGTATTATTTTGGTTTCACAATGATGGCGGGAGTCAAAGGAATCGAACCCTTATCAACGGTTTTGGAGACCGCTGTTCTACCATTGAACCAGACTCCCAAGTCCCTTTATTATAAACTTCTAAGGACTTTATTGACAAGTGCCATGTCACATTTTCCAGCATAATTTTGCTTAAAATGTTTCATAACACTAGGAACACTTTTATCTTCTAATTTTAAGATTATATCTTTAATTTCTTCTTCAGAAAGCATTTGAGGTAAATAACCTTTAATTAGATTGATTTGATAATCTACTTCTTTAATATTTTCTTCTCTATTTAAAGCAACATATCCAGATTTTTCTTCTTCAAGTTCTTTAACAGTTTTAGAAATAATATTAATAAGTTCTAAATCACCAATTTCTTTTCCATTAGCTTTAGCTTCATATCCTAAAATAGAATATTTATTAATAACAATTGATAAAACAGCTCTTTTTGCATTATCTTTTGCTTTTAAAGCTAATAAATTTTCTTTTTTAATTTGATCAATAAGCATAAAATTTTCCTTTATTTTTTAAGTGAATTTTTAATTAAATCTTTATCTATATGTTGGAAAGTAATTGTATCTGCATATGGTAAGACTTTATTTAAATCTTCTTCATTTTCAATTGTCCAAACATTAACAAAATGCTTTTTAGAATAATTTCTTACTTTTCTATCTTCAAATAAAAGTTTATCTAGATCTACAGATTCAACTGTATTTCTAAACATAAACATATATTTATCGCCTTTCCAAACAAGTAATTGACGAATAAATCCTTCTTTTTTAAGATGCCATAAACATCTTACATCAAAAGAAATTATTAAAACATTTCGTTTATCTTTAATCTTTTTTAAATATTCTTTAGTAACTTCAGCAAGTTTTTTATGGTTTTTATTATAAGCTTTAAGCTCAATAACCATAGGAACTTGCTCGTTGTTAAGCTCTAATAATTCATCTAAAGTAGGAACTACTCCACCATCAAAAAGTTTATAATTTGCTCTAATTTCTTCACTAGTTAAATCAGCAATAATTCCTTCTTTTCCTGTTGTTCTTTTTAAATTTTCATCGTGACAGACAATTAATTTATTATCCTTTGATAAATGAATATCAAATTCAAAAGCAACATTATTTTTAATTGCATTTTCAAATGCTTTTAATCCATTTTCAGTAAATTCTTTATTGTGTAAACCTCTATGAGCTACACCTTCAAGAAATTTTGGATTAATTCTTTTAATAACTTCTTCTTTTTTCATAAATTTTAGTCAGAGTCTGCTTCTCCAACACCCTCTAAACCACCTTTAAAGCTAGTTTTTACTGATTTTACGTTTTTAACAAAGAAGAAAACGATAAATGAAATAACAACACAGGATAATGCATAAACTGGTAAATATTCCCAACCAAAGCCATCAATAAGTAAAAGTGAACCTAAAGCGACTGGTGTAACAGTTTGAGCTGCCATTGAGGAAGCATAATATAAACCTGTAAATTTACCAATTTTACTATTTGGACAAAGTTCAACAACCATTGGGAATGAGTTGACATGAACTAGTGACATACCAAATCCTTTAACAAACCAAATTACATAAATCCAAATTGGGAATGTTCCTGATCCTGCAAGTCCACCAACTGCGAAAGTTAAAATAGCCCAGACAACATATGATATAAATGTAAGACCTAAACCGCCAGTTAATGTCCATTTACGACCAATTTTACTAGCAATAATTCCACCAACAGCAAAACCAACGACACTACCAATACCACCAACAATAGTATTAACCATACTTGATCTTGATGATGTTTTAAGGAAATAAATTGCATAGTTTCCCATGAATGTTCCAATACCATTATCAGCCATAAACCAGAAGAATTCTGCTCCAAGAATGAGCCAAAGCATAACTTTGTTCGCTTTCGGCATTGGTTTATTATCATCAACTTTATCAGTTGTTTGAGAAACAGCATCACCTCGAGCCATTTCGTCTTTCATTTCATCAGCAATCTTATTTTCTTTAACTAAGATAAAGAGAACGACTGCTGAGATTAGCATTAAGACTGAGCCAACAAGGAATGGTCCTTCAATAGCCCAGATGTTTTTATAAGCCCAGGTGTGTGGTTTTAAGGTTCCATCAGCGTATTGGCTTGTTCCTAAGTAATCAGAAAGAATAAAAACAAAGCCAACCACTGTGGCAAAAGCACCACCGAGGTAACCCATAATGTTAATAATACCGTTAGCTTTACTACGTAATGGCTTTGGTGTCATGTCTGGCATCAAAGCGACAGCTGGGTTACGATACATCATGGCGAATAAGACAACAATCGCCATTAAGATAATTACTCCAACAGTATTAGAGTAATGAAATAAAACAGGAATAAATGGGAATGCTACTGCACAAACAAAGGTACCAACCAGAATATATGGCATACGTTTACCAATTTTTGTGTGTGTTTTATCAGAAATCCTTCCGAAGATTGGTAGTAAAATTAAGGCGGCTAGATTATCCAGAGCCATCATAATACCAACTAAGTATTGGACTTCTTTTTCGTTTGAGATTCCTAAGGAGTTTTTAAA
>Ga0256404_1013323_pt1 | contig 10464 bp, 6 predicted proteins | sample RumenRJG_01DNA_FD_185990 | JGI IMG/M metagenome (GOLD analysis project Ga0256404, IMG submission 185990) | Bovine rumen microbial communities from Lethbridge, Alberta, Canada - RJG_01 | ecosystem: Host-associated > Mammals > Digestive system > Stomach > Rumen | place: Canada: Alberta | collected...
TAGAGGTCGAGCACGTCGCTCTTTTTCGTGGCGCGCGGGTTGACGGCGATGTTGCCGCTCTTCATGGCATCGTCGGCCATGGCGTCGAATTTGTCTTTGGTGACGCCGGCCTCGCTGAGGCTCGCGGGGATGCCGAAGCTGGCGTTGAGTTCTTTGAGGACGGCGACGAGGTCGATGGGCTCGAAGTCTTCGCCCGCGGTGGTTTCGGCGACGTAGTTGTAGATTTTCTTGTATTTGCCGTCATCGGCGAGGGCGTTGAACTCCATGATGGTCGGCAGGAGGATGGCGTTGGCGACGCCGTGCGGGACGTCGAAGTAGGCGCTGACGGGGTGGCTCATGGCGTGGACGTCGCCGAGGCGCGCCCAGGAGAAGGCGATGCCGGCGAAGAGGGAGCCGGTGAGCATGGCCTGCGCGGCTTCGATGTCGGCGCGGTTGGCGACGTAGCGGCGGATGTTCCTGCCGATGAGTTCGAGGGCTTTTTCCGCCATGGCGTCGGAGAACGGGGAGGCCGCGCGGGAGATGTAGGACTCGATGGCATGGACCATGGCGTCGATGCCGCAGGCGGCGGCGACGCCCGCGGGCGCGGTCGTGAGGAAGTCGGGATCGAGGATGGCGTAGCTCGGGATGAGCTTGTAGCTGAAGACGGTGAGCTTGTAGTTCCTCGCGTGGTCGGTGATGACGGAGAAGGCGGTGACCTCAGAGCCGGTGCCCGCGGTGGTCGGGATGGCGATGAGGGGGATGATGTCGCCGGGGACTTTGTCGGCGCCTTCGTAGTCGGTGACGCTGCCGCCGTATTTCGCGACGACGGCGACGGCTTTGGCGACGTCCATCGGGGAGCCGCCGCCGAAGGCGACGATGAAGTCGGCGCCGCTTTCCTTGAAGGCTTTGGCGGCTTTGTCGACGGTGGCGACGGAGGGGTTGCCCTCGGTCTCGCTGAAGGCGTCGGAGGGGATGCCTTTCGCGGCGAGGAGGTCGGCGCAGTGCTGGACGTGGCCCATTTTCGTGAGGTGCGGGCCGGAGATGATGAAGGCGTGGGTGCCGCCGAGTTTCTTGGCGGCGTCGCCGAGTTTTTCCGCGGTGCCGCGGCCGACGAGGATGTCCTGGGGGATGGAGAAGCGGAATTCGTTCATGGGTGGTCTTCCTTTCGTGGGCTGTTTTGATGAAATGAAGTTGATGCCGTGAAAGCATCGCTACGCTCGGCGGAAGAGGTGCTCTACCGCGAATCATGTTTTTGGCACAGTCTTCCGCCGTGCAATACCTCTTCCACCGCTACGCGGTCCCCCTTCCGGGGCTGCCACTGGCAGCCCGCGCTGACGCGCCCCTGAGGAGAAGGTATGGTTTTAGCCATTCAACGGTAAGAGGCAAAAACCTTGCACGAATCAGTGGTTCCTTAGGGAACTGCTCGTTCGTCAGGCTGTGGTCAGGCGGCGTTCGGCGAGGATCTTGTTGATGGCGTCGTCGATGGCGCGGTCGAGGGCCACGGAGATTTCTTCGTCGCTCGACTGGAGGGCGGCGGCGTCTTCGTCGGAGATGATGTCGATGAGGAGGCCGAAGCGTTCCTGGTATTTATTTTTGCAGGCGATGGCGAAGACGATGCCGAGGAGCCCCCAGCCGCCTGCCATGCACCATTCCTGCCAGACGAGGGTGGAGCCGGAGTTCGGGATGGCGTAGAGGGCGACCATGAGGCCGGACATGAGGACGGCGAGGACGCCGACGATCTTGTAGTGGCTGACCTTGAAGGGGCGCGGGAGGTCGGGTTCCTTTTTCCTCAGGATGAGGAAGGAGAGGGCGACCATGCAGTAGGCGAGGCAGCAGCCGAAGTTGCCGGCATCGACGATCCAGACGAGCATCTTGCGGCCGGCGAGCGGCGCGATGATGGAGAGGAAGCCGATGAGGTAGAGGGCGTTGATGGGCGTCTTGTATTTCGGATGGAGCTTCGCGAAGAAGCGCGGCACCATGTAGGATTCCGCCATGGAGTAGAGGGCGCGGCTGCCGCCCATGAGGAAGGAGTTCCAGCTCGTGACGATGCCGCACATGCCGCCGATGATGATGACTTTCGCCATGGTGGCGGAGGAAAGGGCTTTGGCCATGGCGTCCGCAGTGACGAGGCCGGTGCCGCTCTCGGCGGCGAGGATCTCGCTGCCCGTGAGGACGAGGCCGACGGCGATGATGACGAGGGCGTAGAAGAGGACGGCGCAGACGACGGAGAGGATGAGGATCTTGCCGATTTTCTTGAGCGGTACGTTGATTTCCTCCGCAGCCTGCGGGATGACGTCGAAGCCGATGAAGTAGAAGGGCGTCGTGACGGCGACGGCGAGGACGGCTTTGAGCGTGGTCACGGAGTCGCCGGGGAGGAATGCCTGCGGCTCGAGGGTGGAGACGCTGCCGGTGAGGGCGGAGACGATGATGAGCAGGATGCCCGCCGCGCCGATGATGAGGGTGAGGGCGGTCTGGAGTTTCGCCGCTGCCTTGACGCCGCGGATGTTGATGTAGGTCATGAGGATGCTCATGCCGATGGCGACGGCGAGCCAGGAGGCGTAGACTTTGAATCCCGCGACGGTGTAGAGGTAGCCCTGCAGGAAGTCGGGGAAGATGTAGGTGACGATGGTCGGCAGGGCGCAGGCCTCGAAGCAGACGACGCTCGCGTACCCGAGGACGATGGCCCAGGTGCAGATGAAGGAGCCGATGGGACCCATGGCGCGGTGGCTGAAGACGTGTTCGCCGCCGCACTGGGGCATGGCGCTCGTAAGCTCGGCGTAGGTGAGGCCGACGAAGAAGATCATGACGCCGCCGATGAGGAAGCCGATGGCGGCGCCGAGGACGCCGCCGTCCTGGATCCAGGTGCCGGTCGAGACGACCCAGCCCCAGCCGATCATGGCGCCGAAGGCGATGACGAGGATGTCCCACGCGCCGAGCACGCGGTCAAAGGAGGATGTTTTCTGTTCCATGGTGTTCACGCTCCCATCTCAGCGGATAGTACGGGCGGTTTCGTGGGCGCCTCGGCGGTCGCAGCGGCTTTTTCGCGCGCTATCTCTCCGGAGTCTGCCGGAGAGGAGGGCGCTTTTGGCACCGGGGTTTTCTCGATGTCCGCGGCGCCGGTGATGCCGAAGCGCTCGGCTGCGACTTCCTCGATGAGCTTCGCCGTGCGGTCGATGCCGAGCAGGGAGGAGTCGATGAGGAGGTGGCGGTTGTGGCGGTCGCCGCGGTAGGTGCCGGTGACTTGCTTGTAGCGCGCATGGAGATCCTCGTCGCTCTTTTTGATGAGGAGTTCGGCCTCGGCTTTCTTGAGGTTGTGCTCTTTCATGACGGCGTTGAGGCGCACCGCGTCAGGCGCGTAGATGAAGACGTTGAGGCATTTCTCTCTGTGTCGCAGGATGTGGTCGGCGCAGCGGCCGACGAAGACGCACGAGCCGCGGGCGGCGAGGCGGCGCACCGTCTCGCGCTGGAGGAAGACGACGCGGTCCGTGAGGTTGTGGTATTTGATGGCGCCGAGTTTCTTGGGATTCACATCGAGGTCGCGGCCGCGGATCTCCTTGGCGTTTTCCGCTTTGTCGAGGAGGTCTTTGGAGAAGCCCGCTTCCTCGATGATGTCGTCGATGAGGTCGCGGTCGTAGCAGGGGATGCCGTAGTCAGAGGCGATCTTCTGCGCGAGCGCGGGACCGCCGCAGCCGTATTCGCAGCCGACGGTGATGATGACTTTCTTCTTTGCGTTTTCCATGCGGTTCATCTCTCTTTCGAGGTAGTGTATCCATGTATACATAGAGCCAAAAAAAGCTGTTGCGGAAGCACCGGTGTGGTACTTCCGCAGCAGCTTCTTTGCTGAAGAATGGTCGCTTTGCTTTTGTGGATGCTGTTGTCTCGTTGTGTGTATTCCGGCGATGCGTGCTGTGATGGATGCCGCGGTTTATGCGGCGGTGTTTGCTGTGGCGCGTGCCGTGCGCGCATCTTACTTGCTGAGGCTCTCGACCGTTTCCTTGATGATGGCGACAGCTTTGTCGCAGTCCGCCTCGGTGATGATGAGGGGCGGGATGAGGCGGATGATGTGCTTGCCGATGGCCGTGATGAGCAGGTGACGATCGAAGCAGCCGTGCTTGACGTCGACGCCTGAAATCGTGTCGTCGAACTCGCAGCCGACGAGCAGGCCCTGGCCGCGGACTTCCTTGACGTGGGGGAGCTCGGCGAGCTTCTTCTTGAGGTACTCGCCGACCTTCGCCGCGTTGCCCGCGAGATCGCGGTCAAGCAGCTCGTTGACCTCGGCGAGCGCTGCGGCGCAGGAGACGGGGTGGCCGCCGAATGTCGTGCCGTGGGAGCCCATCGTGAAGGCCTTCGCGACTTCCTCGCGGGCGCAGATGGCGCCGATCGGCATGCCGCCGCCGAGGGCTTTCGCCATGGAGACGATGTCCGGCTTGATGCCGTAGTGCATGAAGCTCATGACCTTGCCCGTGCGGCACCAGCCCGTCTGCACCTCGTCGATGAGGAGGAGCATGCCGTTTTCATCGCAGAACTTGCGGAGGCCGACCATGAATTCCTGCGTCGCGGGATGGACGCCGCCCTCGCCCTGTACCGGCTCGAGCATGATGGCGATGGTGTTCTCCGTGCAGGCGTCCTTGAAGGCCTCGAGGTCGTTGTAGGGCGCGTAGGAGAAGCCGTAGGCCATCGGGCCGAAGCCGACCTGGCAGGCGTTGCCCGGCTGACCCGTCGCGCTCATCGCGCCGAACGTACGGCCGTGGAAGCCCATTTTCGCGGTGACGATGTGGTATTTGTTCGGGCCGTAGTGCTCGATGCCGTATTTGCGCGCCATCTTGATCATGGCCTCGTTGGCCTCGGTGCCCGTGCTCTGGAAGAAGATCTTGTCCATGCCGATGGTCGTGCAGACCTTCTCGGCGAGCAGTGCCTGCGGGATCGTGTACGGATAGTTGAACGTCTGCATGATGTCAGCGCACTGATCCTGGACGGCCTTGACGACTTTCTCGTTGCAGTTGCCGGCGCTGTTGACGGCGATGCCTGCGTAGAAGTCGAGGTACGGTGTGCCGTTCTCGTCGTACATGTACTGATCCTTCGCCGTCTCGGCGAGGAAGTCGAAACGCTCGTACGTCTCGATCATGTACTTCTTTACCTTTGCCTTGATGTCTGCGGCTGTGAGTCCCGTGTCCTTGAGTTTCATGATTGGTTCCTCCCCATCGAAAATTCCTGTGTGCATGACTGGATGAAGGATGCTGATGAAAACAAAAAAGCGCCAGCGAACATCGTCTGATGTTCCGCTGACGTCTTTGTCATCGGTATCTTTGCTCTTGAGCTGTGTTCAATATATCACACAGGAGAAGCCTCGTCAAGCAATTTTTTGTAACTCTGTAAAATTTTCTTGGAGGGCGCGGCGGCGGGGATCATGGCGCCGCGCCCGCGTCTGCCGGTGTGCTTTATAATGGACGGCGGAGACGAAACGCGAGGCGGCGGCGGTGTGCCGCTGCTGGGGATGCGCTGCCTCGCGAAGCTGGCATCCCCAGCAGCTCAGCAGACGACGAAGAACGAGGCGAAGCTGATCGGGTGATGCGTGAGGTTGCGGTAGATATGCTCCTCCTCCGAGGAGAAGCGGAAGGCCTGGCCCTCCTTGATGGTGCGGCGCTCGCCGCCCGCGATCTCGAGCGAGAGCTCGCCGTGCAGCAGGAAGACGTATTCCTTCGTGCGCTCGCCGTGACCGCCGCTCCAGTAGGTGCCGCCGGGGGCGATGTCGATGCGGTAGATCTCGACGACGCGGTTGTCCGCGATGGGAAAGCAGGTCCAGACGCGGTACTCGCCGGGCACGTCCTTCGTCGGCGCGAGGCTGTCGACATTGACGAGATACGCGTCCTGCGTCGGCGCCTGCGTGAGATCCGCAAGCTCCACGCGCAGGCCGCTCATGATCTTGCCGAGGACGCCGATGGATGGATTGGCGTGCCCCTTTTCGATGGTCGCGAGCATGCTCTTGCTCACGCCGGTCTGCTCCGCGACGACGTCGAGGCTCATGCCCTTGGCCTTGCGGATGCGGTTGAGATTGATGGCGATATTGTGTGACAGGTAGTCCATAGTGCTCCCCTCCCGATGATGACGAGATGGGCCGCTGAGGGCATCAGCGGCCCGGGTAGAGCCGCCGCAGCGGGCGGCTCCCGGATAGCTCAAGAGCAACTGAAGGGCATCCTATACTTGCCCTCCATCATACGTCATCAGAGGAAAAATGTCCAGCGGGAAAGAAAGGCGCACAATGGAACGTTGACAAAAGAAATTTGGAAATGATATAATATGTGCGGAAGAAAAATTGGACAGTTCCATTAGGAACGACGAATCCCCACGGTGGTCAGACCGTGGGGATTCTGCTTTTTATGAGAGCTAACTCTTAGGGAAGCGCTGGTGAATGCAAGGATTTTACCACTTACTGTGAAGTGGATGAGAACATACCTTCTCCTCAGGAGAAGGGGGACCGCGAAGCGGTGGAAGAGGTGCTGCACGGCGGGAGAATGTGCAGAAAACCTAAATCCGAGGAAAAACACCTCTTCCGCTATCGCTATGCTCGACACTCCCGGGGATCTGTCATTCCCCGATAATGCGCCCCCTAATGGGAAGGTTAAGTGAATGCGTGGCTTCTCTATAAATCAGCGGTTCCATAACAGATCACAGGAGACTTCTCAATGGATTGACAGGCGCTATCGCTCTTGCTATCTTGCTGAGAAATTTCGGAATCACGCATCCCTTGCGCGAATTTCCACTGACAGAGGATTTTTTCTTGTAATAGGGAGACAACTGTATTACAATAGGCGGGAGAGCGGCTCCCCGGCTCATGTGGAGCGGAGCCGCCGGCAAGATCGCCGATGCATCAGCGGTCTTGCCGCGTTGTGATTCTATGTCATCCACAGGAAGGGTTGTGTTATGCGAAGCTTTAACCTCAGTGAAAACGAAATGAACGAACTCTGCCGTCGTCACGAGACACCGTTTCTTGTCGTGAGCGCGGCGAAGGTGGAGGAGAACTACCGGTTCCTCCGCGCGCATCTGCCCCACGCGGGCGTCTACTACGCGATGAAGGCGAATCCCGCGCCTGCCATCCTGCGCCGTCTCGCGGCGCTCGGCTCGAACTTCGACGTGGCGTCGGCGGGGGAGATCGAGGCGCTCGCGCGCGAGGGCGTCGCGGGCGACCGCATGATCTATGCGAATCCCGTGAAGGACGCGCGCGGCCTGCGCGCGGCGGCGAAGTATGGCGTGCGGCGCATGACGTTCGACGACGCGAGTGAGATCGGCAAGATCGCGCAGGCGGTGCCGGGCGCCTCTGTGCTCGTGCGCATCGCCGTGCACAACAGCCGCGCGCTCGTCGACCTCAACACGAAGTTCGGCGCGCGCCCGGAGGACGCGCTGCCGCTGCTCCTCGCGGCGAAACGTGCGGGACTGCGGCCCGTGGGCATCTGCTTCCACGTCGGCAGCCAGTCGCTGAGCGTCGCGGCGTATGAGGAAGCGCTCCTCTTCGTTCATGGTCTTTTCGCTGAGGCGAAAGCCGCAGGGCTCACGCTCACGGATCTCGACATCGGCGGCGGCTTCCCCGTGCCGGACGCCGCGGGGCTCGCCGTCGATGTGGCCGCGATGCTCACGGCCATCGACCGCCAGATCGTGCGGCTCTTCCCCGAGACCGCCGTCTACTGCGAGCCGGGCCGCTTCCTGCCCGGTACGGCGGTGAACCTCGTCGCCTCCGTCATCGGCAAGAAGGATCGCGCGGGCCATCCCTGGTACATCCTCGACGAGGGCATCTACGGCGCGTTCTCGGGGATGATGTACGACCATTGGCATTACCCGTTGCACACGTTCGGCCGCGGCGAGCGGGTGCGCGCGACATTCGCGGGCCCGTCCTGCGACGGCATCGACGTGCTCTACGAGGACTTTTCGACGCCGCGGCTCGAGGTCGGCGACCACGTCCTCGCGACCGATATCGGCGCCTATACCACGGTCTCAGCGACGCAGTTCAACGGCTTCGCCCTCGCACCGACGTATACGTATGAGGAGGAATTCCCCGCGGCGCAGGCGGAGACGGAGCCGCGCGCGGCGGCGCGGTGATGTGGAGATTTTTATGCAAAGTGCACAAATTTGATGCAATCTCTTGCCTCCGAAATCTCTTTCTGTTAGTCTGAAAGGCAAAGGAAGCCCGTAAGCAAAGCATGGCTGTCGTGAGGCAGCAGCGATTGAGGCCCTTGGCACAATGGTGTGCTGAGGGTCTCTTTGTCTTTTGCGGGCGGTTGTTTGAGGCATTCAGCGGTGTCTTGCAAGGCGCTGCTGGCAGCTGCCGGGGCGCGGGTTTGTCAAAGCGTGCGATGCCTGCGGGGCTCGCGCGCGGGGTCTTTGCCTGCGCGGCAGGAGAAAGGGTGAGTGCGATGAGGAAGCTTTATCAGGATGCACATCTCATGGGACGGGAGGGGAGCTTCGATCTGCTCGTCTCGGACGGGAGGTTCGAGGCGGTCGCGCCGCATATCGAGGCGGAGGCGGAGTGCGTGGATCTCGGCGGGCAGCTCGTGATCCCGCCGTATGTGGAGCCGCACATCCATCTCGACGCGGTCTACGCGGGCGGGCGGAACGGCACGGGGACGCTCTTCGAGGGGATCCGGCGCTGGTCGGAGGTGAAGGCGACGTATACGGAGGCGTCGATCCGTGCGCGGGCGCTCGCGGCTATCCGCGCGGAGATGCTTGCGGGCGTGCAGTATATCCGCACGCATGTCGATGTGACGGCGCCGGGGCTCGTGGCGCTCAAGACGCTGCTCGCGCTGCGCGAGGAGCTCAAGGATCTCGTGACGATCCAGGTGGTCGCTTTTCCGCAGGATGGGTTCTACGCGTATCCGGGCGGCGAGGCGCTCGTGGAGGAGGCGCTGCGGCTCGGCGCGGACTGCGTCGGCGCGATCCCGCACAATGAGCTCGCGCGCGAGTTCGGCGAGAAGTCGCTGCACCGCGCGGTGGAGCTCGCGGTGAAATACGACCGCCGCATCGATGTGCATTGCGATGAGACGGACGACGACCAGTCGCGCCACCTCGAGCTCCTCACGGCGCTCGTGACGATGGAGGGCATCGGCGCGCGCACGACGGCGAGCCATACGTGCTCGTTCGGCTCGGCCAACGGCGCCTATGCGTTCCGCATGATGGCGAATCTGCGGCGCGCGGGGCTGCATTTCGTCTCGTGCCCGACGGAGAACATCACGCTCGAGGGGCGGCAGGACAGCTATCCGAAGCGGCGCGGGCTCACGCGCGTGAAGGAGCTCCTCGCGGCGGGCGTGAATGTCTGCTTCGCGCAGGATTCCATCGAGGATCCCTGGTATCCGCTCGGCGACGGCGATCCGATGCACATCCTCGACGCGGGAATCCATATCGCGCAGCTCATGAGCCCGGAGGAGATCGACGGCGCGCTCGCGCTCGTGACGACGAACGGTGCGAAGGCGCTCGGCGTGGAGGCGGCGTACGGCATCGAGGCGGGGAAGGACGCGAGTTTCCTCGTGCTCGATGCGCCGACGCCGTTCGAGGCGATCCGCCGCCGCGCGGCCGTGCGGCTTTCCGTGCGGCGCGGGCGCGTGCTGTTCCGCCGCGGGCGCGCGCCGGTCACGGCGGAGGTGCCATTTCTCGTCTGAGAGGATATAATAGAGAGAGTCTTGGGGAAACGCTGATTCATTCGGCATCCCCGGGAGTGCCGAGCGTAGCGAGGCGGAAGAGGTGTTTTGCCTCGCATTTAGGTTTTCTGCACATTCCCTCGCCGTGCAGCACCTCTTCCACCGCTACGCGGTCCCCCGTCCCGGGGCTGCCACTGGCAGCCCGCGCCTAGGGCGCCTCCTGAGGAGAAGGTATGTTCTCATCCACTCACCAGTAAGTAGTAAAATTCTTGCATTAATTAGCGCTTTCTTGAGGAAGCGCTGAACAATCGCGGTGTGCTGAATGAATCAGTGGTTCCTTAGAAAGGGGAGGAGAGGAAGATGCTTCGCTGCAAGGATCTGAAATCGCTGCCGTCGCTCGGCAGGCTGCGGTATCTCACGGGGACGCGGGGGCTCGAGAATCCCATCCGCTGGATCTATACGCCGGAGGATGATGATTTCACCGATTGGGTGCACGGCGGGGAGCTGCTCATCGTGAGCGGCGCGGCGTCGCACCGGCCGGCGTTCAATCTGAGCCGCGTGCTGCGCGAGGCGGTGCGGCTGAATCTCGCGGGGGCAATCCTGCTCTTCGGGGAGCACTATATCGAGGAGATCCCGCAGGCCATCATCGAGGCGGCGGCGCGCAAGGATTTCCCGCTCATGACGATTCCCTGGGATACGCCGCTCGTCGATATCGAGGAGAGCATCGCGCGGGCCATCGTGCTGAGCGACCGCGCGCCGCAGCAGGAGAGCCTGCTCGCGCTCGCGCTCGCGGGGCGCGTGAGCGCGCAGGAGTTCGCGGCGCGCGCCGCGTCGGCGGGCTATCCCGTGCACGCGCCGCAGG
>Ga0256404_1013325_pt1 | contig 10462 bp, 8 predicted proteins | sample RumenRJG_01DNA_FD_185990 | JGI IMG/M metagenome (GOLD analysis project Ga0256404, IMG submission 185990) | Bovine rumen microbial communities from Lethbridge, Alberta, Canada - RJG_01 | ecosystem: Host-associated > Mammals > Digestive system > Stomach > Rumen | place: Canada: Alberta | collected...
AAGTCTGCCCTTGCATAGTTGCCGCGTTCGGGTATACTGTTCTGTGCTTTCGGGTGGTGGCGCAGTTTGGTAGCGCACTTGACTGGGGGTCAAGGGGTCGCTGGTTCGAATCCAGTCCACCCGACCAGAACTTTCGAGGTCAGGGCATATGCCCTGACCTTTTTTGCACCAAGCTTGCACCAAGGAATCCCGATTTTGCACCAAGCGTGCACCAAACTTCGGCCTCATCTTGCACCAAAACGCGAATCGGCAAGTGGTAGCTGGTTTGGTGGGGTTGCAAATAACTGGATTTTGGGGACGCTCGTCCAAAGTGTCTGCGCACATCATACTGTCCTCTACTAGCAGCTGCATATGCTGAAGGCTATATACCGTATACAAACTCATTTGCGCTTCGTGATGTTTAGCGCGCGAGCAGGCGTGTGAGATGGGCGTGGCCAAGCGTGTACTGGGTGCGATCGGCAAGTACTTCCTAATGTGGATGAGGTTCGTGGCGAGAATCATCCTGCTGTTCTGGCACTTCGGGGGATAGGTGCCAAAGCAGAAGCCATTAAGGCATAAATCGGTCTCGAATAGTTTTTCTCGATCCGGTATGGAAGACGAAGATCACTGCCTTGCCATCTCCAAGAAGAGGGGGACGAGCGGGTTCTCGTTGTCGGCACGCCATGCGAAGGACTTGCGGACAACGGGCCCGGGCTCCTCGATCGGCAGAGCGACCACCTCGGGGCCGCACCCCGCGATCTCGAACCCCCGCGCCTTGATGTAGACGGCACCACTCCTGCGCATCTCGAAAGACACGGTGTCGACGTTGTCCGTCATCACGCAGCGCTCCTGCACGAAGCCACACCTCCCCAGGGCCTCGTTGTAGCAGAGGTTGGTGTACGGGTCATCGCGCAGCTGGATGAAAAGCTCGCCACGCAGGTCATCCAGAGTAACGCTCCCCTTGTCCGCCAGGCGGTGCGTCGACAGCACCATAACCTCCATACCACCCGTAAGGATGTCCTGAAACACCAAGTAGGGGGCGTCCGGGTAACTCGCCCTCGGCAGGACCCCTATGTCCACGCGCTCCTCGGCCAGGGCCTCGTAAATCTCCTGAGGCTGCCACGAGAAGCGCCTGAGCTCGACGTTGGGGTACTCCTTGGCGAAGCGGTCGAACGAGTCGCCAAAGTCCTGCCGGATGGTGTAGTAGAGCATGCCTATGCGCAGCCGTCCGGTGAGCCCCGCCTTGTAGCCCGCGATGTCATCGGTGAGGCGGTCATAGGTGCGGATCACCTGCCTGAAGGCCTTGTACGCGCGCTCGCCCGCCTCGGTGAGCGTCACGGAGTGCCTGTCGCGGTCAAGCAGCCGCACGCCCAGCTCGCGCTCCATCTCCTGCACATGGCGACTGAGCGCCGGCTGGGTCACGAAGAGGCTTCTCGCCGCGCGCGAGAAGTTGCCCTCGTCGCGGATGGCAACGAACTCCCTCATGTGTTCCACACGCATGGCCGATCCCCTGCTGGTTATGCGCTTCACGCATCACCAGATGACGTTCGTTATAACCGATTCGCATAACCGCGCCGCACAATGATGATACAGAACGGCAAGGTCACACGGCAAGAGGAGGAACTGCCATGGGCACCAACCAAACCGCAAGCGTCAAGCTCACCCCGCTCATCCCCAACCTCATCCCCAGGAACAAGGTCTTCGTCTGCCCCGAGAGCTCCTGGATGCCCGACTCCGACGGCGCCTGGCAGCTGCACCCCTTCGCGTTCGACCGCTGGGACGTGGAGGAGATGTCGTACTACGACACCTGCTCGCTGCACTGCGCCCTCAACCCCTTCAACGTCTTTGAGGTCCACGGCGCCGACTACCTCAAGATGCTCGAGTTCGTCACCGTCAACACCTTCCGCACCTTCCCCGTGGGCAAGGCGCGCCACACCATCTTCTGCGACGACGGCGGCAAGATCCTCACGGACGGCATCGTCATCCGCACGGGCGAGGAGGACTTCCTCGGCTTCAACCTGGTCGACCCCAACTTCCTCAACCAGCAGATGGGCGGCATGTTCAACATCCAGTCGCGCAACCTCCGCGAGGAGTACTTTGTGTTCCAGCTGTGCGGCGCTCGCTCGCTCGAGGTGGTCGAGCAGGCATGCCGCAAGGACCTGCATGACCTCAAGTTCATGTGGTCGTGTGACGCTGAGGTTGCCGGTGCCAAGGTGCGCGTGCTCCGCACCGGCATGGCAGGCACCCTCGCGTACGAGATCCACGGCAACGTGGCTGACGCGCAGATGATCTACGGCAAGCTTCTCGAGGTCGGCGCGGAGTACGGCATCCAGGAGATCGGCCGCCTCGCCTACGTCAACCAGCACTGCGAGGGTTCGATCTTCCAGCTGGCCGAGCACTTCAACATCCGCTTTGACATCCCGGGCGACAAGTTCCTCCTCACCGGCAGCCTGCCCGCCGACAGCGAGCTGCAGTATCACAGCCCCTACGACTGCGGCTGGGGCGGCCTGGTGCGCTTTGGCCACGAGTTCCCCGGCAAGGCGGCCCTTCTCGAGGAGTCCGAGCGTCTGCACAACACCGCCGTCCACCTGCTGTGGAACAAGGAGGACGTGCTTGCCGTGCAGGCTGCCACGATGGACCCCGAGCGCCGCGTGGACTACATGGACATGGTGGGCGACTACGACTACCGCAACAACTGCATGTCCATCCACATGGACGCCATCATGGACGGCGAGCAGATCATCGGCGCCTCCAGCGGCCGCATGCTCTCGGCCAAGACGCGCGAGATGGTGTCGATCGCCACGCTCCGCGAGGACTACGCCGAGGAGGGCCGCGAGGTCGAGGTGCTGTGGGGCCGCCCCGGCACGCACCAGATGCGCGTGCGCGCCACGGTCACGCTCTTCCCCTACATCAAGGAGGGACGCAACGACAGCTTTGACACCGAGACGATCCCGCATCCGTCGTTCTAGTCTCGGTGTGGGTGGGCTGGAGGCCACTTGAGCTAGACCTGGCACTCCACCTGATGGCGGCGGCCCAGAAGGGCCGCCGCCTCGTTCGTTCTATTGGTTTACTGCTCTTACCGTCGGAGCCCCTCCATCCGGTCTGCCTCGCCCGCCACTCGGCAGCAGGCGTAGGCGGTCAGCGCGATGACGCCGAGCACCACCAGGATCGCCTTCCTCATACGATCACCTCCTCTGCCAGGCCAAGGTCGGGCATGACCTGCGTGACGCGGCCGCGCGAATTGGCCAGAGTGCGGCATTATAGGAAAACACGGCTCAGCCCCTCTAGGTTGACAATCTCATTCTTGATGTGTGACGGTGGCGTCACGTCATGCGACCGAGTCGTCAAAGAAAGGCGGCAAATCCGTCACGGGCGGGAACACATCGTGCGATTGTCCCCTCCCCGGGAGAGACAGCCTTTCAAAACACATTCGCTTTGTGCATCACCGTCAATGTGATCTGACTGCTTCTAGGAAAGCCTCGTCCAGCACGTCCCACGAGGTCTTTTCAGGCGCGGTGGCTAATCGTGCCAGTTCGTAAAGCTCGGCGTCCTCCCGCGCTGCCCACTCGTCAAGCTCGGGCACATGGGGCACGAGCGCGCGCTCACTGCCCTTGGCCTTGGCCGTGAGAAGTCCATCGACGACTGGGCGAAGGCTTCCTCAGTGGTAAACCAGCAGGTAGATGACCTGTTCTAAGCCCTTCTATAATCTTGAGATGGTGTAGTCGAACAAACCGCCACCATTACTTTGCAATGGCCGAATATGGTCTTAGAGCAAGTCGTTTACCTGCTGAAACGCTATGTCATTCCTCGGTAACCATATATGGCCTCAACGACGTCCGTATCGTGTAATTGCCAGATGACATCAGAATGCTTGTGGCATGCCAAGCAATCATGTGCTTCTTGGTCTCATGCGGGCATGCGTTCTTACAAATAGTTCTTATGACAGTTCTTATTAGGATGACATCCCTGTCATGGGCTGCGTGACAAATCTGTCCGTTTGGCTGACGGCATTGTCTTCGTGACCGTTGTCTCTTGATGACGAGTTTGTCCCCGCTCTGACGCTCCTCTGACATGGTGTCATGGGAGTGTCGTTCTGTCAGGCCAACGTGTGACAGAGACGTCACACGATGAAGGTCGTCCGATCCGTCCACAAAGGGACGAAAGCAGCTCAATGTATGACAAACCTGTCATTCGATGGAATTCTCTGGGTTACTGAAAGCTCCGTATGACAAACACGTCATACGTTGTCGTTACCCCCGCGTCTCTTTTCCCACTCGACGCGCTCTTTGCGCGTGAGCATGTTCGATCCGTCCTCGGGCCCCAGACGGGGCACGCAGAGGGCGTATAAAGCCGTTCGGCCCTTCCCTGCGGGCTTTATGACCTCTAGGATGGGGAACTCGTTGCCTCCGGCGCTCACGAAGTAGCGCTTTGAGAGGCTTGAGAGCCTGTGGCGCACGGTGTCCTCGTCAAGTCCCGTGTACTTGCAGATAGTCGGCACGCTCATAGAGAGGACGTTGCTGCCTTCCCTCTGCCATCGCAGGAGCGCGACGAGCACAGCCCACTCCTGCCCCGAAGCTCCCGACTGGACCATGGCGTGCACGATCGGACCCCAGACGCGAGAGTAAGAGGGCGATTCCTCGGACATGCTAGTCGAGTCCTGCGTACTCGCGGAGCGCGCGGCGATTGATACGCCACTGGTACCCCACGCGAACGGCCTTGACCCTTCCCTCGAGGCAGAGCCTGTTCACCGTCCGGGTGGACACGTTGAGCATCCTCGCGGCTTCCCTTATCGATATGAGCTCGGGCTCGCGCGCGTTCCTCGTTGTCAGCTGATGCGCCATCTTGCCTCCTTGATGTGATTCCGTTTGGATGGCAAAGATGGTCGCAGTTGACGGCATTTGAGGTGCCCGACAATGACCGCTAAGTGTCCCTAAGTGTCCCTAAGGAGCCGAGTCATGGAATCTCCATCAGTCAAGTTCTCAGAGAGGATCGGATTCAGCGGAAAGGTGGGCGCTTCCCGCTACGGAGTCCAGTCGGTCGAGGAACACTCCGCGGGAGCCCGTAAGGCCTTCCATGAGATTACTAGCCGACCTCCTCGTCACCTCGTAACCGATGAGGAGATACTTCACGAACTCGATAGCCTCAACGAGGTCGAGCACCTGCAGGGGATCGTCCGTAGCTTTTTGTGCCGTCCGAGCGATCGTGTTGAGAGCTGCCGTTGCTTGGTTGAGGTTTATGCCCACCTTTCGCAGTTGGTAGGCAATCTTAGATGCGGAGGCACGGTCGAGGACGATGACGGTGTCGCCAGTGATATCCAGCTCGTCCGCGACGGAAGCGTGCGTTATGAGTGTACGTATGACATCCGTCTTCGTGAGCCCGGTATCAAGTGCGAGCCTATCGAGCATATTCATTTGCTCTTCTGTTAGCCGAGCCTCAAGCCTCCTGAGCTCTCCCATGTATGTGCCTCCTAGGGGCGCGGGGCATCCCCCGCAAACGTCCGCCCGCCCGAGCAAGAGCGAGCCCCAGCCGTACAGACGAAGTCTGGCAGGCCAGGGGCATTGCCGTAGCGCCGTTGGCGGGGATGGCGGACGTTTGCTATTGCGACGGCAAAGCCGTACGGAATAGGCAGCTTGCTTTACAAGCTGCCATGACGGACGTACGCAATAGGCTACTTGCTCAACACTTCGGTGGTGACCAAGTAGCCGTACGAGTTGCTATTCTTGAGCGGTCTTCTCTGCGTAGAGCTTGAACAAGTGCGCGACGATCTTCTCCTCGTTCCCGTTGAAGTCCACGCCATAGGCGTCTTCAACTGCAGCGTCAAGCGCACGGTGGGCTTTTACAAGCTCAGGATACATCCACTCGTCATCTGGGTCGTAGAGGTCTGCGAGGGTGCATCCAGCGTAGAAATCACGCGCATCGATTATTGCCTGGGCACAAGACTCAATTATCTCATGCTGTTGTGGAGTGGAATCAGGCCAAACAAATGTGTTGTAAACGATGGTATTCGTATAGCGATAATCGCTCTTGAGACGACCGGCAACGGTGCGCATCCACGCATTGTGGAACTGGCTCATGAGAATACCGAACTCGTAGAGCGTTCCATTTGGAATGAAGTAGATTGAGTCGCCAGGAATCATTCCGTTTGTTACAAAGGCCATAGGCACGTATTTCCGACGCCCAGATGAGACTTTAGCAACAGAGATGTTTGGTCCATCAACGAAGTTTCCATTCGGGCGGAGAAGATGTGGCACGTCACGGAGTTTATAGGCATCGCCTGTCGGTATCTGCGTGCTACGCCATTCCTTACATGCTTGGACCCTCTCCATCACCAAAGGCATTTCTTTGAGTTCGCGAGGCGTAATGCTCACCAACCACAAGCAATAACGATCCTCGCCCCTAATAAACTCTGCCCCCATCGAAAAAGGACGAATCCATTTTTCCGCGCTTGGCTCACGTAATACCATTTCGTCCTTCTCTGCACGAGACAGGAGAAGAGTGCCATGCTCAGCGGGTTTGAAGCCAGCAAACATCTCAGTCACGTCACTGATGGGCTTCCTTGTTTTTTCAACAAAAGCATCAGGGGCATCAGAGAGGTACCCATTGATGTTAGCGACCTCGCGGCAGCTGTCGCCGTCAAACAGGATCTTTGGAGCGACACTCTCGCGGGAGAACCCAACGATGATTACGTGCACATGAGCCACATCATCAGCTTGGGAGTCCCAAACGAAGGTGCGGTACGCGAAGTCTATGTGGATCCCATCGGCAAAGAGAGGCTTCCAAAGAGGTGCCACTTGCTGGCCCTGGCAGATGCTGTTTGTGGAGACGAGCGCGGCTCTAATGTGATTGCCACGCATGTAGTCCGCACTCTTCTTGTACCAGCAGGAGACGTAGTCGAGCGTGCCGCCGTTCTTACCGAATATGCTCAGCCGGTCTTCCTTCTGAGCGTCGTTGAGATTGGAGTAACCAATAAACGGTGGTATCGTGCCCTTCGACATCTGTCTAAGGTTTCTCTCTCTTTGTCCTTGTCTTCTTCTTTGTTCGCGGAGACCAGAGCAAGCCACACGGCTTGCGGCGGTAGCTTCTTCCAGCAGTTTTGCTTCGGACCCTCGCGCCACTCTTCATGACCGGTCTTACTCCACGAGCCTGCTTGGTCGCACGGGCCTGTCGAACTCGCTTCGATGAGTCAAAGACTCTCAAGACTCTGATGCGGCTCATTAAGTCGCAGGACAGGAGTCTCGATCGTTCTTATGCGGCGACCTTTTCAACACCCAGACAGCGGGCAAGAGTAACGATACGAAGCGGATTCCCACAGATAAACGAGCACTTCTCGGCTGGTACGACCTCGTTCCAGTCCATGCGAAGGGCATTGCCCTGACGGATGTTTCCGTAGTCAGTAAGCGGGAGCGCCTGGTAGACGCGGTGGACGATGCTCGCCGTGTCAGCATCCGCCTGCTTCTCAGCGATCCAGAGGGCGGTTCTCGCGACTGCACAAGCGAAGTCGTTGATCTCGATGCCATGGAAGTTGGCGAGGCTGACCTTGACCTGGTCGTCTCCCGTGCCCTCGATATCGAAGGAGATCTGGCCGTCCTTGGAGAGCTCGATGAGGACGCGGTTCTCGAGCCTGCGCAGGCACTGGTAGCTCTCGGTGAGGAAGTTTCCGCTGCCGCAGGCAGGGTCGAAGATCGAGATGCTCCCGAGCCTCTCGTGCAGGTCCTCGAGCGCCTTGGTGCGGGCACCACCCGCAAAGGGCTTCGCGCAGGCATCCGTGAAGGCGGCCTCGAGGTCGTCGAGGAAGAGCGGGTCGATGACCTTGTGGATGTTCTCGGGGCTGGTGTAGTGCATACCCCCCAGCGCGCCTCTGGTCGTGGGAGAGGCTGCCTTCGAAGATGGATCCGAAGACCGTGGGGTTAACCTCGGACCAGTCGAACTCCTGGCAGCCCTCGACGATGATGGTGGTGCGCAGGTCCTCTGAGAGCGTGGGGATGACGGTGCGCTCGGAGAAGAGGCCGCCGTTCATGTAGGGGAACGCCTTGAGCAGGTCGCTTGCGAAGGGGTCGCGCTCGTTGTCGGGCGTGTCGAGCCACTCGAAGAGGTCGCGCAGGGCGTTCCTGAGGTAGTCTGCCGGGAAGTGCTGGACGTAGTTCCTGAAGGCGTTCTGCGGGATGAGGCCCGCCTCGTCCTCGCAGAACATGAGGAACATCACGCGGCAGCAGAAGGCGCTGATGGCGTGGTGCGTAGTCTCGTCGTTGCGATCGAAGCCCGCTGACTCGAAGCTCTTGGCCACAGCCTCGTGGATGCGTCCCATGATGCGGCCAGCCTCGACTGAGACGGCACGCTGTATGGTCTCTGGAGCCTGTCCCTTACCAGCGAGGAATTGAATGGCGGGAAGGTTCTTGGGGAGGTCTGCAAGCTTGATGACCAGGGGATCGCCCTTGCAGAGCGGATCGCGCTCGGTGTCGTAGACCCACATCTCGGCGAAGTTGGAGGCGATGACGTAGCGGGGCTTCTGGGAGAGCGGCAGGCCCTCGGTGTAGGCGAGCGCCTGCTGGGCGGGCGTCACCTTGCGGCCCTGGCGCACCTCCGCCTTGGAGAGGTCGTGACCGATGCCCTTCTGCTCCACGATCACGGATGCTGTGGGGATGAGAACGTCGATGAAGCCTTGGTGATCGGACGCCTTGGTATGGACGGGCTGCTCGAACTTGAGGCGGTCGAGCGCGTCAGTAAGACCCAGGACGTCCTGAAAGAGCCCGATCCAGTAGAGGTGCTTGTCCTGCTCCTCGTTGCCCTTGCCCGTCCAGCGCTTTACGAACTCCTCGGCGGCCTTCTTGCTCGATGCCATGTATGCCTCCCGCGTACGAATCAGTCACGAGTGACATTATCGCAGACCCTCCGGACACATGAGGGGCCTTGTGGGTGAGCGCAACTACGCCTCACATGGTTCCAACGCTGCTACAACATTGAGAAACCGTAGCATGGTTGTACGGTCATGCGAAGCTCCTCAGCTCCTGCGGAGCGAGCCTCCTGCCCATGACCTCGTCTATCGTCATGGCGGCCGCCCGCTTGGCGTCCGCGTCAGCGCTTGCGTAGATGTTGAGCGTCATCGCCGCGTTTGCATGGCCCATGATCGAGCTCACGGTCTTGACGTCGATTCCCTCTGCGATTGCGAAAGTGGCGAAGGTGTGACGGAGGTCGTGGAAGGTCGGCCTCCTGCCTTGCGTGCCCACGAGGCCCATCGAGTCTGCAAGCGCCTTCCAAGGCCTCCAGAGCCCATGCGGCTTCATGAACGAGCCGTCCACCTCACCGAGGACGTAGATCTGGGACATGCGCTCCTCCGAGGGCTCGAGGCCCGCGACGATGAGCTCGGTCTCCTGAGCGTCCTTCCTTGCCTTCAGCTTCTCTGCGAGGGCGAGCGTGAGGGGGATGTCGCGCACGCTCGTGCGCGTCTTGGGAGGCTTGACGTAGTACTTTCCGTTATCGCGTGCCACAGACCTCCTCACCCAGAGGGTGCGGTTCTTGAGGTCCACGTCAGCCCACCTGAGGCCGCAGAGCTCGCCCTCGCGCATTCCGGTGGAAAGCGCCATGAGGACGGCGAGGTTGAAGGGAGTGTCCGCGGCTGCGTCGAGGTACGTGAGGAGCGCGCGCCTCGTGCGCTCGCTGAGGGCGTTGGGCATGGGGTCCTCCGCCTTGGGAGGCCTCACAGCGGCGAGCGGGTTCCTAGGGATGAGGTCGGCCTGGACAGCCTGCTCGCAGGCGCTCTTGAGCAGGACGTGGGCCTTGCGCACCGTGGTGCCCGAGAGGCCATCCTTGAGGAGCTTGGCCTCCCACGCCCTCACCTGTGCCGCGTTGAGCTCCGAGAGGCGGATCCTGCCGAGGCCGTTGGAGACGTTCTTGGCGTAGCAGCGGTAGCCGTTGATGGTGGAGCGCTCAAGCGATCGAGACCTATCGAGGTCGGAGATGTAGCTGTCGAGGTACTCGTCCACCGTCATGGTTGCCTTGGCAACCTCCGACTTGCGCTCGTGTTCCTCCTCAAGCGCGAGCCTCACCTCGGCGAGCTCGCGTCTCGCCTCGGCGATTCCCTTGGCCTCGAGGGTCCTCACGACCTGGCGCCACTCGCCGTCCTTGTCCTTGTACTTGAAGACGCCCCTAAAGGGAGGCTTCTTCCCGCGTATGAAAGCATTGGTGAAATGCATAGAATCCGTCCCCTCGCCTTGCACCAAACGTGCACCAAATCGCTTGGTGCACGTGCACCAAACTCGGGCGTCAAGCCCTTCCGGTCATGGCGAAGGTTACACGGCATTGCGCCGTTTACGTGGCGATATCCGCGAGCGTGTTCACGCCTGGCGAGGAAGTTTTCCCAGCGTGTCCCGCTGGGGGTCAAGGGGTCGCTGGTTCGAATCCAGTCCACCCGACCAGAAACTTCGAGGTCAGGGTAACTACCCTGGCCTTTTTCGTTATCTGCGTGCTCTGCTGGATGGGGGAGGGC
>Ga0256404_1013332_pt1 | contig 10454 bp, 7 predicted proteins | sample RumenRJG_01DNA_FD_185990 | JGI IMG/M metagenome (GOLD analysis project Ga0256404, IMG submission 185990) | Bovine rumen microbial communities from Lethbridge, Alberta, Canada - RJG_01 | ecosystem: Host-associated > Mammals > Digestive system > Stomach > Rumen | place: Canada: Alberta | collected...
ATGAAATAAAAGTCAATTTTGGGCTGTAAACAAACATTATCGCTAAAAATACCAAAGAAAAAAACGCATCAATCAACACAGAAACAGATTTATCCGTTATAAATTCTCTTATACGGTCTAATTCTCGTACTCTTGCTACAATATTACCGACCTGTCTGTTTTCAAAATATACATAATACAATTTAAACAAATGTCTGAATAACTTTGCTCCAAGTTTAGCATCAATTTTATTAGTCGTGTGTATAAATATATAGTTTCTTGATAAATTCAATAGCAACTCAAAAATTGCAACAATAATAAACGCAAATGCCAAAACATCCAATGTCGCAATCGTACGGTTTACAAGAACTTTATCCAAAATTACCTGCGTAAATAATGGCGTTACAAGCCCGAATAATTGGACCACAAACGAGCCAAGCAAAACTTGACCTATAATCTTTTTATACTTAAAAATTTCATTAAAAAACCATTTAAAGCCAAATTTAACATCACTTTGTGCATTTTTATGACTTAAAATTATCACTCCGTTTTCTTTTATTTGCTCCTGTAATTCATCAAACGTATGAGAAGTAGGATGCTTTTCAAGAGGTACAAGAGTCAAAGCTTTATTCTCCTCGCGTTTTATTGCCAAAAGAATAATATATTTGTCATCTTTTAATTGCAAAATTGCAGGCAAAGGATATTTTTCACTAAAATCTTTCAATTTTATATTTTTTCTTTTAACCTTAAAGCCTTTATTTTTGGCAATTCTTATAATTTCTTCAGGCGAAGTTTCAGCCGTTGCAATACCATATTCACGAACAATAGAGCGCATATCTATATCAGTATTGTTCATTTTTGCAACAATATCCAATGATACCAAACCCGTATTCACCTGTGGTTTTACTTGATTATCTTCCATTATTCTTCCTCTGTTAAAATTTGTATGCCTCTTGTTATTGCTATTTGCGTTATTGAATTTTTAGAAAGTTCGATTTTTTGATTTAAAAGTTCAACTTTTGCATTGTTTTCTTCTATAGGAGAAGCAAGCTTTTTACTGACAAGCTTGCGGGTTGAATTTTCTTTATCGGTTAATTCTTTTATTGCAGTACTATTTTCGTTTATTTGTTCATCAAGATATATTAAATTTGAGCGCATAACTGCAAGTTTTGTCGCAAGCTCTGCTATTGCTTTATCTCTTTCTACTTGCAATTGTTTTAATTCTAACGCTGTTTTTTGAATTAGGGCACTGTTTTTAAACCCATCAAATAACGGCATACTTAGAGATGCTCCGACAGATAAGTTTGAAGGTTCTATATCTAAACTTTTAGGATAATTGCTGTGATTAGAACCATACCAATAATATCGTCCGTATGCATTCAATTTTGGATAATTGTTGCGTTTAGCTACTTGTAATTCCAATTCTTTTTTCTTTATGTTTTCTTCGTGTATTTTCCAAATAATGCTTTTGGTATAATCTTGAAACTTTAACACATCAAAATCTGATTTTTTCAAATCTGATATTTTTAAATTTTCCGAATCGTATTCTTCTCCCGTATAAAAGGACAGCCAATTTATCGATTCATTACGAATGGATTTCAATTCATATATTCTATTTTTTGCGTTACTGACTCTTACTTTTGAATCATTTAACTCCGTTTTTGAAATTTCTTTTGCTTTGTATAATCTTTCGTTTAATTCTAATGTTTTTTGTTCCAAATTGAGAATTTCTTTATTTATATCAATTTGTTTTGTGGTTATTAAAATCTTTGTATAAGTATCCAATAAAGTCATACTCATATCCTGATATTTTTGTTTATTTTCAAGCTCTTTAATTTTTACATCTTTTTTTGCGATTTTTAAATTGCCGCCGCGAACTCCGAAATCAAACAAATTATACATTACATTTATACCCAATACAGATTGAAAACGCGTATAAGGATTGATAAAAGCTTCCCCTATAGACATAACGGTGGTTTCACGAATATCACGATAGTTTTTGGTATATTCCATACCGCCGCCAAAATTTAATTTAGGGAAATATTCGCTTCTTGCACCGCGAACATTCTGTTTCGCTATTAAAATATTATAATCAGCAATTTTCAAATCGTAAGAATGGTCTTTTGCTTTCGCTAAAACATCTTCAAAATTTATTTTTCCAACTAACTTTTCAGATTGTTTTTCCGCTGTTTCAACAGTCGAACCCTCCTCAACACAATATCCCGCAGGGACAACTGCAGAGCAACTAAATAACAAAATTATTGAAATAAATATTTTTATACTATTCCTTCTGAACGACAACATAAACTTAATTCCGAAAAGAGCTTCGGTTTTATTTTCCGTAGCTGTATATATAGCAGGATATTATCATAAAAATATATTAAATCAAATTAAATAGAATATAAAATTTGAGCATGTTATACTTTTGTTAATAAGATATGTTTAATTTGTCCGAGGAAATAAAGAATACCTTAAAATTAGCGCTAATTGCAGCAACGCTTATAGCATGTTTTTATGGCGGGAAATTTTTGCAATCCCGAAATAAAGCCATAAAAATATATTCATCTGCACTGGAAGATTTTAAGAATAAGAATTATTCAAATTCATACTATTTATTTTCACGTATAAATCCTATGTCAAAAATAAAACCTGCCGCATTATACAGACAGGCTCAATGTGCGGGAATACTTGACGATAGCGAATCCGAAGAAGTTGCATATAAAACACTCATCTCGCGTTACCCTAATAACGAATTATCAACAGATGCGCAGTACAGACTCGGACAAATTCTAATAAACAAAAACCCGAAGGATGCAAAAAAATATTTTAAAAACGTTATAAAATCACATTCACAAAATGATTATAAAATAGCTTCAGAATATTATTTAGCTAAAATTATGGCATTTGAATCGCCTGATAAAAAAGAAGAAATAGAAAACAGTTTTCGCCAATATCTGACACAATATCCTGATGGCAGATTGGCGCCTGATGTAATAAAAACTTGGCGCGAATTTGATTCCGAAATAAAGCCCGATGATTTAATACTAATAGCAAAATCATATTACAAATCAGGAAATTATAACGAAGCTGAAAAAATTCTTTCAAATACCGATCTAAAAAAAAGCTGGGCTATTCAAGGTGCTAATTATATAAAAAAAGGACAAGCCCAAAAAGGTAAATCTATTATATTAGACGGTATTTCAGAAAATGGCGATAAGGTCAATAAATCGGATTATAATAATGCCATTGAAGAATATATAAAAACAGAACAAGATTATTATCAAGCATCTTCCTATTTATTAGGAAAAGCTAAAGGTAAAAATAAAGACTATATTTGGAATATAAAATGCAAACATTCTCCAAAATCGTCAAGACTTGCCTGCTATGAACAGTTGTACGCCAATTTTCCAAAAGGTCAGTATGCGCAAAATGCTATGGAAAATATAATTTTAGGAAGAATTTTGAATAAAAATTACGGAGGCGCAAAGACTGTCGCGGATGATTATATCCTAAAATATCCCGAAGGTAATAATATTGATATGGTAATGTTTTGGCGTGCAAAAATTGAACAGAAATATTCGCATAATCCGCAATTTGATATCTTATACAGAAATGTAATAAATAATTTTCCTGATTCATACTATGCATATAGAGCCTTTTGGATTACAAAGAGTTTAAATAATGCGGTTATACAAACAAAACTTGATGTAAAGCCTGTAGAATTTCCATATAGATACCCGTTAAAAAATTCTTTATTATATAATCTTATACTTGTTCAAGACTATGATTTGATAAAAAAAATAACGGATGATGAATTTATAAAAAGCTGGGCTGAATATAAACAAGGACATTATATGACATCTGTTTACACCGCCCAAAAAGCAATGGAAAAAATAAAAAACAAACCTCCAAAAACAGATGTGAGATGGCGTTTGGTTTATCCAATGAATTATTACAACCAAATTAGAAATAATGCTGCAAATTACAATAACGATTTGGCTCTTATAATGTCACTAATAAGAGAAGAAAGTCATTTTAACACTTATGCTCAATCAGGAGTCGGCGCAATCGGTTTGATGCAATTAATGCCATCCACAGCGCATGATGTCGGAGTCAATTTCGGCCTAAGTTTTAACACTACCGATTTATTCAACCCTGAATTGAATATAAAACTAGGCAACATATATTATTCATCTTTAAGAAAAATGGCAAACGGTCTGGATTTATCGGCAGTTGCCGGTTATAACGGTGGTATGGGTTCGGTTCAACGTTGGAAAAAAACTTTATCATATTCTGATACGGATGAATTTGTTGAACAAATTCCTTATGACGAAACAAGAAACTATGTAAAAAAAGTTTTTAGAAGTTATTGGAACTACGTAAGAATTTATCAACACTAAATAATATTTCATTAATTCGTACGTTAAATTTATGCACGCTTTCCAAATTTATTGTTCACTTTCCTTTTTGATTGCGATGCAAAAAGGAAAGTGAACCGAAAGGAAAAACACGCTTTTCACTGCGCTGCCAAACGGCATCGCTCCGCGTAATAATATTGAGCAGAATTGCCCGTACGTTTTGTCCTGTCGGACAAAATCTATAGCGAACCTAAAAAACGGTTCGCATGCAGCGCCGGATTTAACAAACGCGCGGCGTTGTTTTAGCCGCGCGCTTGAAAAATACTACGCATAAAGCGATATGCCATATCATTTACCCCTCGCCCTCCGCGAAGTGAACAATAATTGTTATGCGAGAAAGCTTCAAAAAACGGACTTGTTTGAGCGAATGCGAGTTGTCCGTTTTGTATTCGAGCATTACAGATTATTAGTGAACGAAGCGATGGGCAGGAGTTTCTTTGCTCCACGTTTCTTTGCGGTCAAAGAAATGTGGAACGTATATTTTTATCAAATGCGCAAAATAATCCTACAATTTTTTAATTCATCAAGTTGGTTGATTTAATTATTTTATAAACATAATATACTTTATTTTGATGCCTTTATTAGAAGTAAAAAATTTGAATTTGGGTTTTCAATCTGAAGATAAATTTCTTCAGGCTCTTTATGATGTATCGTTTAATCTTGAAAAAGGCAAAACGCTGGCATTGGTCGGAGAATCCGGATGCGGGAAGACAATGAGCGCAATGAGTATTCTAAACCTCATTCCAAAAACCGCAAGAATAACATCGGGTGAGATTATATACAACGGCGAAAATTTATTGGATAAAACACAAGAACAAATGCGAGAAATTCGCGGAAGCAAAATTTCGCTTATACCTCAAGACCCCATGACTTCGTTAAATCCACTATATACAGTCGGCGAACAATTATTAGAAGTATTAAAAATACACAAAAATCTTGATGGCGATAAAGCATTAAAAACTGCAATTGAAGCTTTTGATGCCGTTCAAATCCCTGATGCAAAAGCAAGATTAAAGAATTACCCGCACGAATTTTCAGGCGGAATGAAACAACGCGCAATTATTGCAATGGCTTTAGCCTGTGATTCAGAAATACTTATTGCAGATGAACCGACAACAGCACTTGATGTTACAATTCAAGCTCAAATCATGAAACTTCTGAATGAAATAAAAAAAGAAAAAGGGAGTTCAATCCTTTTGATAACGCATGACTTAGCCTTAGTCAGCGAAAACGCTGATGACATTGCGGTCATGTATTCTGGACACATTGTTGAATCCGCACAAGCAAAAGAATTCTTTGAACACACTAACCATCCTTATTCAAAAGCACTGTTAAAATCAATACCTTCAAACCAATTTACGCGGTTGGAAACTATTAAAGGCCAGCCTCCGACGCTATCCCAAACTATAGAAGGCTGTAAATTCAATCCAAGATGTGATTTCTGTACACAAAAATGTTGTCAGAAACATCCCGATTTATTGGAAATCTCTGACAACCATTTTAGTGCTTGTTATTTGAATACCGTATAAATATTAGTTATTACATATTGCCTGGAGTTTCCCACGCATTATTCATCAAAACTGATGTGCACTGAATAGGGTCACCGCCTCTGCAGCCGTTAACTGTAGCATCAGCTTGGGCATTTATATGACCACGAATATTAATTGTAAAACCAAAAACATCACGACCGGCGGTATTTGGTTTATCATTACCGTTTACATCGATAAAAAAAGTACCGTAATTGTCCTCATCTTCATCGTTTACGGCATAAGTTATTTTTGTACCATTTTTTAACGTTAAAGTTCGACCATTGAAAAAACCATTCTCAATACCGGCACGATCATTTATCATAAAATATCCGCCTTGAACATTACAATTATTAGCGCAATTATTTGCAATTTCAAAATGATTATCTGACAACAAGCTGTTGACAGCAGCAAAATCCGTGCTGCTTAAAAATCTGGTTTTATGGTTTACAAGTTCATCTGCTGCCAGCTGTTCAATTGTCGCAACCATATTTTTAGCATGGGTAGTATACGACTTTTCGAAAACATTTGCCATAATGACAGGTATCGTTAATGCTGCAACCACACCTATAATAACCATTGTTATAAGTGCTTCAGCTAAAGTAAAAGCATGTTTTTTTAGATTCATATATCTCTCCTTAATTATTACAACTGCCTGCTTCGATGTATCTCGGATTAAATCCTGATAACACCAAAGCCTGATAACAACTGTTTGCATTAGTTGTGCCGGCACAAGCCGCGCGTCTTGCTTCACATGAAGTTTCATCACCCATCGTAAAGCCGACATCTCCGAGGTGTCTTCCGGTAGCATTATCTTCACGATCTGAAATTTCTACAACAAAATAGTCAACCCCAACTATATTAGGTTTATCAGCGCCGTTTACATCTATTGCCATTATCGTACCGCTCCTGTGTAAGCCAATCGCAACACCATTTTTTAACAAACAAGTGGCATTTAACGGTGGCAAATCATCCCCGCTTGGAGTCGCACCGCTATAGAAACGATAGCTTGCTGCAAAAGTCGATTGCGGATTCGGAGCCAGACTAAAATGTTCTCTAAAAAATTCACCTTGGTTACTTATAATGTTTGTATCATTAAGTGTGTTTGCACGTTTTTCAACAAGTTCTTTGTCTATTGCTTTTTGAACATTATCGATTGTTGAAGTCAAAGCATTTACTTTCGCTTTTGCTTGAATATCTTTTAATAAAGACGGCAAAGTTAATACCGCAACAATACCTATAATAACCAAAACTATCAAAACTTCACTTAATGTAAAGCCAAATTTTTTATCTGTTTTCATAAAACTTCCTCGTATTTATATAAATAAATTTTACCATCATTTCAGTAAAATTTCAATTATCTTGACTGAAAATTTTGAGCAAGTTAAAATTTTAGAGTATATAAGGTGAAGGGAGTAAAAAATGACTAATATACAAGTTACTCAAGAAATTCAAGACAAATGCCCTGTAAGACGCGGGGTAAAAGGAAGTCCTGCGCCTATCCCTCAAGAAGGAGAATGGACTAAATGCAAAGAAATTAAAGACATTTCAGGTTTGACACACGGCTGCGGATGCTGTGCACCTCAGCAGGGAACTTGCAAATTAACTTTAAACGTTAAAAACGGAATTATTCAAGAAGCATTGGTTGAAACAATCGGATGTTCAGGTATGACACATTCAGCAGCTATGGCAGGCGAAATTCTTCCGGGTAAAACATTACTTGAAGCATTAAATACCGACTTGGTTTGTGATGCTATCAACGTTGCGATGAGAGAATTATTCTTACAAATCGTATACGGCAGAACTCAATCTGCTTTCTCCGAAAACGGATTGCCTGTCGGTGCAGGTTTGGAAGATTTAGGTAAAGGTTTATGCTCAATGTGCGGTACAATTCATTCAACCGCTCAAAAAGGCGTAAGATATCTTCAATTAACAGAAGGTTATATTCTTAAACTTGGTTTGGATAAAAATAATGAAGTTATCGGTTATCAATTTATCAATCTTGGCAAATTCATGGATGCCATCAAAAAAGGTGTAAATCCTCAAGAAGCTTACGATAAAAATATCGGAACTTACGGAAGATTTGCCGATGCGGTTAAATATATCGACCCAAGAGAAGAATAAATATTAGTTGAATGGTTGAAGGGTTGAATAGTTGAAAGGTTTATTTCATCCCTGCTAACCATATAAAATGCGCGAAGCGTCGTAAAAACCATTCAACCGTTAAACCATTTAACCTTTCAACTGTAATGAATATTAACAAGAAGGAAAATAAAAATGACAGTAAAATTTGAAGGACAAGATAGACGTGAAGCTACTTTGAAAAAAGTTTTACCCGAATACGGTTTCAAATCTTTGGAAGAAGCTCGCGATTTATGTTTATCAAAAGGTATTGATGTAGATGCCATAGTAAAAGGTATTCAGCCTATCGCGTTTGACAACGCATCTTGGGCATATACTTTAGGCGTTGCTATCGCAATCAAAAAAGGTATTACTAACGCAGCTGATGCGGCTGAAGCTATCGGTTTAGGTTTGCAAGCATTTGCAGTTCCGGGTTCTGTCGGCGACAGACGCCAAGTCGGTATCGGACACGGCAATTTAGGCGCAATGTTATTAAGAGAAGAAACAAAATGTTTCTGTTTCTTGGCAGGTCACGAATCATTCGCTGCTGCTGAAGGTGCAATAGGTATTGCAAGAAATGCAGACAAAGTTAGAAAAGAACCTTTAAGAGTAATTTTAAACGGTTTAGGAAAAGATGCCGCTTATGTAATTTCAAGAATAAACGGTTTTACTTATGTTGAAACAGAATACAATTACAAAACAGGCGAGTTGAAAGTTGTTAAAGAAACTCCGTTCTCTGACGGTGAAAGAGCAAAAGTTAAATGCTACGGCGCTGATGATGTATCGGAAGGTGTTGCAATAATGATTAAAGAAGGCGTCGATGTATCAATTACAGGTAATTCAACTAACCCAACAAGATTCCAACACCCTGTTGCAGGTACATACAAAAAATGGGCTATCGAAAACGGCAGAAAATACTTCTCTGTAGCTTCAGGCGGTGGTACAGGTCGTACATTGCACCCTGATAACGTTGCTGCAGGCCCTGCATCTTACGGTATGACTGATACTATGGGAAGAATGCATGGTGATGCACAATTTGCAGGTTCTTCATCAGTTCCTGCTCACGTTGAAATGATGGGCGTTATCGGTATGGGTAACAACCCTATGGTTGGAGCAACAGTTGCATGCGCAGTTGCAGTAGCTCAAGCTATGAATAAATAGTTTTAAAATTTTATTCAAATAATAAATAAAAGTCTGTTAATAATTAACAGGCTTTTATTTTGTGCAAAATCATTAATGAGATTGTGTAAGTCTTAAGCTTTACGTTAATATAAAACTGTGAGTGGAAATTTGTATCGTTATTTAAATTTCCCTCAAGTGGCGCGTGAAAATTTTGTATTTTGATAATAGGCTGTTCTCTTGCCTTCATGTTTTCCAAGCTTCAGTTATAAACAAGATTACGCCTCTGCGCATCTATGCCTCTAATTTCTATTTCCCGTAGCTTTCAAGATTTATCATTCGGTATTGAAGTGCCTGCATAAGGTGTATTTGCCCTATATTTTCGCTACCGTCCAAATCAGCAATGGTTCTTGCCAGTTTTAATATTCTGTCGTATCTTCTGCCTGATAATTGGTATTTTACAATAGCGTTTTTTAAAAGTTCTTGCGATTGTTCATCGGTTTGGCAATATTTTTTGATAAGTTTTGGTGTTAATTCGGAATTTGTTAAAATACCTTCGTTTTTATACCTCTCAAGTTGTATTTTTCTGGCTTTTAACACTCGTTGCCTGATAGTTGCAGAATCTTCTTCAGCTTTGTTATAATTCATCAATTCAGACGGAGTAAGACGCGGGACATCCACTTGTAAATCTATTCTGTCTAACAATGGGCCTGACAGTTTTGATAAATATCTGCTTATTTGAAAATCAGAGCAAGTGCATTGTTTTTCTTTATCACCTAAAAATCCGCAAGGGCAAGGATTCATTGCGCCAAGTAAAATGAATTTAGCGGGATATTTAACAGAATGTGTCGCCCTTGAAATAACTATTTCGCCGTCTTCTAAAGGTTGCCTTAAAACTTCCAATACAGCTCTCGGAAATTCTACCATCTCATCTAAAAATAAAACTCCTCGATGTGCAAGGGTTATTTCCCCGGGTTTAGGGTTACTGCCCCCGCCTATTATTCCGTTTGCAGAAGCGGTATGGTGAACGGCTCTAAAAGGTCTTTGAGTTACTAACGGTTCATCCGGTTGCAATAAACCCGATACGCTGTATATTTTCGTAAGTTCAAGCGCTTCCTCCATTTCCAAAGGCGGAAGTATTGACGGAAAACACTTTGCCATCATTGTTTTACCTGAACCGGGAGAACCTGTCATAAGGATATTATGTCCGCCTGCTGCCGCAATTTCCAATGCTTTCTTCGCTTTTTGCTGTCCCTTTACTTCGCGAAAATCATTTATAAAATCTTCTTTT
>Ga0256404_1013333_pt1 | contig 10453 bp, 12 predicted proteins | sample RumenRJG_01DNA_FD_185990 | JGI IMG/M metagenome (GOLD analysis project Ga0256404, IMG submission 185990) | Bovine rumen microbial communities from Lethbridge, Alberta, Canada - RJG_01 | ecosystem: Host-associated > Mammals > Digestive system > Stomach > Rumen | place: Canada: Alberta | collected...
AGGCGGCAGATAAATGGCCAAAAGTTCAGCGGATTCTAAGGCATTTGATTCTAACTGAGACAACTCACAAGCGAGGAAAGCCTTAATGACGCAAAATGCTATCCACAAAATTGTTTACTGTTCGAATTCAATTACAGGGCGTATTTACTTCCCGATGTTGTCCTAGTGCAAACGGTAGATGCCTTTTTCGTAATGGATGAGTTTGAGCCTTTGCTCAAAGTATGCCTGCAGGTTCTTGTCGCAGCAGAAAACATAGCACCCTTTCATTCCTCGTGACAACAGGACTTTGTAGATGTTTTTAATGTATTTTGTGAGACGTTCTTCATCGCCTTTCAGGCCCTTCTTCCCAGCAATATCATAATAATTTCTTTTGTCAGCATAAACTTTTCTTGTTTCCGGATTATATTTGAGGTCGTTTCCAATAATTACTCCGACGTAGTCAAATTCCAGCCCCTGGACGGTATGGATACATCCGACCTGATTGATGGAATCAGGTTTTATAGCATATGTGGTGCGTTTATAGTCTTCGTTCCATGGCATTGCAAAGTTATATTCAGGAATTTTGACATCGTCAATATTTGCGTGCTTATCACTTTTATCCCATGGCCATGCATAGCCGGCTGTGAGGCGGGCTGTTGAGGAACCGGTATTCTTTGCTTTGATCAGTGAGAAGAGAGTGTTCGGATCATCGATGAGAAGAAAGTCGAATGCTTCACTGTCCCAGCCGTCATAGTTTCCGGTCTGCTCCATTTGTAATACGTCGCTGATCCAGTTGATAAATCCTTCGGCACCGGCACAGCGAAACTGTGCCTTCAACTCCATTTCCGTTACTCTGGAATGCTCTTCAGCGGCAACGCGTCGTATCTCTTCGACGGATCCAATATCAGCTGGCCGTACCTGCTGGGTATCATCAATGAAGAAGATGCTGCAAACGGAGGCGTGAATGATATCTTGGATCTGGTTTTGTCCATGATACATGTATGCGCCTTTACCTTTTAGCCGATGCGCTTCGTCGGTAATAATGACATCGAAATAATTCGATGGTACTCCATAAAGGGTGCTTGATCCTGAGAACAACTGATCGGTGACTTTCTTCTTCTCGATTTTGTCTTTGATGAGCTTTGTCTTCATTGTGTCGCGAAAGGCTTCGTTCGGAGCTATGAATTTAGCGTTCAGGCGGCGGTCAATCATCGCCTTGAGAAGCTTAAATGAAATGACGGACTTTCCGGTTCCAGGGCCACCTTTAACAATGATTGTCGATTTGCCATTCAGATCCTCGGTTTCCTTGAGAATCGTCTGATAAGCTACATTTTGTTCATCAATTAAGACAAAATCGTCATTACCCTGATACAAACTGTCAATGCATTCAACCAGCTTCTTTGAGGGGCGGATTTTCCCGTTGGCAATTTCGTAAAGGATTTCCATTCCCTTTCCTTTGCCAACATATTTTCGGAAGGTTTCCTCAAGCTTTCCATAATCATCCTGGAAGTAGACTGGTGCCTGTCGCACGAGATCCTTGTATCGTTCATCAAGCAATGGCTCCGGCTGTTGCTGCTCATAGTTATGGAGATAGGCACAGGGGTAACCGCCGATGTTATTTCCATAAATCCCCTCATTCATGCTTTTCATCATGAGATCATAGGACTCTGCCTGATAGGACGGATGGTTAACGTTGCGGAAAGCGCCTCCTACATAGGTTCGAACAAGCTGGGGAATGTCTGTTGTTTCTGCCTTGTCCCATTGTTTCAGCTCAATAAGGACATAGTTCTGATGATGCTTCTCGTCTTCGCCGGTTAGAATGAAGTCAACGCGATTTGAAGTGTTAGGAATCATGTATTCTATGAGTACTCCACAGTCATCGGGGATGTTTGCGTTACGGATGGCGTTGTTCATGAAGTTCATTGAATTTCGCCATGCACGCTTTTCGTTTGGAGATTCTGAGTACCCGATTTTGGCAATGAAGTTAGCTTCGATTTTGTTGGCGATCTGGTTCTGATTGACATCACGCTGAAAATCGACCGAAGTTCCACTGTAAATAATCATTCCTGTTTTCTCCGTTTCTTCATGAACCTGCAACTAAAGCTCGGTATATTTCCTAGCGTTGCCTTTTGCCTTGTCAACTGGATACTTTTTGGCATTCTGCTCAAGCTTTTCCAGAATGATTTCATCAAGGTTGACGCCAAGGCTGTCCGCCATCAGTACACAGTAATTCGCGACATCCGCAAGCTCTTCGCAGACTGCTTTTTTATCATAATTCTCCGCATCCCATTGAAAGCATTCGAGCAGTTCACCTGCTTCGATAGAAATAGATTTTGCCAGGTTTTCAGGAGTGTGAAATTGTTCCCAGTCGCGATCTTTGCTGAATTGCAAAATTTTTTCGATAACTTCATTTTTCATGCTGGTTTTCCCCTCAGAGAGGTTCTTTTTCTTCTGAGATTATTATGGCATATTAAACATGCTTGTGAGATTTTCTACTTACTGGGTGGAAAATTAGAGCGGATCATCTTATGATACGTTACTGTTTCCTTCTGCATAAATGGTATATGCAACGTGGACGCAGTATACAGGCACATGAAAATTGTTTTGAATTTAACCCATGGAATGATGCGTTTACAATGAACGTTGTCAAACTGATGATTATCCGGAAGGAAAGAAGGATAGAGAGCCGGGCGTGATTGTTGCGGATCTAAAGGCTGAAAGCATCAAAATGACAAAGGTGGCAGATAGCGATACTGAGTATGAAGCTCCGGCTGAAGAAATGAACGGGATGGTTAAAGCAATTAATGACATGATACGTGAATGCAGCGGAACGGATTTTGATGAGTATGCAACAGAACCATCATATATTACGGGGTATGGCGATTTTACAGTCCGCGATATTATCAATCACGTTAATAAAGGTGATATTTCAGAGCCCGGTGCAGCGATGTGGTATTAGCTGTAGTATTTTATTGCAATTTACATGAACATTTGGTACGCACGCGTGCCAAATCTGACATGCATACATGATGCTGCACTGCACTGGATCAGCCAGGCTCGTGGTGGAAAAATATGAGGAAGAGAATTAGAGATTATCTGCAAGGCCCGTACTGGGTGATTGATGTTCTTCCAAAGCAGGTGTCGAAGGAGAGCCGTGGACAATTCTTTGCGGTAGAAGACTATTTTCTTCATGATGATCGACTTGCTGCAATTAAAGAGAAGCACATCAATATTGTGCTGAAATTGAATTGTTACTATCCAGTTTCCTTGAATCAAAAAGATGCAGTGAATCCTCCGCTGTTCATCTTGTTGAAGAGCTGCGGTGCCGGGATGATTTGATAATGGTGGGCGAGCGCTGATATCATCTTCTTGGGATGAAATGCATCTAGCACTTTATCATGCGGATGAAGAACTGCTGGAACTTGTCAGATCAATTGCTTTTTCGGAAGGGATGTTTGTTTGGAAGCCTATGGATTATTGAATTTTTTTTGGAAAGTTATATTCTAACGGCTCTTACGAACAAGGGGTATCAGCAGAAAAATCAGTTGGATCTATATGCTGTATGATTTCTTAGGGTTCTATTATCAGAAGGGAAAGAACTATCGGATCCCTGCTTCAATAGAACAGGAGAACAGGAGGAATGAACGATGGATGAAGACAGTTTCTCTTTTGCTGTATATATGATTCATGCATGCGCGGATCGTTGGAACACGACGCCATCAAAGGTATATGAGGCAATGAATAAAAGCGGATGCCTGGATGACTATATCGTTCCTTACTATGATGTTCTTCATACCCAGAGCACGGATTATGTTGTGCATGATATTGGTGAGTATCTGAAGAACAGAGGGGTGACCGCATGATTGTTTATCACGGTTCAAATACGATTGTTGATCATCCGGATATCGACCATTCTTTTCGTGACCTTGATTTTGGACGGGGTTTTTATGTAACAACAATCCGTGAACAAGCAGAACGTTGGGCGAGACGAAAATCTAATTTTGCCAAAGGCTGGAAGCCGGTCCTGAATGAATATGAATTATTGACTGATAAGGATGGCCTGAATATCAGAAACTTTGGAGACGATCTCGATAACTGGATTGACTTTGTGTGTAAGTGCCGTGATGGGAGTCAAGAATACAAGGAATATGACATTATCATAGGCAAAGTGGCAAATGATAAGGTGTTCCGAGTCGTCGATTTGTATCATTCAGGTATCTGGGATAAGGAACGTGCTCTAAAGGAAATACGTGTCTACCCGGGATACGATCAGATTGCTTTTATCACGCAGAAGGCCATTGACCAGGTGCTTGTGTTTACGAAAGCATCGGAGGTCGCATTATGAATGAAGATACGCTGGAAAAAATATATCAGGAAAGACTGGAAGAACGCCTTATCTCATATCTGGCTGAGAAAAACGGTATTTCTCTGAGAAAAGCGATGGATATCTATTATCACAGTGCTATGGCTGAGAAAATACATGCCGGGTTATATGGGGTGCAATATCTGGATTATAAGGTGCTGGGGCAGATTCTAATGGATACGGAACCTGGTCTATTTAAAGATGCGTGTACTCATTGATTTCGTTTCATGCCTTTCCGGCAATATCATTATCGGAAAATAAAAATATACCCGTTCAGGTATAAATGATGCAATGAAAGAAAAGGACCTGAATCGGATTGCTTTGTTCGTAAAGAGGAGTCGACGGGCAACCGCCATGACACAAAGAAAGTTTGCGATCCGCCGTTGGCCTCTGTTAAGTCTTGTGCACGATTATAAGCAGGAAAAAGAGAATCCTTGGATGAAAAAGTGAGCAGAAGAGGACGGATAGATGAGGAAAGAAATCCGACCGAAGACTTCTTTTGAAGAACTGGTGATCTGGCAGCTGTGCTGTGACGGAGGATTATGCTGCTTCGGAAACTCTTTGGTTTGTCAGAACTGTTTTTTGCTATAGATACCTGCTATTCTGGAAACTTTAATACTGATCGATGAGGGAAAGTTCAATGATTCTGGTGACTGCTTTCATGACATCGACTGATCGAGATTTCGCCGCTGCTGTCCACGTTTCTGCGTATTTGGTTCCATCTGATCAGTATTTATTTGCGTTGAAAGCCTTTTCATTATGTAAAACATAATTTCAATATCATGCATGTTCATTGATGTTTTTGTGCCATGTGACTATTCTGTCAAGGTAGGCACACCATGGTTGAATAGCCACAAAACATGGAGGAAAAATATCATGAAACGCTTTTTTTACGCCCTTTCCGCTGGGCTGCTGGCTTTCAGCCTGGCTTCCTGCGCACAGAACGACGCCAGTGCTGCGACTGCCGCGGCTGAAGAAGAAAACCTGATCAAGCAGACGTCACTTGATGCGTCCGCATCGTTCCAGGACGAAGTCATTTTCCCGGACTGGGCAGGCTATACCGACGATACGCTTGCGATGAACAGCATGTACTCATTCAAAACATACCATGGACAGGGGTCTCTATACATCACGCCTGCCGAAGGCGTTGAGAGCTTTGAACTGTTTATTAATAATCATTCGATTGATACTTCGCAGATGACTGCCGGAAATACATGGGAAGTCGATATCTCCAAATGGACCGTCGACGGTACCAACACCATTCAGGTGACCGGGATTACGCCTTCCGATCTGACCGAAGCCGTCAAGGTCGATATTCCCTATCCGACCGTTCTGGAGGATGGAACACTGGAAGAAGCCGGTATTTCTCAGGCTTCCGTTGATCTCATCGACCAGATCATTCAGAAGGATATTGAACATGGCTTTACCAGCGCGCAGCTGGCTGTCGTAAAAGATGGAAAGCTCGTTCTTCAGAAGGCCTGGGGAACTGTCAACGCCTACAATCAGGACGGCACCCGCAAGAGCGACAGCGCCGCTGTCACCAACGATACGCTCTATGATCTGGCATCGAATACGAAGATGTATTCCGTCAACTATGCGCTGCAGTATCTGGTGAGTCACGAGGACTTTGATCTTGATGCGAAGATCGTTGACCTGATCGGACAGCAATTTGTGGATGATACGATCGATATCACCTACGACGGCTATGAAAATCCGGGCCTTGAGACGAACAAGGCATGGAAAGCGGAACTGACGGTACGCGACATCCTGCGTCATCAGGCCGGCTTCCCCGCCGATCCCCAGTATCATAACGATGCCTTCAACCAGTCGACGCAGAAGCCGGATCCGGATACGGAAAATGTACTGTATTCCGGCAGCGACGGTTCGGCAGAGACGAAGCAGAAGACGCTCGAATCCATCTGCAAAACTCCTCTGATGTATGAACCCGGCACAAAGACGGTTTACTCCGACGTCGATTACATGTTACTGGGATTGATCATCGAAAAGCAGACGGGAAAGGATCTGAACACATTTTTGAAGGAGACCTTCTGGGATCCCATGGGACTGACCAGAATCACCTATAATCCGCTGGAGCATGGCTTTACCAAAGATGACTGTGCCGCAACAGAGCTCAATGGTAATACGCGTGACGGCGCAATTTCCTTTACCGGCGTAAGAACCTATACGCTGCAGGGCGAAGTACATGATGAGAAGGCCTACTATGCCATGGGTGGAATGTCCGGTCACGCCGGCCTCTTCGCCAATGCGACAGACCTTGCGAAACTTGCCAGCGTCATGCTAACGGGAGGATACGGAACTAACAACTTCTTCTCACAGAATGTGATGGACACGTTCACGGCTCCGAAGAAAGAGGACGCTTCCAGTGCACGGTGGGGCCTTGGCTGGTGGCGCGAAGCCGACAATCAGCGGGCATGGTACTTTGGTACGCAGTCGAGTTCCGATACGATCGGACATCAGGGCTGGACAGGGACTCTGACGATGATCGATCCGCAGGAGAATCTGGTCATTGCCTATCTGACGAATAAGATCAATTCGCCGGTGACCGATAAGAGCGTTTCTGCCAACACCTTTGACGGCAACTGGTTTACGTCAAGTACCCTTGGCTTTGTTCCGCAGCTGCTTCAGATGGGCCTGAATACCACCGATGAAGAACTGAACGCAAGCCTCGATTCCCTGCTAACGGACATGGTCGTTGACAAGTACCGTCTCGTGAATGAAGAAGCCGCCGAAACGACGCTGACCAAGGATCATCCGCTGGTCCAGGCTGCCTACAGCATCGAAGAAGTGCTGTTTGACCGCGCCGAGGCAGAAGGTACCGATGAAGCTAAAGCCGCATGCCAGAAGGCGATCGATCTGATGGATACGGAACGGGATGCGGAAGAGATTCAGACACTGCAGGCAAGACTCGACAAAATGAAGTGAGAAAAAGCTCTCCATCTCCGGAACGATCCGGAAACGGGGAGCTTTCTGTTCTTTTGTTGCTTACAGCGCCACGGCAGCGATTGCTGCAGCAGTACCGTCGGCGGCAGCTGTCGTTAACTGGCGCACCTGCTTCTGGCGAACGTCACCGGCAGCGAAGATGTTAGATACACTGGTACGTGTATCTTCCCCGGCCAGGATATATCCGGCTTCGTTGAGATCGACGATGCCGCTGAGAAGTGCGGTCTCGGGCTTCATGCCTACGGCAAGGAAGAGACCGTCCACAGCCAGTTCCGTATCCTGCTGCGTCACAAGGTTGTGCAGCGTGATGGCAGAGAGATGGCCGCTTGTTTCGTGGAGATCTGTGATTGTCGTATCCAGAATCGGATGAATATTGGCCGTTTCAGCGACTGCCTTCTGCAGCGGCTGCTCGGCACGGTATTCTTTGCGGCGATGAATCAGATACACTTCCTTTGCGACGCGTGAGAGATAGAGAGCGTCATCGAGCGCCGTGTTTCCGCCGCCGTTGACGGCAACGGTTTTTCCTTTGAAGAAGGCTCCGTCGCAGTTGGCGCAGAAGGAGATGCCTCTTCCAATGAGTTTTTCTTCATTGGCAAGACCCAGGCGGCGGTGCGAAGCTCCCGCCGCATAGATCAGGGCTCTGCCGGTGTAGGTCCCGCTGGCTGTCTGGATTGTGACGGCGTCTTTCTCCGGCGTAATTTTGAGTACTTCGCCATTGATGAATTCGGCCCCCAGACTCGTTGCCTGCTCATACAGTTTGTAGGCAAAGTCGGCACCGTTGATGGAAATGTAGCCGGGATAGTTCTGGATTTCGTTGGCGGTTACGATCTGGCCGCCCGGTGCTCCTTTTTCAAAGAGCACCGCATGGCGTCCGGCCCGCTGCACATAGATCGCAGCCGTCAGACCGGCGGTTCCGGCGCCGACAATGAGAATGTCGTTTGCGCTCATAGATTATCCTCGATCGGGATAGAATCCGCTCGGCGCCTCCTCCAGATCGATGAAGATGTTCTTGACCTGGGTATAGGCGTTGAGGATCATGGCATGCGTCTCGCGGCCGATGCCCGACTTCTTGTATCCGCCGAAGGGAGCCTTTTCCGGCAGCTGGTTGTAGGTGTTGACCCACATCCGTCCCGTTTCGACGCCGCGGGCGACGCGGAAGGCACGGTTAATGTCGCGGGTGAAGACGCCGCCGCCAAGGCCGTATTCACTGTCATTCGCCATGGCGATGACTTCTTCCTCGGAGTGGAACGGAATGATGACGAGAACCGGTCCAAATACTTCTTCCTGCGCGATCCGCATCTTGTTGTTTACATTGACGAGAATCGTGGGCTGATAGAAGGCGCCGTCCTTCGTCTTTTCGTCTTCATAGAAGTTTCCGCCGACGGCGACTTTGGCACCTTCTTTGACTGCCATTTCAACGTAGCCGTGGACCTTGTCGCGCTGTCCCTTACTGATGAGGGAACCCATCTGCGTATCCTCTTCCCATGGCAGACCTACCTTGACCTGCTTGAAGCGGCGGACCGCCTCAGCCACAAACTTGTCATAGATCGTGTCCTGGACGAAGGCGCGGGAACCTGCGGAGCAGACCTGACCCTGATTGAACAGGATTCCCAGCTGCAGACCGTCCATTGCCTTTTCAAAGTCCATATCGTCGAAGAAGATGTTGGCAGATTTGCCACCGAGCTCGAGCGTCGCCGGAATCAGCTTGTCTGCTGCCGCCTTGGCGACGGTGTAGCCGACTTCCGTCGAACCGGTGAAGGCGAGCTTGCGCAGATCCGGATGTTCCAGAATCGCCTGTCCCGCGTCGCGGCCGCTGCCGGTAATGACCTGGAAGACGCCGGCCGGAATAATGTCCTTCGTCATTTCCGCAAAGGCAAGAACCGAAAGTGACGTCATGCTCGAAGGCTTGAAGACTGTCGTGTCACCTGCCGCCAGCACCGGCGCCAGCTTCCATGCGGCCATCGTGAAGGGGAAGTTCCAGGGAACGATCTGACCAACGACGCCGATCGGCTCCCGCAGAACCAAAGAGAGATAACGGTTATCGAGGACCGTTGCACTTCCTTCTTCGGCTTCGATGACGCTTGCGAAGTAGCGGAAATGATCGGCCGCCAGCGGAATATCAATGTTTCGTGTTTCGCGGATCGGTTTTCCGTTATCCAGTGTCTCGATCATGGCGAGTTCTTCCGCATTCTGGTCAATGACGTCGGCAATTTTGCGCAGGATCGCTGCTCTCTGCTTTGTCGTTGTCTTCTTCCAGGAGGCGAATGCTTTCCATGCGCCTTTGACGGCTTCGTCAACGTCGGACTTGGTGGCTGCCGCAATTTCAGACAGTTTTTCGCCATTGGATGGGTTGTAGACAGGGATGGTACGACCATCGGAAGCGTCACGGAAAGTACCATTAATATAAAGCTGATATGTGGGCTTAAATGTAATCATAAATGATCTCCTTTTCTGGTGGTCCGCATCTGCAGGCACGGTTCAAAGGATTCTGAAGCGCCGCTGCTGATGCGGTACTACCTTGTGACTAGATCCTACCTGATCTATGATTTTTCACAAAGCGATTTGCTCAAGCTAACCGGCAATGAGAAAAAAGCTTTTCATACAACTTCTTTCTTAAGTGCTCAATGAAGCATTTCTTACACATCTTTTACGATCCTCTGCTGGTTTGGCGGCAGGCTGCCCATTACACTCAGGGTGGAGGAACCTGTGATGGCAGAAGAGAAAAGACGCCGCAGATTATTAAGGAAATTGGAAAGCTGAATAAGGAAGATTCGCTTGGCTTCTGGATCGCGATCGGTATGATGCTGGGAGTAGCGTTTGGCTCTGCCATTGAGTCTATCGACATCAGCGTGGGTATTGCGGTTGGTATGCTCGCAGGTATCGTTCTGGACTGTGTGTTTGGAAGCCCGGATTCTTCGGGAACAGACTAATCTCTTTGTTCGAGCCTTCCTGATGTTGCAACTGGAGAGAAAGATTGATCCCCTGTCGCCCATTGTGACAGGGGATTTGATTGTTATATGAAAAGGGGCTGTAACAGTTGAATGACTGTTATGGCTCCTTTTTCGGCGGCCTGATGTTAAAGAAGTTCAAGAAAGTTGAAATCCATGTTGATTAAATACATGCTTGCATGTATAATTAAGGTATGAAAAA
>Ga0256404_1013334_pt1 | contig 10452 bp, 8 predicted proteins | sample RumenRJG_01DNA_FD_185990 | JGI IMG/M metagenome (GOLD analysis project Ga0256404, IMG submission 185990) | Bovine rumen microbial communities from Lethbridge, Alberta, Canada - RJG_01 | ecosystem: Host-associated > Mammals > Digestive system > Stomach > Rumen | place: Canada: Alberta | collected...
ACGCAGAGGCTGCACAGTGGGATGAGAAGGCTAAGGATCTGGCCGGCCGTTTCATCAAGAACTTCAAGAAGTATGAGACCAACGAGGCAGGCAAGGCTCTCGTAGCCGCAGGCCCTCAGCTGTAATTCGCAGCAAGGCCTGCCAAAACAGCGGCGGACCGGCTGTAATCACAGCGGCGGACCGGCTGCAAGCGCAGTAAAATGACAACTAAGGCAGTGAAGAAATGATTTTCGTTTCTTCACTGCCTTTCTTTTTGCTCTTTTTTATTGATGAGAATTATAATACAATCATTTTGAGGAAGTATGTTTTGACAATTAGGCAATAAGCGCCTATTATAGTCGGATGGAATAAATGATGGAGGGATCCTGATGGACAGATTTATTAATAATCCCGCATTTGAAGGGATCGAACCGTTTGAATCCAAACTGTGGCTGTCTTCCCCTACGATGCACGGCGACGAGCAGAAATGGGTGGATGAAGCGATACAGACGAATTGGGTTTCTACAGTAGGACCTAATATAGATGAGGTTGAGCAGCAGATCGCCGAGTATGTAGGCGTGAAGTACGCGGTCGGTCTTTCCTGCGGCACATCCGCGCTCCATATGGCTACCAAGCTCGCGGGAGAGAAGCTGTACGGACAGGCGAAGCCCAATCAGGGCACGCTGCAGGGGCACAAGGTTTTCTGCTCGGACTGCACTTTTGACGCCAGCATCAATCCCGTCGCTTACGAGGACGGCGAGGCGGTCTTTATCGACACGGAGTACGACACCTGGAACATGAGCCCGGAGGCGCTGGAGAAGGCCTTCGAGATCTACCCGGACGTTAAACTTGTCATCATCGCGCACCTGTATGGCACGCCCGGCAGGATGCAGGAGATCAAGGAGATCTGCGACAGGCACGGCGCGCTGATCGTTGAGGACGCGGCCGAATCCCTGGGGGCGAAATACAGATTGAACGGCCAGTGGGTCGAGACCGGAACACTGGGCGATTATAACGCAATCAGCTTCAACGGCAACAAGATCATCACCGGATCCGCGGGCGGAATGTTCCTTACAAACAGCCAGGAAGACGCGGAGAAGGTCCGCAAGTGGTCCACACAGAGCCGCGAGGACGCTCCCTGGTACCAGCACGAGGAGATCGGCTACAACTACCGCATGAGCAATATCATTGCCGGAGTGATAAGAGGCCAGATCCCCTATCTGGACGAGCACATCGCGCAGAAGAAGGCAATCTGGGAGAGATATGAGAAGGGGCTTGACGATCTGCCGATCAGCATGAACCCTTGGGACAGAAAGAACGCGCAGCCCAACTTCTGGCTCAGCTGCATACTGATCGACAAGTACGCTATGGCACCCTCTGTCAGGGGCGAGAAGGACTATCTCTACAAGAGCGCGAGCGGAAAGAGCTCCCCTCACGAAATTCTTGACGCGCTGGCTGCTTTTAACGCCGAGGGACGCCCGATCTGGAAGCCGATGCACATGCAGCCGATCTACAGGATGAATCCTTTTATCACTGTAGAGGGCAGCGGACGCGCGCGCAGCAACGCCTATATCGAAGGCGGCGGGATCGACGTCGGCGCAGATATCTTCAGGCGCGGACTCTGCCTGCCCTCGGACAACAAGATGACGCCCGAGCAGCAGGATATTGTCATCGACATCATCCACAGATGCTTTAAGTGATGCGGCGGACCCGCATAGAAACCGGAGAATATGAAAACTTACAAAAATCTGATGAATTCCCTCTCTGACGACGACTTGCTCCGTCAGATGACAGAGGAAGAAATAAAGGAACTCAGAAGCGTTTTCCTTCAGACCTACCTGGATCTGGCTGATTGCTGCAAGCGAAACGGTCTCACAGTCATGCTGCTGGGAGGTTCATGTCTGGGAGCCGTGCGCCACAAGGGCTATATTCCGTGGGACGACGACCTTGACGTTGCTATGACCAGGAAAGATTTTGAACGGCTCAAGGAGATCTTCGACAAGGAAATGGGGGACAAGTATATTTTGTCGTCTCCCAATTACAAGGGAAACGCCAGAAACCGCTTCCCGATGATACTCGTCAAGGACACTGTGATGGTCGAGACGGGCGAGAATCCGGAAGAAGACTTGAACAAGATCAAGATCGATATGTTCCTGCTTGAGAATATTCCGGAGAACCCGGTCCACAGGGCGCTCAAGGGGCTCTGGTGCACAGCGCTGATGTTCATCACCAGCTATGAAGAGACCTACGAGAAGTGCGATGAGTACATGAGACGATACATGTGCAAGACTCCGGAGGGAGAGAGAGAGTTTAAGAGAAGGATGATCATCGGAAGACTTTTCTCTTTCAATAAATTCCAGAAATGGGCGGATCGTGTGGATAAGGCTTTCCAGTATCCCAAGGAGACGAAGCTTCTGGGGATTCCGTCGGGGCGCAAGCACTATTTTGGCGAGATCCTGCCCAGAGAAGCTTATGTGCCCGTGTCCAAGGGCAAGTTTGAGGGCAGAGCTGTGGATCTGCCCGGAAACACAGACCTGTACCTGTCCAATCTTTACGGGGATGACTATATGACGCCGCCTCCTGTGGAGAAGAGAGAACGTCATATGATCATGGAAGTTGAGTTTGGACCAAAAAAGTGAGCGCCGCTATTATACAGACTCTTAAGGAGACAGCTAAGATATGAATTACTACATTCAGGAAACGGTTTTTAACGAGGATGTTAAGCAGACAGCCGGCTCCAAGGCCAGGGAAGACATAAACGAGATCGCTGAAAAGATGGGCTTTACCCCCATCGAGGTGGAGTACGACTATTCCCTGAGAAATAAAAAAGGATTCCTGACAGCGCTTGCGCAGCTGTCTGAGGACTGGAGCAAGGCCCTTGCTCAGGTTGGAGAAGGCGACACTGTTTTGATCCAGTATCCGCTTAATCACCATCCGGTGGGCGTTCCGGGAATGCTGAAAAAGCTGCAGAAGCGCGGCGGAAAGGTAATCATCCTGATCCACGACATCGACTACATCCGCATGAACAACGAATCGCTGCTGTCCAAGCTCAAAGTCGCCAAGGTCAAGTACGAGGATCATTCGATCATCAAATGCGGTGATGCTGTCATTGCTCATAACAAAAAGATGATGAAGTTTCTTGCAGGCATGGGCGTTAAGAAAAAGAAGATGATCTCCCTGAGGATTTTCGACTACCTGATCCATCAGGACCACGACTATGTCTCGAGAGACATCACAGAGCCCGTGATCATCGCCGGCAACCTCAGGAGGCACAAAGTCGGATATGTTTACTCGCTGCCGGATAATCAGGAGTTCAACCTCTACGGCGTGGACTTCGAGGACGACGGGAGAGAGAACATTCACTATATCGGCGCTTTCGATCCCGAGGAGCTGACGCAGAAGATGCAGGGCAGCTTCGGCCTTGTTTGGGACGGCACGACCTGCGATACCTGCGACGGACTTTCAGGCAGCTATCTCAAGATCAATAATCCCCACAAGTTTTCCCTCTATCTCTCTTCCGGGCTTCCTGTGATCGTGTGGGACCAGGCCGCGATCGCTGACTTTGTAAAGAAAGAAAATGTCGGCATCACGGTCAGCCGGATCAGCGAGATCCGCGATGCGGTCGCGAATATGAGCGAGAGCAGCTACAGGGAAATCGAAGCGAACGCCAGAAAGATCTCCCGCAGGCTGATCGGCGGCAGTTACACGAAAAAGGCGCTGACCAAAGCTCTGGATATGGTTTCAGGGCAGAAAGAATAAATGAATTCCAGGATTTTAGACGTATATCCCAAAATACCGCTTTTCACGACGTTATTGCTCTTTACAATAACGTTCTTTGTGTACGATGATTTCGGGATCAGGATGATCTTCGGGTACGCTGCATTGATGTATGTGGCCTTGATCTATCTGATCTTCAGAAACAACAATTTACGTGTCACAAGGATGAAAGCGCTGTATCTGATACTGGCGCTGAATCTGTCGATCCTGATCCTGTCCGGAAGCGTGGATTCTTCAAGTATCGCCTTTGTGATCGGTATTGTGATCTGTGCCCTGGTCGCGCTGGTCGGAGACGTCAGGCGGTCGGAACTGCCCGCGGCTTTCCGGATCCTGATCTTATTCTCTATCCTGATCTCTTTTTATGTCGTCGCCGTAAGGTTCTATCCATCACTGTATTTAAACCATGTCAGGCCGCACCTCTCCGCGCAGTCCCAGGCCACGAATGAATGGCTCATTAAAGAAGGATACGGAGTTACTTTGGGCGGAAATATCGTCTTTATCGACTATGTTTTGACTTTGTGCGGGTTGCTCTGTTTCAACCTCATACTGGCCTATAAAGAGAAACTTAAGTTCAGATGGCTCTACTGGGGCTGTATAGGAATCTGCGCAGTCGGAATGCTTTTTGTGAACAGGAAGAGTGAGATCCTTGCTTATGCTGCTGCTCTGTTCTTTTGTTTCTGGATGCATATGGGAGCCAGTACCCGTAAGGAGAAGAAGAGGATCCTGATCGCGGCCATAGTTCTCCTGATCGCCGGCGTGGCAGCACTGTCTTATCTGGCCAGGACCGAATATCTCGAGCGCTATGTGACGTTTGTCCAGCGCATCATCAGCAATATACAGGGGACAGATGTTCAGATGGACGTGACGAGCGGACGAACGACTCTGTGGAAGATCGCGCTTTCTTTCTTTATCGAACATCCTATCCTGGGAATCGGATGGGGGCATTTCAAAGAGTATATCCCCGCCTATATGGGAGATCTGAACAACGTCCACAATAATTACATCCAATTGCTGTGCGAAACCGGCGTCGTCGGATTTTTACTTGTAATGGTCCCGTTGGTATTGATATTCAGAGAGACCATTAAACTGATCAGGGTGAACAAAAAGAGGTCGAACCGCGAGCCGCTGCTGATGGCGCTCAACACTACATCTTATGGGATGCAGATCTCATTTTTTGTGCTGAGCTTCCTTGATCCGTGCCTGTATAAATTGCTGTTTTGGGCACTTTTCGCGATCGCAGCCATGTTCGCCTGCTGTACGGAAAACTCAATGCTAGATATAGAAGGAAAGTAGAAAACAATGGTGGATCTTAAAATCGAACTGCCGGAAGGCTATCTGAATGAGGAAGTCAGGGACGGCTTTACCGTCACTGAGGAGCGGAAGAAAATATGGGCTGTAGAGTTGGATCTTTTGGCGGAACTGAACCGCGTCTGCGATCAGTACGGACTGACTGTCTATGCGGACAGCGGGACGATGCTCGGAGCGGTCCGCCACAAGGGCTTTATTCCCTGGGACGACGACATCGACCTGACCATAAGCCGGTCGGATTACGAGAAACTATGCGAGATCGCGCCCAAGGAATTCAGGTACCCCTACTTCTTTCAGACAGAGGAGACGGATCCCGGTTCGGGGCGCGGCCACGCCCAGCTCAGAAACTCGGAGACGACAGGCATCCTTAAAAAAGAGCAGGAGGTCCGCTATTCTTTCAACCAGGGGATATTTATCGATATTTTCCCCTATGATAATGTGCCGGACGACGTCGAAAAGCGCGAGGAGATGGTCCGGAGAATCGAGGAACTGCGGAATAATTCCGTCAGTTACGCTAAGCTCTTTTTCTCCGGGAACCCCGGGATCGGATTCAGGTGGTATGTCGCCCACGCGCTTCAGATCGCGATCAAATTATTCCATTTCAAGTACAACAATAAGTACTTCAGGGAGATGGAGAAGGCCAAGCTCGCCTGCAGGAATAAGGAGACGCTTTATATCGCTAATCTCTACCGCCTCTGGGCCGACGACCCGGAATCCTGCGTATGGGAGAAGTCGTGGTATAGAGAAGCACTTGAGGTTCCCTTCGAATTTATCACAATAAAGATCCCTGCGGGGTACAACGAGTACCTGACAAAGACATACGGCGAATGGCAGAAGTTCGTGGTCGGCAGTTCGGACCACGGAGATATTATCTTTGACACAGACCGCTCTTACAAAGAGTATCTGTAGACCGGACATTGGAGGATAGAACCAGTGAAAAAGCTGAAAACCGTGAGCATAGTTTTGTTCATAGCGGCTGTTATTCTCTTTGGAGGATATATAGCAAAGGAAAAGACCACAAAGGACCCGACAGGCCCCGTGATCACAATTGATTCGGAGAACATCGCGGTCAGCGTGCGCGACGGCAAAGAGGCGCTCCTTAAGGGCGTCACCGCTGCGGACGCCCGCGACGGAGACGTTACGGACTCCATCTATGTGGAGACCATCGGGCCTATGAATGAAGATGGTCTGCGTACGGTAAGTTACGCGGCTTTTGACTCGGATGGACATGTGTCACACGCACTCAGGACAATGAGTTATACGGACTACACCCCTCCGGTTTTCCATTTCGACAAGCATCTGGTCTATACAGCCGGCACGACCAAACTGACAGATGGAATCACGGCTCAGGACTGCCTGGGCGCGGATCTTACCGGTCAGGTCAGAGCCCTTTTCGACGGCAGTGAAAATGTCAGACTTGTGGGAGAGTATCCCGCAAGGCTAAGAGTGTACGACAGTTTTGGCGGCTGCGCGGAGATCCCGGTGGTCTATGAGATCTGTAATGCTGACGTCTATCGGAACCTTCCCGCCGTGGTTCTCACAGATTACCTTCTGTATGTAAAGAAGGGAGAAAGCTTTGATCCGTACGATTATGTAGACTATATAACGATCGATGGCAAAAAATATAAACCGGTTACAGAGGGCGGCACCTACGGCAGCGAGGAGGAAAGCAACAGCGATACTGAGGGGACAATAGACAGGAATCTCATCGAAATGACGGGCAATTTGGATACAAATATCTCCGGCTGCTATGAGCTGATCTACTCTCTGAATGATGAAGCCCACGAAACAGGAAAGGGAATATCCAGGCTTTACGTAGTAGTCACGGAAGGAGGAGCAAGGACAGATGGGTGAGAACAATATTTCTGCCAGCCGAATGCCCGACCAGGAATACAAACTGGACCTGCACAGCGTCCTCAGCGATGTGGTGAGTAATTGGTTTTCCATTTTGCTGCTGACGTTAGCAATCATTCTTATTACATATGTGGGCCTCTCTGCACTGTACACTCCTACCTATACGGCAACAGCTACCGTTACTGTTGCGAACGCGGCGGAGGACCCAAACCTCAACAATATCGGACAACTTGACATTCACGCTATTTTGAATCAGGCAGGAGAGAGCGCGAAGTTTGTTCAGTCCATGGTTTCCCTTGACGGGATCAAGTCCATGGCGGCGAAGGAACTCGGACAGACCGACCTTCAGGGAACGATCAGCGCGAAGCAGCTCGGAGAATCAAATATCCTGGAGGTCAGTGTCACCGCAGGTTCTCCGGAAATTGCCCTTATTGAAGACGACGCGGTGATCAGGAGCCTTGTCGGTGCGGGAAGCGACCTTCTCGGCGGTATCGAGATCAAGATCGCACAGGAACCCAGAGTTTTTGAAGTCCCGGCAAACGCGCGCAACTTTGCGAAACTCGCGATAGCTGCCGGTATTCTGGCGTTTCTTATGATCTGCACCGCTCTGGGCTGGAGTTCATCCGCGAAATACACGGTCCGAAACAGTCTGGAAGCTGAGCCTAAGCTCGGAGTGGACCTCCTGGGAGTGATCCCCAGGGATGGGAAACCCGGAAGGCACAAGGAAACTGCCATCATTACGGATCCTTCCGCATCACCCGGTTATACTGAGGAGATACGGAGTCTGGCTATCCGCCTGATGAATGAAATGTCTGAGAAAGGCAGCAAGGTCCTGCTATTCTACGGCGCCTGTGAAGGCGAGGGCACATCGACGACAGCGGCCAATGTTGCGCTGGCGTTATCGCAGATGAACCGCAAAGTCGTTCTCCTTGACATGGATTTCAACAATCCGTCTCTTGCCAAAATATTGAAAATGGAGGGGATACAGTTTACGGACTTCTCGCAGTATCTTGAGAACGGTGGAACCGGCGACGCGCTTTGCAAAGTGCCCGGAACAGAGCTTACCGTGTCTCTGAACAGCAAGGCGTATCCGCAATCCATTTACAAACACAGTGATCAGATCAAAACGTTCCTGGATAATATCAGCAAAAAAGCTGACTTTGTCATTATGGACACTCTGCCGGGGAGTCTTGCATCCGACGCCGAGGAGTTGAATTTAATGGCAGACGCGTCTGTTATCGTCGTTCGAGAGAACTATTCGGAAGTGACGGACATCACCAATGCTATCGCGGCGCAGGAAGACAGCAACCATCTGCTCGGCTGTGTATTCAACTGTGCGCGCAGGACTGACATCAACGCCGATGCGGCCAGGTATGGCAATGGAGGTCATTATGTGGGATAAAACAAGCAAGATCGATTACGATGAAGGAGTGCGGATCAATTTGGGCACATTGCTGAAAAGAATGTGGGCGGAACTGCGCAGGAAAGCTCTGATCATCTTAATACTGGTCGCTGTGTCGGGAGCGGTTTTCTACGCAGGAGCGAAACTCTTCAGCAGCCCTTCTTATAAAGCGACAGCTACATTTACTTACAACAGAGCAACAGGCACCAGCTACAGGACGGGAGCGGAGAAAAACGCGGTCATACTCAAACAGAGTAAGATATTCCCGAATATCATGATGTGCAACGCACTCCGAAACCTTGTAATGGATGACTTGGGATATGCGGGCAGTTCAAGTTTCAATGTAAAGATCAACGCGGTCGAACAGGAAAATATTAATGTGGTCAGCATGACTGTGAGCGCGGATGATCCTCAGCTTGCCTATGATACCGTTCATTCCTTGCTGCGCAACGTTACCAGGGTCACGGAACCGGCTTTCGGTGACGTGGAAATCAAGATCCTCAGTGAAAGCGGAGTGCCGACAAGCTTGTCCGGATCGATTTCCGGTAAAAAATCGGCGGCAGCAGGCGTTGTGCTGTGCCTTATCCTGGTTATGATCTGGCTTATTGTAAGAAGTCTTACAGATACCTCAATAAGTAACAGAAACGAGCTGTCGCAAGCTCTTGACACAGAGGTGCTCGGAACAATTCCCGCTGCAAAACGTGCCGGACTTAGCGGCACAAAGCTCCCGATAATCATCGACGCGGAAGGCGCCTCAACGGAGATGATAGGCTCCGTGCACACCATCCTTCATCGCATAGAGAAAGAAGCAAAAGCAGACAAGATGAAGTCCATCCTGGTCACCAGCGCTCTTGGCGGCGAAGGAAAGACAAGCACTGCAGCTAATCTTGCCATAGCACTTGCAGGTCAGGGGAACAAAGTTGCTCTTGTGGAAGGAAACCTTCGAAATCCGTCTATTCTCTCTACATTGGGAGCACCTCAGAAAGAGAACGGACTGGCGGACCTGCTGTCCGGCAGATGTAAGGCAGAAGACGTAATGATCCCTTATGCCAAAAACAGCAGCCTGACTCTGATCCCAGGCGGAAAACTGAATGCGATCCCAGCGACCTTGTGGAGCAGCACCGCGGCTGAACAGTTCTTTAAACAGCTGAAAGACGACTTCGACTACATCCTGATTGACTCATCAGCAAGCGCTTCTCTCTCGGACAGCGGCCTCCTCGCGAAATTCGCAGACGGCTATGTCTACGTGGTGAAAAAGGCTTACGCGCAGCTCCCGGCCCTTCGCAAAGGGGTGGAAACCCTCTCCAATTGCGGGTGCAGGGCTATCGGAAGCGTGCTGAACGCAGATTGAGCGGACTGCGGGCGGAGCCCGGGGCAGTCCTGCGCTTGCGTCAGGCGTTCCGCACGGAAGACGATGTTGCATGATTACGGAAAATAGTGTATTATTGGTAATCGAAATAGGATTTGACGGGGGATGGGACATCCCATCCCCTTAATTTTTAGGTACGTGTTCACGAAAATAGATTCGGAGACAATTCATGAATACATATGAATCAGAAATTATGAATATTCTATACAAGGAGCCCTTCGTTAACCAGAGGATCCTGGCGGAAACCACAGGCCACAGCATAGGGAGTGTCAACAAATCCCTGCGCCAACTTGCCCAGGACGGCTATTTGGACAACAACATGCAGCTCACGGACAAAGGACGGCAGGAGATCCGCGCCAAAGCGCCGCGTAACGCCATCATTCTGGCAGCGGGCTTCGGCATGCGGATGGTCCCGATCAACACGTCGACCCCCAAAGCACTCCTCGAAGTTAACGGAGAGATCCTGATCGAGCGGACGATCCGCCAGCTCCACGAGGTCGGAATCACGAACATCACTGTGGTGGTAGGCTTTATGAAAGAGAGCTTTGAGTACCTGATCGACGAGTTCGGCGTCGACCTGGCTGTCAATTCGGAGTACGCGACCAGGAACAACCTCCATTCACTCGCTTATGTCGCCGGCAGGATCGACAACTCCTACATCATCCCCTGCGACATCTGGTGCGCGGTCAACCCTTATTCCCGCACAGAACCCTATTCCTGGTATATGGTCAGCGATAAGATGGACGAGGACAGCACTGTCCGG
>Ga0256404_1013335_pt1 | contig 10452 bp, 7 predicted proteins | sample RumenRJG_01DNA_FD_185990 | JGI IMG/M metagenome (GOLD analysis project Ga0256404, IMG submission 185990) | Bovine rumen microbial communities from Lethbridge, Alberta, Canada - RJG_01 | ecosystem: Host-associated > Mammals > Digestive system > Stomach > Rumen | place: Canada: Alberta | collected...
AAGCGAGAAGATCTCGATGCGCCGGCTGATGCTTAAACTGCGGGATGATCCAGAGCTTGCGATCAATGGAATTATCAGGTACTGCAAAATTGCAGGCTCGGACTATGCGGTTCGTGCGTAGGCCCTGCAAAACAGTGAGCCATGCTTCAGGTAGAGCACGCGCTTATGGCTCACTGCTTATGATATGTCAGCTGATTTATTCTGAAACGGACGAATACCCAAAATATAGGCTACACAATTCTATCTGCCAGAGTTTGCTCTAAGCAATTTAGCTTTCTCCACAACCTGTCCGATTTCAGAGTACCGTCTGCGAGCGAGAAAACCCATATCAACGAAATGCTGCAGAGCATTCTTGGAATCCAATGGGATATTACTTTTCGCCAGCTCATCAGACAGCACTTCATCAAAATCATTGAAACCCGAACTACGGGCAACAATGGCACCTGCAGGTGTACTTGCTGTAAAGTCCAAATGCAGGAGCTTGTATTTTCTGCTAAATGCTGCTACATAATGCTCAAGCAAAAAGCCATTCCAGGGGAAACCGGCATCGGGGAATGAGCCGAAGAAACTGATCTCTTTCAGCGCAACGTAGTCACTAGTACAGAAGCGGCTTATGGCATCATCAGTTGCATCGATATCAAAATTAGCCTGGTTCCGTGACACAAAATCATCCTCGCTGATTCTGAGAGAATTCTTGTAAACAGGGTCAAAATAAATCGTTGTATCAAGGTCCTGCTTCATGGAATTGAGCTGATCCAAGGTGAAATGCTCATGTACTGACGCAAAATGAGCAAACACATCAGTCATCGACAGATCCTGACCAAACGTGCTGATGATCTTGCCCTTAAAAGAAAATTCTTCACTAAGTTTATACGCAATTGCATCACGGAGTCCCAATGGAGTAAGGAAAGGATACCGCTCATTTATCTCAGGAAGTCTGATTTTAATTGTGTCAATCAGCTCTTTCCCTCCGATGAACTCTTTGTCTGCTATTGCAGACTGAATGATATCCCTGATAATATCCATTTCCTGCTGGGAAAATTTGACAATATCAGCGTGGAAATATTCACCAGGCTGGTTGCAGACAAACTCAGCACTGTTGGTGCCCTGAATAATCCTTATGAGTTCTTTTTCATTTATATGGGAAAGTGCGTTCTTCAACTCATCTTTGGTAACAGGCAGTCCAGCCGCAATCATATATTCGCGAACCTCTACAGCTGGATCTACCTCGGCATCCGCAGTGGCTGTCATGTAATTCCTGTGGATAAAATATTTGTCTTTGTTTACGTGCGCCAAGTAGCTTTTGAGCATTCCAGAATTGTTTATATGGGTATTTTCAAACTCTTTCTGGAACTCTTTGTACATCGCATCGAAATAGACTGCAGTCTTGCCTTCCCCAAAACATTGAGAGAGATAGGACTGAAGGCGCTTGCTTATGCTTTCGTCCAGCATCATTTCAGGCAGGTAAACAAAATTATTGTAAGGAATCGTGATGTGTTCTATGTACCTGCGGACAACATCATCGCTGACAGAAAGCTCACCGCCGTATTTTTCATTCCAAAATGAGCGGAAGCGTTTCATGTCCAGAATTGACGATATTCTAAATCCCCTAGGGAAACGCGAAAGAATTTCACGATATGGCGTAAAGTCCACATTATAAAATTCTGACTTCTTTGAAGATCTCGAACCAGCCTTAGAAGCGTTATCGCTGTCGGTATTATCTGTATTCTTGTTCGGATAATAACTGATAGTTACCTTATCTTTGTCGATATCGCAGATATCAAGGAAAAGACCAATCTTCTTAACGATAACATCCGCACTCTCATTCGTTTCAAGATACAGGTTTTCAGCAATTTTACCTGGCTTGCAAAGCTCGCCTAAGCTGGCATCATCTGCTATATCAGTTCTTCCCTTTCCCCTGACACTTTTTCCTACCAGTGCGTTTATTCTGTCAGGAAACTTTTCAAAAATACATTTAACAACCTGAATGTAAGCCTGTTTCCAATTATTAACAGTAAAATGCTTTTCTTCAAATTCAACATCAAAAGGCTGCGTATAACTATAAAAAAACAGATCATTAATTGGATATTTAAGTAACATATAAGTCTTAGTTTCTATAATATTAGGATTTTCAACATCAGTCGGTACCGAGCTAATATCTGAGGGCTTAGGCTCGGTTGAACCGGCATGATCAACAGTCTTAATTTTTAACTTTGCATCATTCAATAATTCATCATATTCAGCTCTGTGAGTTCGAAACATGTCAACAACATCTAAAAACAGCCCTGTAGCAGGTAAATTTACAGTCAGCCCCTGATAAGCAGATTCCATCCTAAGCATCTGAGAGGCAATGCCTTTCTCATTTCTGAAAGCATCATCAATCGAAATCCCCTGATTTGCTGCCATTTTTCTCAAATCAGAAGAGACACGCCTGACAATATCAGCTTTGGGGACACTGTCTTTTAGGGTTTCAAGATAACCGTCCAGCAAAACAGCAGCCTCGTATTTATTCCATGACGGCTGTTTTGAGCTCTTATCTTCGACAGGCTGATTTCCAGTTCCTGTTACCATAGTCTTCGCCTCGGCCAATAACGAATCGAAATCGGTTCTGTTATTCTTATAAAGGTCAACTACATCTGAGAATAATCTGGAAGCTGGCTTCGATACCGTATGGCCAAGATATGCAGATTCCATACTTCTGATTTGGAATGAAATGCCATTTTCATTTCTGAATGTATTGTCTATGGATACTCCCTGATTAATTGCCATCCGTCTCAAATCCTTAGAGACACGCCTAACTATATCTTTATTGGGAGTTTTACCAGAAAATACTTCCAGATAGCCATCCAGAAGGATGGCCGCCTCGTATTTACTCCATGCAGGCTGACTTTTAAACATAGTTAAATCAACTCCTCAAAGGCATTCTTCGATACAGTGGGCTCTTCAGCAGGAATAGATGCACATTTCCCAATATTCTGATGTTCAGGAGAGCAGGAACGGATATCATATTTAGGAGCCATGTCATTACATGAAACAAGGTTGAGTTCCTTGATCCACACGTTCTTCTTGGTGAATAGACAGACAAGTGATTTGGTGATATTAAATTTAGAAGTATCCATCTCTTAATTTTCCACAACTAATCTTTTTTGATCTTTCGCCGTTAATGCCAGGTCTCCATCTTAACTGCACAATACCCTGTACGGTTTATATCTTACTACTTCAAAGAATATTGTCACCTATGGATAAGAAATATTAGACTTGCTATGTCGCATGAGCAAAACATTTACTCGGAAATGATTTTATGCCATACGATTTTGACGAATTTAATGACAGCTTCAGTTGTTAGCAACATATTCACTGGAATCACTTTTTTTAGAGACTAGAAACAGCATTGGCTACGTGAAAAGCCTTAGCAACTCTCTGCGGATCAAATTCAATCGGTTCAGCCATTTGTTCCGTCAACATGTCCGAACAGCTCCTGCTCAAACTCTTCCCTCCTGACCTCAATCCTTGCTGTGGGGAAGATGGTCGATGAGGCAAGCGTAGACTTCCTTTCAAGAAGACCGTCAAGTGTCTCATCGAACGACTTGAAATGCCTGCTCACTGCCATCGGGTAATAGACGAACACATCCCTGGTCTGGCCTATGCGGTACGCCCTGTCGGTAGCCTGGTTTTCCTTCGCCGGATTCCAGTGCCGGCTGTAGTGGATGACGTTGTTGGCTGCCGTGACATTGAGCCCCATTCCGGCCGCTATCGGGGACATGATAATGATGTTGAAGCCGTCTACTGCCTGGAAGGCATCGATGCTCTGCTGGCGCGTCAGCGTGTCGGAGCCCATATGGCGTGTCGGGAGCGACGGCGTCTCACCGTTGATAATCTTTGCGATGATGCCGAAACGCGCGAGGAAGATCTTCTGCAGCATCTTCTGGGTTTCCCGATACTCGGCAAAAACTATGACCTTCTCGTTACGCCTCCGGATTTCATCAATGAACTTTATGGTCGTAATCAGCCTCGCAGAGGATTCAGCGAGGGTTCCTGCCGGAAGATCAGACCAGGTATGATCATAGATATACGGATGCTCACATATCTCCCTCATGCTCATTATTGCCTTGAGGATGCTCGGCTGCGTGCCGCTGGTGTAGTCCGTGACCACCCGGCTGTACTTTTCCTCCTGGACCTCAGGCATCTCAGACTTTTCCCTTACGATGTGCTTCTGAGGAAGATCGGCCGCAGCGTCTTTCTTGAGGCGGCGCATGAAATATATCCCGAGCCGGTCATGCACCTCATTTCCAAGCCTCACAATGTCAGTGTCCAGATTCTTCAGGGGATTCTGGTATTTAGCGGCAAATTCCCGCGCGTTCCCGAGGAGCCCAGGGACGCAGAAATCCATGATGCACCAGAGATCAAGCAGGGTATTCTCGACAGGAGTTCCGGTCATCGCGACCCTGAAGTCGCCTTTGAGCGCCTTGGCCGCATTGGTGACCATGGTTCCCGGAGACTTGATGCGCTGCGCCTCATCGAGCACAATGACTGAGAAATTCACGGCGCAGAAATTAAGCTGGGAGTTGCGGAGAGACTCATAGCTCGTGAGCACTATGTCCTCTTCCTGCAGCCTCCGGATGACGTTCTGATCGATTCTCCTTGGCACATCGCGTCCCGCGAGCCTGCGGACTCTGAGCCTCGGCTCGTCAAAGAACCTTTTGTACTCGTTCTCCCAGTTCTCAAGGAGCGTTACCGGAGCGACGATAAGGTACGGCCTGTGATCCGGGTGCATGCGGGCATGGCAGTCAATAAAGTAGAGGATCTGCAGGGTTTTCCCGAGTCCCATGTCATCAGCCATCAGGCAGCCGCTTGCGTGATTCTCATAAAGATACTGAAGCCACGCTACTCCTTCCCGCTGGTGCTGCTTGAGCTCAAAACTGCTGCTGAGATATTTGTCCGCATGAAGCACCCAGGAGCCGGACTTCTTAAGCTCCATTCTCTTTGGAGCAAATCCTAGGCTCTCTGCGTTCTCCTCAATGATGAGGACCTTCCTTCCCTGAAATTCACCTGAAACGGGCTTTTGGGGATTCTCAAGTTGCCTTCTTGCAGTCTTTGACAGGAACTCTGCGTCACCTAGATCAATTGGAGCGCCTTTATAATGAATCAGCGTCTCGCCCTTCTTCTTTGCCTCGGCGATAATGGCATCGAGCTTGTTGAGCTCACTGAAATCACCGACAGTGATCTTTGATGTGCCGTTTTCCGGAGTCTCAACGCTGGCCCCGGCAATCCATGATGATTTGTACGGGCAGACAAAAGGATAGAACTTAGGCTTGTACAGCCCTATCTCGATGACTCTGTCGCTGTAGAACTCAGAAAGATCAAAATGGTCGGGATCGAAGTACTCAGTAGGCTTGGAGGCAATCTCCTGCATTTCCTCCATGGAGCGGTGACGGCCTCCTGACTTGATCTTCTGCAGATCCTCCTTCTGTTCCTGGTCTAGGACAACGCGCACCCTGCTTCCGTCTTCCTTCTGGACAGGATAGACTCCCTGGATTCTCCGGAGCCTGTCAAAGCTTCTTTGGAACCCCGGATTTTGCTCTGAGTCTATGGCGGGCTCAAGCGTAAAGCCCTCATCATCCCGTCCGATTTCGACTTTTATCTTTTCCGGAATATAGACGTTCTCATTCCCCAGATAGCTGTCAAGATAGCATCCTGCCCGCAGCGCGAGTGATTTGATCTGCGAGAACGCGCGGAGGTTGCTGTCAAATGTCCTGGTCTCCTCAGGCGTGGCATTGAAGGCGTCAACTTTTTCTTTAAGCTCAAATTGAGCCTCTGAGAGAAGATAGGAGCTTTTCCCTGTATCGATGACATTGCCAGTTGCCTTCACTGGGAAAAGCTCGCCGTCCGGCGCATGGGAAAGGAAGTCAATCTGACAGCGGAATGACGCTTCATGAAGCATGCCTTTTCCCCTGAGCCTGATGGACATTGGGTACAGCTCCGGGATGCCGAGAATTTCCCTGTCCTCCTCATCGAGAAGGTAGATGCTCTCAAACGGAACAACGCATGCGTTGCCGTCTATTGATGCATTCCCGTTGTCAGTAAGTTCTGAGAGAGGAAGATAGTAAATGCAGCTGTCGCCGTCCTTCCACTCTTCAAACGGCAAATCTCCACCGTTGCTGCTGATGGTGAAGACGAATCCTCTGCAGTCAATCGTGTTATGGATCATCGTATGCTGAGCTGGCCGAAAAACATGTCTGAGATTGTGATGTCATTGCAATTTGCGCTTTCTTTGGATCGTCCGAGCTACTATCAACCCCCATAGAATTTCCTACCGCAAAATCAGTCACTTTTCGGTGGCCACTTCATCCCATTACTCTCAAAAAACAGGCTCATCCAGTAATCAATCCTGTCCTCCCACGCCCAATTACGACCGTGAACGAGACTCCCTTCCTGAGGAAAATGTTCTTCTCCAATGTAGTATGACGAATGTGTTTCTGAAATTGTTGGCAGATAGGTATCCTTCAACTCTCTTATGTCAGATATATCCTTTTTCCTATCGCTGAGAAAAGCTACCCTATAGTTAGTATCATTGTACACATAAAGCCTGCCTTGATCTGAGAATTCGACGAATACCTTATTCCTTATCCGCATCACCAGTGCGGCCGTATCAAGAGACGTGGACTTGATGCTTATGAAATACCTACCTACATAATCTCTTGTCTCAAGTGACGATCTGAGCCTGCTCCTCACAAGATATGGGCCTGCAACTCTGAAGTCACTCACGTAGTTAACAAATCTGAGCCAGTACTTCTTCCTCCTGGGATCCTGTACGCACACCTCAAAGAAGGCTTTGATGAAATCTCTTGTAAGCCATTTTTTAACCAGTTCCTTTGCGTGGTTCAACAGCTTCTTGTCATCCTCAGTTGCCCCAATGAATGGAGCCCAGGTTGCATCAAGCGTGAAATCGCCAAGGGTACGTCTGACTATATCTCTGAGCTCCAGCTGCAGAGCATCATCATTCTCTTCCTCTACACGAATCACCAAATCAGACAATACCAGCTTGCTCGTCCTGTTTATTACCAATTCAGACAATGCCGGTCTCCCCTTTTGGTCCTTGATATTCCGGTTATACAGCTGCAGTATTTCACTAACCTCCTGAAGTGTCAGTTCCTTATGATCCCTGACATAGTACCTAATCACGTCAGAGTAAAACGACTGCGTGATTGCTGAATGCTTATAGCCCAGATTTTTTGGAGCATCTGTAAGGGCGATACCCTTCTGACTAAGCAGCCTTGCGAGCCTTAGTGGGCCAGCCTGATCAAAATAATCTGCGTGTTCCTGAAGTTTTTTGTATCTTGTCCCTTCATACGACTCAAGTTTTTCCCGAATCAGACTGCAGACAGCGTTTCTTCTTTCCTCTGCAATCTTTTTCCAAGGAGCATAGCCCATATTCCAGTAAATAGCGGCTGGGGCCATTTCATTCCAAAATCTCAGGACGAAAAAGGCAAGCCCTTTTATGAATGAATATCTCCAGTTTTCATCGTTATCAAGCAGTTCATCCAATGCATATCTGAACAACTTCTGATCATCAAGCTTTTCTAAATAGTACGTGAGCATGCGCAATTCTTTCGAAGAAAATTTTTCCTTATCACCAGTTGCCGCTCTCCTGACTTTGGCTATCACCTCATCGATATCCAGATTAAAATGAGGCGCTGAGTTTCCAAGACTATGTCTGTCCTCAATATCCTTCAGCCTGCGGATGTTCCGTCTGAATTCCAGTTCATGCTGATGATCAACAAGATGGCTTCCCTGAACCGGAAATTTATTCAGGAAATCAACATTAATTTTCAGTAACTCATTTATGTCGCTCATCGGCTGCTCTTTTTCCTTCTCTCCGCTATGTCCTCGAGCTGCTTCTCTGCATCAGTCCTTACGCGGAACTCAACACGCCTTGAAAGTCCTAAATCTTCTTTCGCATCGGGGCATTTGCTGTCTTTACCTTCCGGACAGATATTCCCGTTTCCGTCACGATAGATCGGATGGCTGTATGACATTCCGTTTGCCGTAAATGTCTTCATCAGCCAGTCCTGCTGTCCTTCAGTGATTTTCGTCTGCCTCATGCAATATACGAGCACTGCCATGGCACGGCTCTGTGACAGGTTCATGTTGTAGAAATATCCGCCATTGCTGTTGGTGTGTCCCTCTATACGGAGCTCTGCGATGCTGTCCCTGAACCTGTACCCGTCTTTGCCCTCTCCCTTCATCAGCAGCACGTTTACGTACCGAGGGAAAAAATCATCAAGAATGTTTTTGTACGCGGATTTAAGCTCAGACTTTCCCTCATCAAACATCATGTTCGGTTCCTGAAAACGTATACAGAGCGTGTCCCTGTCTATAGAGGCATGCCATTTCTCAAGCTCGTCTTCCTTGAACTCCGACATCAGCGCCTCGTAGAGTTTCTGTTTAATCTCGTTGTAGGCGTTCGCTGTCCTTTCATCCTCTTCAGACTTTTCCTTCACCTGGAGCAGTGCACCAGTAAGCAGCAGGATAAAAATGAAAAGGAGACTTGCCATCAGGTCTCCTGTTGAAAGGGCAAAGACGTTTTCGTCATGCGATCTGAAATCAGTATGCCGTTTCTTCATCTTTATTCTTGACCGATACCTACGGCTGCATCCTTAAATCAGGTTTGCCGCCAGCAGGCTTAAAAGATCATCACTGGGACGGCAGGACCGGATACTTTTCAGAATCCTTCAACCAGGTCTGTGATTCCGCCATGCTTTCCAGCTGTTTCTCGGCATCTGTTCTGACCCGGAATTCAACACGTCTCGACAGCTGCTTGTCTTCTTCCCCGGCCTGACATTCAGTCTTGCCCTCAGGGCAGATTAAATGACTGTAGGACAAACCGTTGGCTGTGAATACCTTGATGAGCCAGCCGTTTTCGTCCCGGTCCTGCATCATGTCCATGCAATACGCCAGCACATTCCTGGCCCTTTCCTGTGACAGCATCATATTGAAATAGTATGCGCAGTTACGTCCAGAAGTTCCGTTGCCGAGCAACTGACATCTCTTTTCCGTTAAATCTTTTGGAGGATTGCTGTTGGTATGTCCCTCGATTCTGATTTCCACGATGTGATCTTTATATTTGTACTGATCAGTCTCACTGTTTTTCCTAAGCAGAACACCGATGTACCGCGGGAAAAAATAATCGAGAATTTCCCTGTACCTGGGCTTTATATCTGAACTTCCCTCCGCAAACATCGTCTCAGGCTCCTTAAAACGGATACTGAGCGTCTCCCTGTCTATTGATGCGTGCCACTCATTCAGCTTGTCCTTGAACTCCTCATACAGTTCGTCGTAAAGCCGTGCTTTGATGTTCTGGTATTCTTTGACCTTCCATTCATTCTGCTCGGATATCCTCTCCGCCTCGTCTAGCTTTTGCCTGTATTCCTTTATTGTCTCCTCATCATGTTCAGACTTTTTCTCTGCATCAGCTAGTTCCGTCTGTATTTTCTGTATAGTCTCTTTATCCTCGTCCGACTTCTTGTACACCTGAAGCAAAACACCAGTGAGAAGCAGAATAAAAATGAACAGGAGGCTTGCCATCAGGTCTCCGGTAGATAGTGCAAAGACGTTTTCGTCATGCGATCTGAAATCTGTATGCCGCTTTTTCATCTCTTGTTCTTGTCAAGTGTATCCTGCAGTTCTTCAACCAAATCACTCATTTGCTGTATTGCTCCTGAAAGAGAATCTGCAGTATCAGTCAGGCTGTTTGAGTACTGAACAAGGAAAGTCCCAGTCATTTCACGAACCTTCATACTGTACTCGGTAAGGCCTCTCTGTAGCTGTCCAAATACAGAGGCAAGGCCGGTCCTTATCGTTTCAAACTGCTCAGCATATTCCTTCGACATTGCACCGCTCTGCTGCATCAGGCTTTCTGCTGATGCGACAGTAGCCTGGGTGCTGCTCTGGAGCTGTTCCATTCCGTTGGAATATTCGCTGAGACTGTTGTCGAGGGCTTCTGCCGCTGTCTTCATATCACCTGCAACAGTCTGAAGGTGCGCAGTGCTTCCTGCGATCTGCCCATGGGTCTCCCGGAACATATCCATCGTTCCGGCAATGCTGTCATTCGTATCGTCCAGGTGATCGAGGCTCTGATTGAAATCGTTCAGCAGCCCCTGGGTCCTGTTCACTGTATTGTCCTGAAGCTCAAGAATGGTCTTCTGCTTGCCGGTAATTTCCGTCATCATCTCAATGAGCTTGGATTTCACAGCTTCAGAGAAAATGCCAGCAGAGTTCTCAAGGATTCCTCTTATCCTGTCAGCAGAATCAGACATGTTCTTGATGGCTGTCTGGCTCGAATCAAGCAGTGAGCCGGTGATCTGTGCCGTTGTTTCCTTAACCTGCCTTGAGGCCTCGCTGACGGATGCGGTCGCACTGGCTACCTGCTCCCCTATGCTCTTCATCACCTGC
>Ga0256404_1013336_pt1 | contig 10452 bp, 10 predicted proteins | sample RumenRJG_01DNA_FD_185990 | JGI IMG/M metagenome (GOLD analysis project Ga0256404, IMG submission 185990) | Bovine rumen microbial communities from Lethbridge, Alberta, Canada - RJG_01 | ecosystem: Host-associated > Mammals > Digestive system > Stomach > Rumen | place: Canada: Alberta | collected...
CGTGGCGAATTGCGCCACTAAATCACCCAAATAAAATATTTTTCATTTTTTTGTTGTTTTGCATCCGTTCGTAATGGATGCAATTTTTTTATTTATTATGGCATTACAAACGTTGCAAATATGTAATGACCTCCGTTTTGTAGTATCACGGATTTACCTGTACACTATAAACCAATTGAAAGACAAACAGCTATTATCACCAAGGCAACTTAACCCCAATTGAATGCTTTCGCCAGCGTTTTGAGATAAGTTCGCCCAGCGTTAACCCTTTTTATTAAATTTTAATGAAAGTATCATATTAAGCGCTTACAATAATCTTATTTTTCGGCTGTGTCAATCTGCATCATCATATTATAGTGTGGAAGATGTCCGCTCTTATCAAAGATATCACGAAAAACCTTCTTATATCTTGGAATAGCGTCAGTATACGGATCTATAAAAAAATCGTCCGGAATGCTATGTGAACCATCATTTATCCAATATAGAAGCGACCTTGCTATCATCTTGTCTTCTGTACTTTCAAACTTCTCAACCAAGTAATCATCTCTTCTGTCGCCAAGCATGCTGAAATAGTTCTCTATTATACGGCGCATTGTATTTTGAATTGAGATTAGAGAAGCACCTGTGTTATCTTTAAGTTCTTGCCAAAGCAACTCATATGAGGTAGAAATCGGGTTTTCCATTCCATAAGCCTTTATTTCGGCTATTCCATTGTTCTTGCGAACTATCCAATAATTCACATCGTTTCGTTTGCTTGTCCGTCCATCGATGAACGAGGCCTCTTTATGGAAGAACACATTGTGGGTCAGCACGAACAGTTGAGTAACGTTACACTTGCCATCACGTATCTTTTTGGAGAGATCTTTTACAATAGCTCCTACAATGTAGAGAATTGTGCTGTCCAAGCTACTTATAGGATCATCCAAAACAATAATCTTTTTATCAGCTACACGAGCTTGATCGGTGGATCCCTTCGCCTTCTGCATAAAGTAAAGGAAAGTCAGAAATGTTTCTTCACCTTCACTAAGTGTATTCGTAGCAAGAGTCCCATCATCACGTTTTATGCAGTAATAGTTTTCTTTTCCTTCTGCTGGTTGAATCGAAAAATTAGTGAAGCCATAAGCCTTTAATGACCTGTTAATCTCATCAATGGTTGGTTGAACACTAGTTATATTTTTACCTTTTTCTTCAATATCTGCTTTAAGGTTGTCTACAGCAGATTTTTTATTATCCCGATTCTCCTTTATACCTTTAAGAGCTTTCTCAATGCTTGAAATATCTCGTTGATACGCCTTTATCAATCCATCTACCTCGTAGATACACGTCGCCCAAATATCATCACGAAGAGTTATTTCTTCTGTATCTCGCTTTGCTACCAGATTATTATGTGCATCAATCATTTCATTTGCATCATCAAGTAGTTTCTGAATTTCATTAATCATATCAGAAACATCATCAAGGCTGACTTTTTTCTCCGGCGCTACAATTTTCTCTTTAATTTTCATAACATTAATGTCGAATGCTGTTTTCAGCAAATTCTTCTTATCTTTAAACACCTCAATGTTCAAATAACCAGTTTGCACAGCATAATCATTATCCTGAACTGCCGATCCAATTGCATCCAATATCTGTTTTGAAATGATTTGATAATCTTCGAGCAGCCTAGTAAGCCTGTCTGTTTTCTGTTTGTATGCTGTATCGAAGAAAGATTCAAGCTTCTTTCTAAAACCAGCATCAATTGTCTCCTGTTGGCAGAAAGGACATTTTCTTGAATCAGCACGCAAATACTGACGTCCCTGTCCAACCCATGAAGAATTACCCAACTCATTAATCAAAGCAGCAATATCGACATCCCTGCTACCAGCAATTACTGTACTCCATATGCTATCATTGCATAAATTGCCTATGTCCTTCAGTATTTTCTCAATATCAAGGACATACTTTTCATGTCTTTCAAGTTTAGTAGCATACAAAGTTTTGGAGCGCTGAAGAATTTCTTCTCGCTTGCAAATAGACCCTTCATGCCCTGAAACACCTGTTATCCGCCTCTTTAATTCTGCTAGAAACTTTTCTTTGCTATTACGAAATCCCTCAAAAGCTTTCCGAAAATCAGTCTCATTTTTTTTCAAAATCTGCGTCCAAACATCCTCTTTGAATCGGCTTTCCCTTATTGACTTTTCCTCATTTTTATTCTTATAGGAAGTGCAAAGCCCTTCCCATTCTTTTTCCAATCGACTCAAATCGGACTTCAACTGTTCAAGTACTTTTATATCGTCAATCGTTGCGCTACCGAGAGTAAAAATACCAGGCATTTCCTCCTTTAGGTTTGCAATACGAAAACCTTTATTGTAGACCTCAATTTTCTCATGCATCTCACCAGTCCATTCTACTGAAGAAGACTTAAAACGTGGATCAGAAACGCCTGATAGGAAAGAACTTATGGTAGATTTCCCGCTTCCATTAGCGCCGAAAATATAATTAATTCTCTTACATTCGGAAACCTCAGCCCGCTGATAGGGTATACAATTATAAAGCTTTATTGACTTAATCAAGTTGCACTCTCCAAAAACATTATTCTAATTAAAGTCGAATTATTCGCGGCCCGGAATACATATAATGTTCTCTACTTATTTCTGTCTAGAGAGCCGTTATTCATTCTCTTCGTCTTCATCTCCATAATATATGCAAGGATGACCTTGATTATCATAAAACAACCTTGCATTTAGTTCATCATAACTATCTGGCACTTTAAACAATTCACTCTTATCGATAAAATTGTACATATCATCATCAATTCTACGCATCATCAATCTATGCAAAATATAAAGTGCGCCTAAAGCATACAATACATTTTTCAAATTTGCTTTCTCGTAATTTACGCGACCGTCATCCATGGTCGTTCTTGCATGTTTAACAGCGTTATACGCATTCCACCAAAACGGCGAACCACAATTCTCTGCATATGCTAAGTATGTTTTCCCTTGTTTATTAAGCTTCTGTTCAATTGTCCATTTTATCCAAGGAGTCAATTTTATCTGTTTACGGAAATAAATAGTCTGGTTTGTTATGTCTGGAAATTCTTTCTGGAGACGAAATCCCCAACGTTGAATTTTTGCATCTCTTGTAGGGAATGTATTATCAAAATGAAAACAAATAGCCTTAGCAACAACATCAATTTCACTACAGATTGTCTGTAGCAACGTCAGATACTCAAATGAATAAGCTTTACTGTTAACCTCATCAAAGGCCACAAACTCTTCCGTTTTCAGAAAACGTTTTTCCAAAGAACGATAGTATTGCCAATATGATTTTACATAAGTTAATTTAAATGATTCTATCGCCATATTTATACACTATCCAATCACTGAAATAATAATTTGAATTTTGGATCTCATCACCCCGGTAGCGTTTGAGATGCACACTGTCCATATAGATGTATGTGTTTTAGAGCGTCCGCTTATACTTGAAGAAACCATTTCTACTATGAACATAAAAATTTTTCATCAACTTTTACAGAACATTTTAGTTTTTATTACAGACTAATTATAACATGAACAACTTTATTATAAAAATGAATAAGCCGATCAATCGTATCATTTCACAAACAGTTTTCAAATGCAGACCCTACTAATCAATACTATCCAACCATAACCGCCATCCATCCTTCGTCCCAACCATCCAACTACTACAATTCTTTCCAGTAGTCTCATTTCGTTGTTTTAAAAAACAATCCATCTTCTTCCAGCTAATAATTATTTAACAATTTTACACCAATCACATGCAATTCTCTTGCCTTATCCTTGTTCACATGCTATAATTTATTATCTTTTAATTTGTTTATAAGAAAAAAGATTCGTTGTTAAAAACAACAAAAGGAATAAGTTGTTGCTTGTCACTTATTTGTTGTTTTCTATTAATTATTTTTACCGCACCTGTGTCCTCGTCGGTAAATTATCGTCAGAAAATTTACCGACGACAGTCTCTGACACTAACAAAATTTATTCATAACTTCACCACAGGAGGTCACCCCACACCATGAAAAAACTTTCCTTACCACTTCTTGCGGAAACAGTAGTTTCCAAACGCAAAGCCTTAAAAATTACCCAGGCACAATTATCGGAAAAGACCGGCATGAACCGTTCTATGTTAAGCAGGGTGGAATCTCAGGATTACATCCCTTCCATCGAACAGCTCCAGGCTTTGGGCGATGTGCTGCAGTTTGAGCCGGCGTCCATGTTTATTGACCCGGAGGAACTTTCCGCAAAGCTGGCAGCCCTGGCAACTGAAAAAGAAGCTCTGACCCCGGCTCCCACCCGCAGCTACAAGGTAGCCATTGCCGGCACCGGGTATGTGGGCCTGTCCCTGGCGGTGCTGCTGGCACAGCATAACCAAGTGACTGCCGTAGATATCATTCCGGAAAAGGTGGAAAAGCTGAACCACTTTATTTCTCCAATTCAGGACGATTACATCGAAAAATACCTGACGGAAGCAAAAGAAGGAACACGTACCCTCAACCTTACCGCAACTTTGGACGGAGCCACGGCCTACAAAGACGCTGACTTCATCATCATTGCTGCCCCTACCAACTATGACCCGAAGAAAAACTTCTTTGACTGCTCTGCAGTGGAAGCGGTATTAAAATTAGTTAAGGAAAGCACGAAACACCGTAAGAAAAAGCCGGCCATCGTAATCAAATCCACCATTCCCGTAGGCTACACCAAACACATCCGGGAAGCATTCCAGATGGATAACATCCTGTTCAGCCCGGAGTTTTTGCGGGAAAGCAAGGCCCTGTACGATAACCTGTACCCCAGCCGCATCATCGTAGGCTGCGACGATTCCACAAAAGAAGCGGCCCGCACCTTTGCCACCCTGCTGCAGCAGGGGGCCATCAAGAATCCGGTAGATGTGCTGTTCATGGGCTTTACGGAAGCGGAAGCCACCAAGCTGTTTGTGAACACCTACCTGGCCCTGCGGGTCTCCTACTTCAACGAACTGGATACCTATGCGGAAACCAAAGGGCTGAACACCGCCTCCATCATCAAAGGCATCTGCCTGGATCCCCGGGTTGGCGATTATTACAACAACCCCTCCTTCGGCTACGGCGGTTACTGCCTGCCCAAGGACACCAAACAGCTTTTGGCAAACTATCAGGACGTGCCGGAAAATCTGATTCAGGCCATTGTGGAAAGCAACCGGACCCGGAAGGATTTTATCGCAGACCGTGTGCTGGAAATTGCCGGCACCTACGGCAACAGCGAAGATTACAGCTCTGCAAAGGAAACGGCCCAGAAGGATGTGATCGTAGGCGTGTTCCGCCTCACTATGAAATCCAATTCCGATAACTTCCGCCAGTCCTCCATCCAGGGCGTTATGAAGCGAATCAAAGCCAAGGGTGCTAAGGTAATTATTTACGAACCCACGCTGGAAGACGGCAGCACCTTCTTTGGCAGCTTAGTGGTAAACGACATAAATAAATTTAAAGAAAAAAGTGGCTGCATCATTGCCAACAGGTATGATACCGTGCTGGACGATGTACAGGAAAAAGTCTATACAAGAGACCTTTTCCGCAGAGACTAATAGGAAACGGAGCTATTCACCATGGGCAAAGTTCATATCGACTTAAACAACAAAACCATCCTGGTCACCGGTTCCCCGGGCTTCATCGGGGCCAACCTGGTGCTGCAGCTGCTTAAAGAAATGACTACCGGCACCATCATCAGCCTTGACAGCATGAACGACTATTATGATCCAAAGCTGAAAGAATACCGGCTCAGCCAAATAGAAAAAGAAGCCGCTGCAAAAGCAGAAACCGGTGTTAACGTCAAGCACATTTTCATTAAAGGCAATCTGGCAGACAAAGCCCTGATAGATAAAATTTTTAATGAGTACCGCCCTTCTATTGTGGTGAACCTGGCGGCTCAAGCCGGGGTGCGCTATTCCATCGACCATCCGGATGCCTACATTGAAAGCAACATTGTCGGCTTCTATAACATTCTGGAAGCCTGCCGTCACAGCTACGATGGTGGCAGCACAGGCGTAGAACATCTGGTGTACGCCTCTTCCAGCTCCGTGTACGGAGGCAACAAAAAAGTGCCTTTCAGTATTGAAGACAAGGTGGACAACCCGGTTTCCCTATATGCAGCCACAAAAAAAAGCAACGAACTGTTAGCCCATTGCTATTCCAAGCTGTATAACATTCCTTCCACGGGCCTTCGGTTCTTTACCGTGTACGGCCCGGCGGGACGGCCAGATATGTTTTATTTTTCCGCCACCCAGAAACTGGCGGCAAACAAGACCATCCAAATCTTCAACTACGGAAACTGCAAACGGGATTTCACCTACATCGATGACATAGTAGAAGGCGTGTTCCGGGTGATGCAGGGGGCACCGGAAAAGCACACCGGGGAAGACGGCCTGCCCCTGCCCCCCTATGCAGTGTATAACATTGGGGGCGGTACCCCGGAGAACCTGCTGGATTATATCCGCACCCTGCAGGAAGAACTGGTTCGCGCCCAGGTATTGCCCGCCGATTACGACTTTGAAGGCCACCGGGAATTAGTTGGCATGCAGCCTGGGGACGTACCCATCACTTTCGCAGACAGTAAGGCTCTGGAAGAAGATTACGGATTCCGGCCAACGATCAACATCCGGGAAGGGTTACGGAAGTTTGCGGAGTGGTATAAAGAATATTACAAATAATAACATAAGTTACCATAAAACATAAAAACATTTCGCAGATTGCAATTTAATCCTTTAATCCTTTATAAGGTTACGAGTGAAAAAATGATTTACATTTTAAGATTACTGTATGCCTGGCTATTGCCCCCTGGACTGTTCCTGTTGCTTTTTCTGGCAGCCTGTTACTTGTTTTTGAAAACCCAAAAGAAACGCTGGTTAATTTTATTTTTCATTTTGACATACCTGCTCAGCATCAGCGCTGTCAGCAACCAATTAATCAAACCTTTAGAAAACCACTACCCCCAACCGACCATTAACGATTTAAAAGATGCACAGGCTATTGTCGTCCTTGGCGGAGGTGTGTGCGACACCGTACCGGATTTCGATGGTGAAGGTCAGCTTTCGGAAAACGCAGCCAATCGTTTTATAATGGGATTACGGTTGTATAAAGCATTGCACATACCAATTATTCTATCCGGAGGACAGGGCTTCTCACGCACAATAACAGAAGCAGAAATTGCACAACGCACATTAGCAGCCAGCGGCATTGAAGAAAAATATCTTTTAAAAGAAGATAAAAGCCGCAACACCTATGAGAATGCACTATATACTAAACAACTTTGCCAAGAAAAGCATTTTCAAAAAATAATACTCGTAACCTCGGCATACCATCTGCCCCGTTCCGTAATTTTATTTCAGCGGGAAGGCATTAACGTAATTCCTTATCCAGCAGGTTACCTGACCAGCAAAAATACTATTCTGAATGCTTTTTCTTTTACGCCATCACACAGCAGTTTAAGAAATACAGCAATTTCCATGAAAGAGTATTTAGGCATTTTTTCGATTATGACCAAACTTCAATAAAAATGGAATTTGAACTAACCTTAATAAATCCGGCTCATATTTTAAAATTAAGAATAATACCTTTCGTCTCCACGTAAGTTTACAGGGAATGTCTTTCATATTTCGAATTGTCTGTAAAGAAAACTCATAATTTGGATCTTGCACTGTTTGCTTTCTTAAGTGGTATAAATTATACTTAATACAATATTTCAACACTGCAATCCCTAAAAATACATTCAATTTATCCTGTGGATAAATTCCCCAGGATAATATATCTCCATATCTTTGCATACTCAGTTTAAACCAGTCTTTTAATGCTTTTTCCGTTTTCAGCTTGGTAATGCTTCCCTGTCTGTCAAATTGATAATATAAGACTTTATTATGATAATAAACTATGTCGGCTTTATACAACAATTTATAAGTAGTACCAACATCTTCAAATAAATAGCCCTCAGGAAAACGGACATCGTTAAACAAATTCTTTCTATATAGTTTATTCCAGGCAATTGTTCCAAACCCAGTTTCTAACAATAAATCTATTGCCTGTTCTTTTGTTATATATCCTTCGGATATTGAAGAATCTTTATGACGTGGCGCCTTGTCCTCGTTTTTTATTTTGCTGTAATTAAATACAACTATATCCGCATTGTATTTTTCAACACATTTATAAGAATCTTTTACAAAATCCACATGCACCCAGTCGTCACTATCTACGAACATTAACCATTCACAGATCGCCATGCAAATGCCTGTATTACGAGCAGCCGAAAGCCCCTTATTTTCAGAATGATGAACTGCCCTAAAACGAGAGTCTTTAGCTGCGTATTCATCACAAATCTCACCGCAACGGTCGGGCGATGCATCATCAACTAAAAGAACCTCAATTGCAGAAAAACTTTGAGTACGCAGGCTATTGAGGCAACGATAAAGATAATCTTCAGTTTTATAAATCGGAACAATAACACTTACCAATGGTTTCATCAACTTCTTTTCTTTCCTACCACAAACGGAAACCTATTATTTATAATAAAGGACGCCATAGTCATTGTTAAGCAAATAAAAACAAATGCCACAAAATATTCTATAAAGCTCTCAAAAGGAAGTTTTGTTATCTGTAAAAACTTGCCAATTGCAATTCTCGCATCATAATGCATAATATAAAATACCAATGTATTTTGGCCAACAAAAACAACCCATCTTAAGAACTTATTCCTGTAGCAAGTAATTTTAGGTGCTGCTACAAATAAAATCAACATACTGATAAAAATCATAACACCACATAACAGATAGCTGTAATAACGGTTGTTATGAACATCAATAGATCTGCCAGGGAACAATATCATGCTCATAGTTACTAAAGCAACATAAATACCAAACAATAACAACAGTTTTGAATTCCCGATATTTTCACGAAGAGTAATTTCATTATTTTTAAACCAGTATCCAAACAGGATAAATGCTTGCGAAATGCAAGCAACATCAAACATAGCGAAACGTCCAATACCATAATGCCCCATCACAAGCCCCAGCATGGACACAGAAGCTAACGCAATACACTGACCGTGCCGTGACACAATATATTTTCTGATACAAAAATATATGCATTCAGCAATAACAATACAAGGCATAAACCAAAGTACTTTACCTGAAATAAAATCATACAAATAAACAGGAATCTTTTCCGGATGCCGGGTAATAACTGCATATAAAGGCTTGATCCATATTAAAGAAAGAACAATCCAAGGTATTATAATCTTCAACCAAAGATTTTTTAAAAATCGCTTCCATTGCCCCCCCCATCGTTGAACACATAACCTGTAATTGCAAAAAACAGCGGCATTTTAAAAGGTCCGGTAAAGACGTAAAACATTCGTTCCGTCTTAGCAATATGACCCCAAATTACAAGCAACATAGCAAAACCGCGAAGGAAATCCAGCCATGGTTGCCTTCGCTTAATCGGCATAACGCAATTGTCCTTATGTTGTTCACCATTATGTGAATCAATAAAACTTACATCCACAGAAATTGCTCCTATTCACTCTTATTTCGTTATTCGCCATAATATGTGGCATAATAATCCGGGTTGTTTTCAATATTAATCAATAAAAGACGCTCAATTGCTTTAGCCATTCCTGCGTATCCATAAGAAACCGGATGTCTTTTATACATACTGTTTGAAAAAAAATCTGATGTAAAAAATTCATCATTTGGAAGATAAATAAACGGAATCCCAAAATGTTCTGCAATTTCTCTGATTTTGGGATCCATGTTCTTTCTTTCTGCCGGACGGGCTACACTTAAAATTACTATTTTAGCACCAGGTGCATGGTGTTGAATATTGCCGATAATTTTTCCATAACAGCCATAAAATGTATTCGGATTATTAGAAAAATCAGCTTTACAATCAGCAATATTACCTACTTTAAAACCCCCTTTTTTGATTTGCGTATTATCGTTAATTCCAAAGTTTAATAAATAAAGATTTTGCGGTTCTGTTCTAAGCAGTTTAGATAAACCATAATCTGCATTAGACAGCCATGTTTTCGTAGATAAACCGCCCTTTGAAAAGTTCACAACACTCGCCCCTATCATTCTTCCCAGAATTTGAGGCCATGAAATACTATAATTCCCCGTCCACCCTGTGCCATCAGGATGATGAAGCGAACCAGATGCATAAGAATCACCCAATACGCCTATTTTGGGAAACATTGAAAGAGATGCCCAGCCTTTTGAAAAAACAGGTGCAGCTATTACAGATTTAGTTATACCAAGTAAAGAAAAAACTATACAAGTCAGTATCAATAAATGAATATTCCGGTGCGGTGAAACCGCCTGTCCGGTAAATTGGAAACCAACAGTCCGGCGTCAGGAAACCGGTATTGTATTAATGCGGCGGAGCCGCTGTCCCAGAATAATTATCTCTGAGAC
>Ga0256404_1013339_pt1 | contig 10450 bp, 3 predicted proteins | sample RumenRJG_01DNA_FD_185990 | JGI IMG/M metagenome (GOLD analysis project Ga0256404, IMG submission 185990) | Bovine rumen microbial communities from Lethbridge, Alberta, Canada - RJG_01 | ecosystem: Host-associated > Mammals > Digestive system > Stomach > Rumen | place: Canada: Alberta | collected...
TGGCACTGAATTGATGGTACTGAAAGAAAAGGCTGAAAACAGTGAGGATGAAGGAATCCAATTTGTAACGGATGAATTCTCCGTCTATTCTGTGGTATACACGGTGGACTTCCATTATGACGTCAATGGGAAGACGTTTGATTTCAGCATCCCCGGAGGCGGTTTTGTCAGCCTTGAGCACCTGGTGGAAGTACTGGGTATAGCAGACGATCCTACGGACAGTGAAAACGTATCGGATGATACAGCTGTCAGCGAGAAGACGCGGGAATTCGTCAGCAATATAGAAAAAGTGGAATTCTCACATCCTGACCTTGTCTGGGTTGGGAAGGCGGAGACAGACACTACAGTTGGCGAATTGAAAGAAGCCAATGGGCTGGAATGCCAGAACAGCGCGGATCTGACACAGGAGCAGATTGAAGAGATCAACCGCAGCACAGTCGAAGAGGGAGACTGGGCTTTGATTGCTGTGCAGCCGTTTACGAGTGAAGAAGCACTGACGGTTTATATGACCAATGGGGATCAGTTCATGATCCGGGTTACAGATGACCAGATCACAGAACTGATCATGAGCGCTTCGGGAGAGAAGTATAAGGTTACGGTCACATATGACAGTAACGCAGGCATCCCCGATGGATCAAAGCTCGCAGTAGAAGAGATCCTGCAGGAGCCCGAAGTCGTGGCACCTGACGAAACAGAGAGTACGGATGCAGATACTTTGTTCACATATGACGAGTATATCCGGAAGACCGCGGAAGCACTGGGCTGGGAGGAAGGCAGTCCTTCCTATATCCGTCTCTTTGATATCAAGATCGTCGATCCGGATGGCCGGAAAGTCGAGATAGCAGCTCCGGTGGATGTCCGGATAGAACTGGCGGATAAGGAAAGCAGCCGGGATACGAAGGTCGTCCATTTTGCAGACGGAGCCGAGAATGGCGATGTCATCGAGAATGTTGAAACAGAAGGCGCTGAGGTACATTTCGCTGCGGAGGGATTCTCTGCCTATGCGATTGTGGATGGACCGGGAGCGGTACCGACGGGCTGGCAGACGGTGAAGTCTGTTTCCGAACTGATCTCCATGGGAAGTCAGGGGGTCTATGTCGGTCATCCGGATGGATACTATTACATGAACACCACAACGGGAGACAGCACCAGAACCGGTATAACCAAGACCAAGCCGGCACAGGCCTATCCCCCGACGGATAAGGCTGCAAAATACTATTTTGAACAGGTACCTGGAACAACCGATCAGGTTTATGCCTATTGTTACGCTCCTGACGGCACAACGAAGCAATATGTCTTTAACGGAGGCAACAACAGCCTGTCCTTTGCTGCGGATGAATCCGGGAAGACTGCCTTCAAGGTTACACAGAACAGCAATGGTACCTTTAAACTCAATAACGGCGCCTGGTACTGGAATATGCAGGGCGGAGCGAATGGATCCCGGTTCTGCTCCTGGAGCACTGCAAACGATGTGAACAATAATGTCGACTTCTGGTATTACACGGATGTGATAAGCGATCCCTATAACCTGGATAATAAATCCTACGGCCTGATGTTTTGGGACGAGAGTCTCTATGGAAAGGCCATGATGTCAAGTTCAGAGACCGCGAACGCGCTGGATGCCAAGGCTCTGATGGTTCTGGCAACGGCGGACAATAAAAAGCAGCTGTTTGTACCGAATGACAGTGACATCTCCATGTGGACCTTCCATTGGAACGATAATGATCATTACTATCTGACGGCAACCGTTGACGGAAGTACAAAGTATCTGAAGATCGATGCAGGCGGATTGTCTCTGGTCGACAATGAGAGTGAGGCAAGCCTTATACAGGTAGTCCCGGGGAGCGGGACTCATGCCGGCCAGATCTGCCTGAGATCCGGGGACACCACGCTGACCTACAGCGGAACTACAGCGTCAGGCTTCTCCACAGGGGGCAGTGTCGGATCAGAATGGCTCAATCTTGTGGAACTGTCCGAACTGACTTCGGATTATTACAAGACCTATTCTGCCAGTAAAGTCAGTGTTTCGGATGAGAGTATCACGACCGGATCCAAAGTCATCATCTATACCAGGGCATGGAACGAAGAGACATTGGAGTATGAGTATTATGCCATCGATCACGATGGAACCCTGGTACGCGTTTATGAGAGCGGCGATTCCATTGAGTGGGTTGGAAATGTCATCAATACAATGCTCTGGCAGTTCACCGATTATCCGGATGAATCCGGCAATCCAACCTATTTCTATGAGCTGTACAACGAATATGCTCAGAAGTATCTGGCGCCGCAGGTGACGGGAGGCCAGGTCGTGGCCGACGACACGATCGGCATCAATATGAACGGGCGCCGGAATGGTCAGTATTACTCCACGATCCTGGCATGGGACGATGCCAACTATTCCTATGCAGGCCTGAAGGTTGAGAACGGTCAGATCGTTTCATGCCCGAAGGCGGAGGCGATGGATTTCTACTTTGCTGTCATGCAGGATATTCCGGTCGATGATGCTCTGACGACTGTTAAAACAGTAGATCATACCCAGTATGGTATCACCATGAAGGTGGTGGATTTTAATACTAAGGTAGTTACGTACGACAGCACTCCCACAACGCAGGAACAGCATAATGTCATGGGAACGAGCGAATTCACGCAGTGGAATGCACAACCCGGTCTGTTAAGCACGAGCTTTGGAGAGAATGGCTATCCCACGGCAGTGAAGACAAATAAATCGCTCGGTCAGCTTTTCCAGGATGCCAGGAAGGTCAACCATCTCTTCATCGAAAGCATCTATAATGCTACCGGCTATTATGAGTTTGACAGTTCCCAGAATTTTGCCAGTCTGAACGGAGCTCCGGGAGGAAACTACAATTCTGGCTTCGACGGTAATTTCACGGTTTATAAAGAGCTTGGTACTTATGATAGTTCGAATAAGAACACCCTGAAGCATGGGCAGTTCCTGCCCTTCAACAATATCGAGGCGGGACGTTTTGCCTCCGTGAACAGGCAGAATCTTTATTCGACCGTCGGGGATTCTCTGCCGGACAGTGATCCGAGGAAGTACGAGAATCTGTATCTTGTAAAAGATCCCACTGCCGCGGACCTTTATTTCGGCGTGGAGCTGGAAGCCAGCTTTACCCAGACCCCCAATGGCCTGGACGACTGGGGGCATGATATCATCTTCGAATTCACAGGTGACGATGACTTCTGGCTGTACGTGGACGGTGAACTGGTCATTGACCTGGGCGGTGTTCACAGCGCCTTGCCGGGATCTGTCAACTTCCGGACCGGGGATGTGTATGTGAACGGAGCACATACGACGCTGCTCGATCTCTTCCGCAGCAATTATATGAAGCGTGAGGGGATCACCGATCCGAACGATCCGGGTGTCATTGATCATCTGAAAGAGTACTTTGAATATGATGAATCGACGGGAGAGTTCAGCCCGATATTCAAGGACTATTCAACGCATAAAATGAATATCTTCTATATGGAGAGAGGCGGCGGCGCGTCCAATCTTCATATGCGCTTCAACCTGGCTTCTGTAAAGCCGGGCACGGTCGAGCTGAGCAAGGAACTGGCGGGAGTTGATGAATCCGAGTCTCCGCTTGCGGAATTTGCCTATCAGATCAAATATAAATGGAAGGGAGACGTTACAGAACATCTGCTGACAAACCATTATCAGGGGGCTTCTGATACAAACAATTATGTGTTTTATAAGAATACAGCCAATCCGGTAACGTTTGAATCATCCAGGACGATTGGCGGCGTTGCGTATCCGGATGTCTTCATCCTGAAACCGGGTGAGACGGTGGTAATCAATTTCCCTGCATCTGAACTGGTAAATAAGGAACTGGAATCCTATTCCATCGTAGAGTGCGGCGTGAATACCGAGGTCTTCAGCAGTGTTGCGGTAAACGGAACTGTGCTGGATGGGTCGGCTGTGAGTGGATCTGTGGACAGAAAGGACTATGATATCGGGTATAAGTCTACGGGAGACCGCCCGCGGGTCAATTACGTCAATGCCGTCAATCGTGAGGCGATGAGGACGCTTACCTTCCGCAAGAAGCTGTATGATGCGGACGGTTCGACGTCGATCTCACATGCCCAGGATGGTACTGTTTTTGATTTTCGTCTGTATCTTGGCACAGAGTCAGACACTGAACTGTCCGGCGCCAATATGCATACCTACCATGTCAGGGATGAGAGTGGAAACTACTGCAGCTGGGATGCGGCAAATCAGATGTTTAAGAAGATTGGAGGCGGCATAAAAGACTATACACAGCTTTCACCTGAGCAGAAAGTCGCCGCAAGCTTCAGCACTTCCATGAACGGTTCGATTTCCAGGATCCCGGTTGACTATTCCGTAGAAGTCCGGGAGATCCTGGCAGGAACAAAGTATAGGGTACAGGAACGCCCGGCAGAGATTCCCGACGGTTACTCCTTCCAGAAATACGTTTATTATGATGACTACGACCCCGCTGACGGCACCAGCCCTGATGCGACAGCAACTTATTCCGGAGACAACGCCAATGCGGTTGCCATGGCAGGCGCACCGGATAGCAATGACCATGACGGCACGGTCTATAATGAGATCGCCACGGGGAAAGACCCTCATGTAGATGTCTGTAACCTCAAAGGATACGGACTTCGTGTGAAAAAGGTCTGGACGGACGCGGACTATATGGCAGGCCGCAATACAGCCTATTTCGCAGTCTATACAAAGAAGAAGAACCATGGCAGCGAACACGGGAGCGGCCAGGGTTCACTGGAAATGGTTCCAGGTTCGCTTCGGGCCCTGCCTTATGGCACATCAACACTGTACTGGTACTGGCTGACACTTCCGGTTCCCGGAGTTGCGTTTGATGACTACGTGATCCGTGAGGTGGAGATTAGGAATGGAACTCCTGTAGTTGATGAAGACGGTATAGTTACCAATGCGGATACCTTGAACCTGAAGTGGATTGAAGAGGGGGAAACGCTGACCCTCAGAGGCACACAGAAGGGCGAAACAACAGAAGATGACTTTACCTATACGGTGCATTACATACAGGGCACGGTGTCTTCCGAATCCAATGTCCGCGTGGACACGGTAACCAACGATCGTCCGGGCATCATTCTGAAGAAACAGGATTGGGACGGTCATCCTCTGGCGGGGGCAGTATTCTCATTTGCAGAGGAGGGAAGCGACACCCTGATCGGAACATTTACATCCGATTCCGACGGATATATTACAACGGCTTTCCTCAGTGAAAATAAAAACTACACATTGACGGAAACTGCCGCGCCGCAGGGTTATCACGGTCTGGAAACAGCCATGACCATAAAGGTCACCGGCAGCCATTCCGGTCAGGAGACAGGCGTCAATGGCAGTACGGTGTCGGTAAGCGGACCGGACAGCGCATATTATTCACTGTCCCAGGCAAGCGGGACCACCCCTGCGACGCTGATTATTAAAAACCGGCCTTATGTATTGCGGGCAGTCAAACAGGATGGTGACACGCAGCTTCTGTTAGCAGGAGTTCATTTCGAACTGCATAAGCAGGTTACGGTTGACGGAGTAACGGTCTTCGACAATGCAGTGATGACCGGTTATGAAGATCTGGTGACGGGTAGTGATGGCGTGATACCGCTCATTGACAATACATTGCCTGCCGGAACCTACCAGATTCGGGAGAAGACTGCGCCCAGCGGTTATCAGACCCTGCCTGGATATATTGAGTTTACTGTGAGCAGAACAGGGGCGGTCAGTCTGCTGCCGTCAATGAGTTCAGCACAGTGGGTGTCTCTGACAGAGACGACCGATCCCCGGATCCCGGCAGAGCTTGTCTACACGATGACCATCAGGAATTATATAAATGCTTCTGTGACCATCAGAAAGGTGGATGATAAAGGAAACAATCTCTTAGGAGCAAAGTTCCGATTATATAAATATGGAACAAGCTGGGAGACTGTGGATGGTTATTCAGAGATCGACCTGACATCCGTGAACCGGATAACCCTGAATAAACTGTCCGTAGGAAGATACAGTCTTGAAGAGATACATGCGCCGGATGGATATGTGATCCTGACGAAACACATTTATTTCAATATCGCTCAGGACGGAAAGGCATCGTTGACAGATGAGAGCGGTACCGGTGGGAACAGCAATGCATATGCAAGCATTTCTGCTGCCGGAAATACCATTACTGTAAAGAACATTACCGGTGCGGCCCTGCCCTCCACCGGCGGCACCGGCACACGACTCTTCACGATTCTCGGCAGCATCCTGATCCTTGAAGCGGGCGTACTGCTGCTGAAGAGACGGAAATTGATTTAACACAAGGTTAACAGAGAAGTCAGTCACTTCGGTGGCTGGCTTTTCTTTTGAGACAAGGGTTAGCCCTAACTAATACAAGGTGGTATTTTTAGATTGAAACAGGTAGCTGATTGTGATATAATGTAGAAGTCCAGTATTTTGTATTTATGATAGAGGAGAATAACGATGGCCAGAGCGAAAAAGGATGGCGTTTATCTTAATGTTCGCATAGAGACTCCAATATATAAAAAGCTTCAGGAAGTATGCGAGGAAGCAGGGCAGCTTAAGACCACCGTGGTTGAGCGGGCGCTTGCTGCGTATTTTGAGGAATATGATCGGAAGCAGGAGATTCTGCGGAAACATGAAAACGATGTATGACTATCTGTTTTTTTGAGACTAACTATTAAAAGTCAAGACTTGAAATGAGAAAAGCTGAGGATTGTTAATCAAGGCAAAGACAGCATAGCGAACCAGAGCGTCATGCGGCGCTCAAGGTTGTATGGAAAGGAAAAGGGTTAGGCAGCTGTTCGGTAAGTCTGGCCGGATTTCTGCAAGGAGTAGATGACCCTCACGAGCTTCTTTGCGGCATGAGAGATAGCAACGTTGTAATGCTTGCCCTCGGCACGCTTCTTGGCGAGATATGCCGCAAAGGTCGGGTCCCAGCGGCAGACGTATTTCGTGGCGTTGAAGATTGCGTAGCGAAGGTAGCGCGAGCCGCGCTTTTCCATATGCGCATAAGTGCCGGTAGCCTTCAGCTTCCCGGATTCATAGGTGGATGGAGAAAGCCCAGCATATGCGAGGATCTTATCCGGCGAATCGAAGTTGGCGAAGTCCCCGACCTCGGCCAGGATCATAGCCCCCATGCGGAGTCCCATGCCGGGAATGGTGGTAATAGGTGACTGGATAGAGCTCATGATCTCTTCAATAGCAGCCTCCACTTCGTCAATCTCTTTGTCCAGTTCCCGGATGAGCTGAATGGTATGACGCAACTCCAGCGACTTGGCAGACATTTTCGAGCCAATGGAACGTCTGGCGGCCTCGCGGATGTCCACAGCTTTATCCCTGCCGTAGCGGCCTTTGGATGCGTCATCCAGCAGGGTTTTGAGATGTGTCAGGTGAGCACTGGCAATCTGCTGAGCGCCGGGAAGCTCGCTTAGGAGAGCATAGACAGACGCCATGTGCAGCGTAGGAACCAGCGTTTCCAGCTCCGGGAACAGGATGTTCACCAACCGTGCAACGGACTGTTTGAGCTTGGCTCTTTGGCGAACCTTGTCGAAGCGGTATCTTGTAAGTGACTTTAGCTCCTCGTTGTGGTATGCTGTGTCTGTGTAGGACTTGAGGTCCACATCAGACATGAGCATAGCCGCAATAGTCCGTGCATCAATTCGGTCAGTCTTGGTCTTTCGCAGACTGAGGCTTTTCCGGTAGAGGTTGGTGTGCAGAGGGTTAATGACGTAGGTGGCCAGACCTTTGTCAAGGAGAAACCTGAGGATGTTGTAGCTGTAGTGTCCGGTAGCCTCAAGCCCTACTTTTATTTTATCGGCAGGGAGAGTGCACGACCGGATACACTGCAGCAGGGTCTCAAAGCCGTTCCGGTTATTCGGGATCGTGAACACATCCGCCAGCACCTCGCCTTCCGAGCTGAGGATGAAGCAGTCGTGCTTGTCCTTGGCCACGTCAATTCCGACACAGATCATAATGATACCTCCAGAGTGAAGAATGGTGATGCTGTTATCCACAGAGCACTTTGCCTTGTAACCTTGTTCCACATAAACCGTCTGGCGGTATCTAACTGATTAACAAAGCTGCAAAGGGCTGTGGTCGGAGCCTCAATTGAACCGTCTTTGCGGTAGGTGATTGCAACCGATCCACAGCATCCCTTGCAGTGTAGCACATGACCTTGGAGAGGGTCACTAAAAACTACTACTCTATAATACAAGGTGATAAAGAATGGCAGCAGGAAATAAGAATCTGAACAGCGCAAAGACTGCACGGAAAGATGAATTCTATACGCAGTTGACCGATATCGAGAAAGAGATGCGCTACTACAGAAAGCATTTTAAGGACAAGATTGTGCTCTGCAATTGTGATGATCCGTTCGAGAGCAATTTCTTCAAGTACTTTGTCCTGAATTTCAACCGGCTTGGGCTGAAGAAGCTGATTGCGACTTGTTACACGGGGTCGCCGATTGCCAATAAGCAGCTTTCCATATTTGATATTCTTGGCGCGTCCGAGGAAACCCAGAATAAGCCCTACAAAGCAGTCGTTACTACTGTCTATGACAAGACCGGTGACGGCGGCGTGGATATGTTGGATGTGGCGGAGCTGTTCAAGTCGGGAGAAAATGAGCTGACAGAACTGAAAGGGGATGGGGATTTCCGTTCCCCGGAATGCCTTGAACTTCTGGATGAGGCAGACATCGTGGTCACGAATCCGCCGTTTTCGCTGTTCCGGGAATATGTTGCTGTGCTTGTCGAGCATAAAAAGAAATATCTGATAATCGGTAATGTGAATGCGGTCAAGTACAAGGAGATCTTTCCTCTGTTTATGAAAAATGAGCTGTGGTTAGGCGCAAGCATACATTCAGGAGACAGGGCCTTTTTCGTTCCAGATAATTATCCGCTGGATGCTTCTGGATGCGGTATAGATGAAGAGACAGGTAGAAAGTTTATCCGTGTCAAGGGTGTGCGCTGGTTTACTAATATGGACATTAAGCAGCGACACGAGGAATTGATTCTTGTGAAACGGTATAATCCTGATGATTATCCGATTTATGATAATATGCCCGGTTGTATAAACGTGGACAAGACGTCGGACATTCCCTGCGATTATAGTGGATTGATGGGAGTTCCGATTACCTTTATGGATAAGTATAGCCCTGATCAGTTTGAGATTCTTGGACTGAGCAGAGATATGGCTCTTCCTAACAAAACAGGTATCAGCGCTGAATTCCTGGAGAAATACTATGCGCAGGGTGGTACTGGACAGATGACACCGGGGCATCCGGATCTTTGTTACTATGGAGAAGGTGGGAAATGCGTGGTTCCTTACCACAGAATAGTAATCCGCAACAAACACCCGGAGGAACCGAAGGGAGCAGTGAACCATGCAGATTGATGAATTGAAAGTGACCGTCGGTGAGGTCTGTGAGGGATATTTCAATGATGCTGAGGAAGGTGTCGTAGGTTACGATGAACGTCTTGATATCCGTCCGAAGTATCAGAGGGAGTTTGTATATAAGGATGCCCAGCGCGACGAGGTGATCCGTACAGTCATGAAGGGCCTGCCCCTGAATGTCATCTACTGGTGCAAGGTCAAGAAAGACGACGGCTCCGATGGCTATGAGGTACTGGACGGGCAACAGCGTACCATTTCCCTATGTGAGTATGTAGACGGCTCTTTCTCCGTCGATGACAAGTACTTTTACAACCTGCCGTCCGATCAGAAAAAGAAGATACTGGATTACCCGCTGTTCGTATATGTCTGTGACGGCACAGATTCTGAAAAGCTGGACTGGTTCCGGATCATCAATATCGCCGGGGAACAGCTCACCGATCAGGAACTGAGGAATGCTGTGTATGCGGGCTCCTGGACTTCCGATGCGAAACGGTACTTCTCAAAGACCGGCTGTGCCGCCGGAACACTGGCGGATGATTATCTGAAGGGCGCTTCGATCCGGCAGGAGTATCTCGAAACGGCGATCTATTGGGCGGCCAGTGCTGAGGGAAAGACCATCGAAGCCTATATGGCAGAGCACCAGAATGATCCCAGCGCCGTACAGCTCTGGAATTATTTCCGGTCAGTAATTGACTGGGTTCAGGCGATCTTCCCGAAAAAACGCCGCGAGATGAAGGGCCTGCCGTGGGGATTGTTTTATAACACACACGGAAAGCGGACAGACCTTGACCCGAAGAAGCTGGAACTTGAAATCCAGCGTCTGATGGGTGATGAGGATGTCACCCGGAAATCAGGGATTTATGAATATCTGCTGACCGGTGATGAACGCAAGCTGTCAATCCGGCAGTTCGATATGCGTGACCGGCTGGCTGCTTATGCCGCACAGCTGAATAAATGTGCAATCTGCGGGAAGAAATTTGAATTTGAGCAGATGCAGGCGGATCACATTATCCCATGGAGCAGAGGCGGAAAGAGTACGCC
>Ga0256404_1013340_pt1 | contig 10449 bp, 5 predicted proteins | sample RumenRJG_01DNA_FD_185990 | JGI IMG/M metagenome (GOLD analysis project Ga0256404, IMG submission 185990) | Bovine rumen microbial communities from Lethbridge, Alberta, Canada - RJG_01 | ecosystem: Host-associated > Mammals > Digestive system > Stomach > Rumen | place: Canada: Alberta | collected...
CTTGCCTCCGTGACACTGCCTGCCTCTCTCAGCAGTCTCGGCACCGGCGCTTTTATGGGATGCTCAGCCCTCACTGACATCAATACTGCTGCTGGCTCTCAGGCTTTCTCCTCTTCGGAGGGTGTCCTTTTCAGTGCAGACGGCTCCACTCTTGCGGCCTATCCCCCAGGACGGACCAGCTCTTCATACACTGTCCCGGACAGCGTTGCTGCCATTAGTCCGGCGGCCTTCGCTGACTGCGACAACCTGGTCTCTGTATACATCCCGGACTCGGTAACTGACTTCGGCGGCGGTCTGTTCTTCGACTGCGCCGCCCTCAGCAGCGTCCGGCTGCCGGAGACCCTCACTGTACTGGACTACGTCTACACATACAACTACACCTCGGACCCTATGGGTTTTTTCGAGGGCTGTACAAGCCTCAGCCAGCCAGTCCTGCCGGGTTCCCTTACTGAAATAGGCATCGACGCTTTCTCAGGCTGCACTGCAATGACCTCCTTTACCGTCCCGGACAGCGTCCGCATAATCGGCAGCGAGGCCTTCGGCAATAACAGCTCTCTCCTGTCCGTTACTGTGGGAAGCGGTACCGAGAGTCTGAGCCCCGATGCTTTCGATGGCTCACAGGCCCTTACCGACGTCTTTGTCTCACCTGACAACGATTACTTCTGCGACAAAGACGGCATCCTCTTCACCGCCGACTGCCTTACTCTCGTAAAGTACCCCGGCGGCAGGGCGGGCTCCTCCTATACCGTCCCGGACGGTGTGAGGTTTATTGGTTATTCCGCCTTCTATGCCCAGTCCTTCCTGGAGTCCGTAACTCTGCCCGGCTCCGTGACAAATATCGGACCCTATGCCTTCAACGGCTGCTCAGTTCTCACTGAGTTGAACTTCTCTGACCCGGAGTCCGTTAATGACCTGAATATCGGCAGATATGCCTTCTACGGCTCACTCTACCAGAAAAACTGCACTGACGAGAACGGTTTCTCCATTACTCCCCATGGCATCCTCCTTGCAGTACCTCAGACCCAGATGGATACTATGGACATACCTGCCTCCGTCAAGGTGGCCGCCGGTGCCTCTGTATCTAACATCTATGTCAAGACCATAAACTTCCTCGGAGACGTAAACCTCAATACTCAGTCCCTCTACTGGTGTACAGAGCTCACCGCTGTAAATGTGGCTGGTGACCTGTTTTTCGGCACCGATGCCGTGTATGTTGGAAGGTCTAAGCTCACTGACCTCCACGCTGACGGCAATATCTTCGCAGCAAGCTACATCCCTAACTCCATTGTCAACATCACCCACGGCCGAAGGCTCATTGAGTACAGCATAAGCGACAACTCCGAAGGCAAGCCCTACTACGCTGACGCTGGGGTCAGAAAGGCCGGCTGCGATATTGTCCAGTCATCAAGCTGGTACAGGTACATCGACAGCTTCTTCGATATGCAGAGCAGCGACGGCTCACCTTATATGGCCGCTGCGGTCACTGACGGTGCTGTCATCCTCTCCATGGACAGCGGTCAGGTGTTCTCCGTCACAAAAAAGAACTTCACCCTCGGTGCCGCCTGCATGGACGGACAGGACAATGTGTACCTCCTCTGGGGAATGAGTATTCCTGACAGCGATGTGGAAAACAATATGGATACCTGCAATATCATCGTGGAGAAGTACAGTCTCTCCGGTGACCTCATCTATGCTGCGGCCTTCCCGCTTTCGGCTACTGAGTCACAGTTCCCGTTCTATGCCGGAAATGCAAATATGGCTGTAAGCAACGGCGTCCTCGGTGTACTCTACGACACTGAATGGATACAGGCCTCCGACGGCTACCACCATCAGGGCTCAGTTTTCATCGCCATAGACTCCGCATCTATGGCTCCTATAAGTATCGACACGCTCAATGTCTCCCACTCCTTCGGTGTCTGCATGATACCTACCCGGAACGGCTTTGCTGACATACAGAACGGCGATGCGAACTACCGTGGCATCAATCTCTGTTTCTACAACACCGCCAGTGACATACACTACAGAGTGGTTGGTTTCCACTCACCCGGACAGTACGGCACCAACTCCGCTAAGGCTGACGGAAATGAGACCTATCTGGAGCTTGGCGGAATCGCTGAGGGCGATTCCACCTACGCTGTCTCCGGCTGGGGCGAGAAGAACTACACATCCGATGTTTTCAGCAGTTCTCCCCTCAGGACAGGCCGGTATGACGTTTTTGTCCGCATCGTGGATACTACTCTGAGAGCCTCCGCCGCCGCTGACTGCGCCGGTGTGGAAAGAATAGACCAGGCTACAGGCAATTCCGCCGACTCCAATGTGATATGGCTCACAAGCGTTGCGGAAAATGAGTCCGTACAGAACGTCAAGACCGTTACTCTCGGCTCCGGAGCTTACTGTGTGCTCTGGGAACAGTTCGTGGATGAGGAGTTCGACTCTGTGAAGTACGTCATCCTCGACCAGCAGGGCTATGTCCTCCGTCAGGAGACTGAGCTCCGGAATGCAAGGCTCTCCACTGGCTCGGCACAGCCTCTTGTAAACGGCAACGTCCTCACCTGGTCGGTGGCCGACGCTGACTCTGACACCGTGACCTGGTACACCTTTGACGTTGGTGCACAGCCTGATAATATCCCCGGAGATGCAGACCTCAGCGGCGATGTTAAAATGAATGACGCCGTGCTGATAATGCAGGCTATCGCTAATAAGGATGTATACGGTGTGGACGGTTCTGATAAGAATCATATTACTGAGAAGGGCGAGGAAAATGGCGACGTCTATGAACGTGGCAAGGGCCTTTCCACAATGGATGCACTTTCAGTGCAGAAGCTGCTGCTGGATCAGCTCTCCGCACTTCCGGAAAGCTATGCTATAAGATAATGTGTTCTCAATAAAACCAATGGGCGGATGTATATCCGCCCATTCTGTTTCTATAGCTGTATTTCTTCCCGCTTGTACAGCTCCGCTGCATCCTCGCCAAAATATCCGGAAAATTTCCCGTTATCCGCTATAAGCTCCTGCTTCTGCTTTCGGGTCAATCGCTTTATCCGCCATTCCAGCCTGGACGCAAGGCTGCGGTCTGCTGTGCTCCATAATGCCTCCACACGTTCGACTCCGTGGCTCCTGGTATACTTAGCTCCACGTCCGCTGCCTTCGCTGTGCTCAGCCAACCTCCTTTGCATATCTGTGGTTATCCCAGTGTAAAGGCATCCGTCTCCGCACCTCAGAATATACACATAGTAACTCACTTCTGCTTGATGCGGAAACTGCTGTTCCTGAGCTGACTTGCGTCAAAGCCCTTGGGACGTCTGTCCTCACGCTTCTTCTTTGGCCTACGCTCCTGCTGAGCCTTCTTCTCCTCTTCGTCGTTAAGACGCATCGTAAGCGAGATACGGGACCTCTTTACGTCTACGTCAAGGACCCTTACCTTCACTACCTGGCCTACCTTTACCGCTTCAAGAGGATGCTTGATGAACTTGCTGCATATCTGGGAGATATGTACCAGTCCGTCCTCGTGTACTCCGATGTCTACAAATACTCCGAAGTCAATGATGTTGCGGACTGTTCCCACAAGCTCCATGCCCGGCTTCAGGTCCTTTATCTCCATTACGTCGCCGCTTCTCATGAGCGGAGGAGGAAGCTCGTCTCTGAGGTCACGGCCAGGCTTTCTCAGCTCGCCGATTATGTCTGTCAGTGTGGGCACTCCTATGCCAAGACTGCTGCTTATCTTTTCAAGTCCAAGGCTGTCTGCCTTGTCAGAGATGCCCTCTGCTCCGCCCTGGGATATGTCTGCAAGTGTGAATCCGCACTCGCTGAGCAGTGAGGTCGCTGCTGCGTAGCTCTCAGGGTGTACCGCTGTATTGTCCAGAGGATTCTTGCCATCACGGACTCTCAGGAAGCCTGCACACTGCTCAAAGGCCTTCTTGCCCAGCTTGGGGACCTTCAGAAGCTCCTTGCGGTCTGTGAACTTGCCGTTCTCCTCACGGTAGGCTACTATATTCTTCGCTACTGCGGAATTTATTCCGGATATGTAGGAGAGAAGTGAATAGGAGGCTGTGTTGAGGTCTACTCCTACTGAGTTTACGCAGTCCTCAACAACTCCGCCGAGAGCCTCGCTCATTCTTGCCTGAGGCATATCATGCTGGTACTGGCCTACTCCTATGGCCTTGGGCTCTATCTTTACCAGCTCTGCAAGGGGGTCCTGCAAACGGCGGGCTATGGAGATAGCTCCCCTTATGGATACGTCATACTCCGGGAATTCCTCTGCGGCCAGCTTGGATGCTGAATATACTGACGCTCCGGCCTCGTTTACTATCATGTAGCTGACATTGCCGGACATCTCCTTGATTATGTCCGCTGTGAAGGTCTCAGTCTCACGGGATGCAGTGCCGTTTCCTATGGATATGGCTGTGACTCCGTACTTTTCGATGAACTGCTTTACCTTCTTCTTTGCAGCTTCAACTGCTCCTGCTGAGCCTGTGGGGTAGATTATGGCTGTGTCAAGGACCTTTCCGGTGCCGTCGATAACGGCGGTCTTCCAGCCATGTGCATAGCCGGGGTCAAGTCCCAGGATAACGCTGTTCTTGAGCGGAGGCTGTAAAAGCATCTGACGGAGGTTGGCTGCAAATACCTTTATTGAGTCCTCTGCGGCCTTCGCACTCATCTCGGAGCGTATCTCTCGCTCGATAGACGGGAATATCAGTCTCTTGTATCCGTCGGCTGCTGCAGCCCTTACAAGCTCGCCGCAGGCATTGTTAGCCTTTATGTACTTGCCGAATATTATGTCTGTCGCAAGTGTCTCGTCAAGTGTCAGTGAGACCTTCAGGAAGCCCTCCTTCTCACCTCTGTCAAGGGCAAGGACTCTGTGATTGGCTACCTTGGGTACCGGCTCGGAGTACTCGTAGTAGTTCATGTATACGCTCTCTGCCTCCGGGTCTGCGGCCTTGGATACAAGCTCGCCCTTTTCACCAGCAAGGCTGCGGAGCTTCTTTCTTATGTCTGCATCGTCGGAGATGTCCTCTGCGATTATGTCCATTGCTCCCTGGAGTGCTGTCTGTACGTCCGGGATCTTCTTCTCCTCGTTGATGTAATCCTCTGCGGCCTTCTCAGGGGCTGTGGAGTTCTCCTGGGCCATGAGCAGCTCTGCAAGCGGTTCAAGTCCGTTCTCACGGGCGATGCCTGCACGGGTCCTCCTCTTGGGCTTGAAGGGACGGTATATATCCTCTACCTCCACCAGGGTCGAAGCTGCGCTGATAGCGGCCTCTATCTCAGGTGTCATCTTCTCCTGCTCGGTTATGGCATTTGTGACCTCTTCCTTGCGCTTTTCAAGGTTACGGAGGTACATGAGCCTGTCGTAGAGCTCACGGAGTATCTGGTCGTCCAGCGAGCCAGTCAGCTCCTTGCGGTAACGGGCAATGAAGGGAATAGTCTTGTCATCGTCGATGAGCTCAACGGTGTTGTCCACTTGTTCCTGTCTGAGTCCGAATTCCTTGGCGAGTGTCTTGTTAATATCCATAATTTATCCTTTCTCTTACTGTACTTCCTCCGGGACCTCTCCATTGCCCTCTGCTGCCGGCTGTAATTCCAGCTCTGCACGGGCCTCGTTGAAGCGGTCTATCCAGGAGAAAAATGATTTTGCTATATCTTTCCACACATTCTGCTTGTTCTTTTCATTGAGCACCTCGTGGCGCATCCCGTCGAAAAGCCTGTGGGATATGCTCTCGTAACCGGCCTTTTCAAGCCTTGATACCAGGCGGAAGAACTTCTTCTCCGATATCATCACCGGGTCATCTTTGCCCGATATGAGCCTTATGGGCAGTGACGGGTCAGGGTCTCCGGCTGTCTTTCCCGAATTTGCTGCCCTTATCAGCCGGAGTGACTCCTCGTAGCCGTTGAGAGTGGTCTTGAAGGTGCAAAGGGGGTCGCTGTTTATGGCTGCCACCACCTCCGGGTCACTGCACCGCCAGGAGTTGTCTGGCTGCTCAAAGAACCTGCCGAAGCTGTCGTCTATGGTGTCATATATCTTCTCGCTGCGGAACCTGTTGCCGAATTTCTTCGATGGCTCCGCTGATATTGCTCTTACTACAGGGGAAAACGGACTGTAGCACGGCATTCCCAGCAGGACAAGTCCGTTTATGTCCCGGCTGTGCTCTCCAAGAAAGCATACCGCTCCGGCAGCTCCTACTCCCTGTGCTGCCATGAACAGCGGCAGGTCGGGGAATCTGCTCCTTATCACGCCGTTTAGCTGAGCAATGTCGCTGACAAAGCCTTCACTGCCGCCACGGAACATGAATCCCAGGTCATCTTCGCTGCATATGCTCTTTCCGTGTCCTCTGTTGTCGTGGATGACCGTTATGAACCCTTCTTCTGCCAGGTAGTCCATGAACTCAAAGTACCTCTCTTTGTGGTCATTTATGTCGTGTACTATCTGCACAACGCCGCAGGGCTCTCCCGACGGGACGGCTATTACTGCGGATATGACGAGCTCGTCAAATCCGGAAGTGAATTCAAATTCCTTCAGATCGGCATTCAGCATAGGCTTCCTCCTGTAGTCTTATTGTGCCGGTCCCCGGCACTGCCTTTCTATTATAACATATATTTGTACAGATTTCAAGCCATGGTTTTTTCCGCCTCAGGCTGCGTGCTGAGCAATGTCTGCCGTCTTAAAAAAGTTATTGCAAAATAGTACTGATTATGTTATAATGTTATTGCTATACGGGTCCTGCGGCACTTTTAGGCTGTGCCGGCTTTCCGGGACCTCCCATATTATTAAGGAGGAAATTCTATGAATATCAGATCTAAACTGGCAGCAGCCCTCTGTACTGCTGCTGTGACTGCATCCGCTCTGTCCGGATGCTCCGCTAAAAGCTCTTCATCCTCGGAGGCCGGCGAGTCCGCTTCCGATGCTTCCGCTGTGATCAGCCTCGCTGACCTGGCTCCCGAACTCGGCGCCGGCTGGAACTACGGCAATACTCTTGAGGCAAACTCCGGCGGTACCCCCAATGAGACCGCCTGGGGCAACCCTGCCGCTTCTCAGGAGATGATAAACGCTGTTGCCGCTGCCGGCTTCAAGACAGTCCGTGTGCCTGTCTCCTACCTCAGCAAGATAGACGACTCCAACGGCTACAAGGTGGACGAGGCCTGGCTGGACAGAGTACAGGAGGTCGTTGACTACTGCTACAATGCTGACCTCAATGTCATCATCAACGTTCACGGTGACGGCTATAACTCTATAAACGGCGGCTGGCTCCTCTGCAACGGCGATGACCAGGACTACATCAAGGAAAAGTATGAGGCTCTCTGGAAGCAGATAGCCGAGAAATTCGCAAGCTACGACGAACACCTCATCTTCGAGAGCATGAACGAGGAGTTCGACGGCGAGTACCATGACCCAATTAAGGAGTATTACCAGAACATCAATGACTACAATCAGATATTCGTGGACACTGTAAGAGCCTCCGGAGATAACAACTCCCACCGCTGGCTAATGGTCCCCGGCTGGAATACTGATATAAATTACACCTGCGGCGACTACGGCTTCGAGCTCCCTACAGATTCCGCCAATACTGCCGGAGAAGGCCGCATCATCCTCTCTGTTCACTGCTATGACCCATGGGACTACTGCGGCGAGGAAAAGAAAAAGACCTTCCTCTGGGGCGAAAAGGGTCAGGAAATAGTTGAGGTCAACAAGGCTAATCCCAAAAACAAGGCCACATGGGGCGAAGAGGACCACATTGAAACTCAGCTCGACAAGCTCAAGACCCAGTTCGTTGACAAGGGTATCCCTGTTGTCATCGGTGAGTACGGCTGTATCGACAAGACCTTCGCAAACTCCGGCATCCCAAATCAGATAGCTGAGAACAGAGCTTACTATGACGGCTTTATGGCCGGCTCCGCTGCCGCAAGAGGCATCACTCCCGTTTACTGGGACAACGGCTACAACGGACAGTACGGCTTCGGCCTCTTCGACAGAAATTCCTGCGAGCAGACACAGCCTGAGATAATCAGCACTATCGTCAAGGCCGTTGCTGATAAGGACCCCAAGGCCGGCCTGGGCACTTCCGTTTCCTCTGCTTCCGGTTCAGAAGGCAGCTCAACTGAGTCAAACGGCTCCTTGAACGCTTACATAGGCATCCAGACTAAGGTCTACACTTTCAGAAATGCCTGGTCTGACGGCGCCTACGGCGCTTCCACTGAGTGGTTCAACACCCTCATCCGCTGGGAGGACCAGGACGGCGACGGCAAGGACGACATCGTTGACACAGGTGCCAAGTTCTCTGACGCCGCTATCACAGGTGACGGCACTTACTCCGTTGAGGTCTCCGGATACGACTTCTCCGCTGACTGCGACGGACTGAATATGCTCTTCGTCAGCACTGATTTTCCCTACAACAGTGCACTCAAGGTAACAGACGTCACCCTCTATACCGATGATACCGCTGTTCCTGTGAGAAATCCTATCGTTACTGAGGACAGCAGCGGCAACTTCTATATCGAGATATACAACATCTATAATGAAGAAGTTTCCTCCTCTCTCCAGTTCGATATGCCTAAGGACAGCTTCAAGATAGAGTTCAAACTCGAAGGTACTGACAAGGTCCTGAAATAATAATACAGCCCCACATCTGTGGGGCTGTTTTTATTCTGCAATGAGTTTTTTCCTCAGGCGGCAGAGATCGAAGGCATCTGCCCGTCCATTGGGGTCAAGGTCTGCAAGCACCGCATCCTCCGGCGCTATAGTATCGTTTCCAAGGATACAGCGGCTCATCTTTACCAGGTCCGCTATCGTTACCGCTCCGTCTGCGTTGAGGTCGCCCATCGGTGTACTGCACTCAGGAAGCTCCGGACTCTGGAAATCATGGAGGTTTGTAGGGATACGGGCTGACCAGCTCTCGTGGAGCCCTCCGGCGGCTCTCATTTCTTCGTCTGTCAGCATGAACCAGTCATAGCTGGTTTCCTCACCGTCGTCCCAGGTGGTGTCAATGTGGAAATAATGTCCGTCCAGCTTTACTACGTTCCAGGCATGGTCCTTGCTGGCTACGTACCAGCTCTCCATACCTGCCGCATGGAGCAGAAGGTTATAGGCCTTGGCATATCCCTCACACTGGGAGGAATCGTTAAGGAAAACTGAACCGTCACTGTGATTTTTGGAGTATACCTCATTCTCGTCATAGTCATAGCTGACCTTCCGGCAGATCCAGTCGTGGAGGGCCTTCGCCTTTTCTACGTCTGTCATAGTGCTGTCAGTGACCTCACCGGCTATTTTGTCCGCCTGGGCAAGGATGTAGTCGTCAAGGAATCCCACGCTGTAGGAGCCCTTGAAATTGTTCAGCACAAAGTCCCTGTACTCCGGGACTATGTCCCCTGTGGAAGGGTCAAAGACCGGCTTTGAATTTATGGTCCGAAGATAAGGACAGTCGATGAAGGCATTCTGCACGTCCGCTTTTTCAATGTCTATATCGATATTCTCCAGGGCAGTACAGCCTGCGAACACGCTGTCACTCAGCATCGCCGTGCCTGTGAACTTTACGCTTTTCAGCGAGGTGCATTTTGCAAACGCCCGACGGTCCGCTGTGACATTGTTCAGCTCCGCCTCTTCAAGTGTACTGCATCCGCTGAATGCGAACTTGCCCAGGACAGTACTGTCTCCGGTAAGGCTCAGCGAATTCATCCGGGCATTGTCCCTGAATGTCATCTCTCCTATTTCACAGGAGCCGTTCAATGTCAGCCCGGATATGGCGGCACCGTCAAAGGCAGAGTCGCCTATATGGACATACTCGATAGTGTCCGGGAAAGTAATGTCCTCCACATTGCAGCTCAGCGAGGACATCTGCTCTATGTCCAGACTTCTGACAGGCCCGGTGAATATGAGCTTTTTCGGATATGTATGGAGTACTCTCATCTGATAGTATGCATTAGAATAAAACTCGCCGCTTTCCGCCGTTATATTGACCGTGGCTGTGTAGTCCTGGTCAACTTCCCAGTCCCCTATCTTCATGTACTGTATCATGCCTGCCTCGTCCCGGACAGGTTCACCGTTCTCGTCATGTACGGTTATTATGAGCTCGCCGGACTTCAGTATATCCCCGGCCTGCTCTTCGCCATAACTCCTGCCGGGAGTTCCGGATGAGGCCATTATGCACAGCACTGCTGCTGCGGCTGATATTGCTCTTCTTGCCATCTTTTTCTCCGTTTATTCTATATCCAGCTCCACAGGACAGTGGTCACTGCCCATAACATCTGTAAGTATACGTGAATCCTTTACCCTGTCCATGAAACGCTCCGACACTACAAAATAGTCGATGCGCCAGCCTGCGTTCTTCTCTCTCGCTTTAAACCGGTAGGACCACCAGGAATAGGTCACTGTATCCGGATAGAGCCGGCGGAAGGTATCGGCAAAGCCTGCGGAGAGCAGCTCTGTGAACTTTCCTCTCTCCTCGTCGGAAAAACCTGCGT
>Ga0256404_1013346_pt1 | contig 10442 bp, 8 predicted proteins | sample RumenRJG_01DNA_FD_185990 | JGI IMG/M metagenome (GOLD analysis project Ga0256404, IMG submission 185990) | Bovine rumen microbial communities from Lethbridge, Alberta, Canada - RJG_01 | ecosystem: Host-associated > Mammals > Digestive system > Stomach > Rumen | place: Canada: Alberta | collected...
GCCTTCATTTCGATAACACCCAGTCCGCCCGCATCTGCCGCTGCAGAACCTGACATTCCGGCAAAGATGATACTTGCTACGATATTGGCATGACCGAGTCCGCCGGGTATCCAGCCCACCAGATTCTTTGCAAAGTCAAAGATCTTTGTAGTGATCTTGCCTTCATTCATGAGATTACCCGCAAAGATAAAAAGCGGAACCGCTATAAGAAGATAGGAATCAACTCCCGTAACCATCTTCTGACCTACGATCTGGAGCGGATATCCAAGAGCTATACAGCCCGCTGTGGCACCGGCACCTATTGCGATGCTTATAGGCGCACCTATAAGAAGAAGAACGAGGAATGTCATCAAAAATACTATCATTTCTTTTTACCTCCCTCATTTTCTTTATTTCCCATAAGCTTATTCAAAAGCTCATAGACAGATACCAGGACAAAATAAGCTCCAGCTATGGCTGAAGGCAGGTAATGCCATGCCTTTGTAAGCGTCTGCATAGTAGAAAACTTACTGGTTGCCAGGATTGGATACATATCTTTATAGGAAATGATCATTATAAGACCCAGAAAAATAGTTGCCACCCTTATGATCACCCAGAAAATCTCTCTCACCTTATCAGGAACTCTGGCATAAATCATGTCGAGATTTATCATCCTGCTTTCATCAACGAGTATGATAAGTCCCATAAAAGCCATCCACATGAACATAAATCCATTCAGCTCAGTAGAGAATCTGAAGGAAATATTGATGGTATTTCTCACTATCAGCTCCGATAACATGAGACAGACTATGCCAAGTATGCAAACCAGCATTATCACTGTGGAGATCAGTTTTAAAATGTCCAATAACTTACGATATAGTCTCACAACTCTTCCCTTTCTGTGTTTCATCGTGAAAAGCACAAGCTTCATTATGATATTTCTTTCCTGCTTTCCACCTCGATAATGTCCGCTTCAGGGCGGATTATCTGTATAAAAACAGCAGGATATCTGTAATGACTCCTGCTGTTTTTTGTTTCTTGTCAAAGATCTCACATCTTTAATCTGTAAAGACTAAAGATGTGATAAACCATCTGACAGCTTATGTTCCCCATCATTTATTTACAGCGAGAAGTGCATCAAGAAGCTCCTGATCGTACCAGCTCTCACCTTCATACTTCTTATAGAAGTTAGGGATATCAAGCTTATCCTTGAAGGACTGGATATCAGGGTCATCATCGAACTGTACGCCTGCCTCTTCAAGTGTCTTTCTTGCTGTTACATTATCTTCCTTAATTGTATCGAAGGAGTACTTAGCAGCCTTCTTTGCCTCTTCTCTGAGGATAGTCTGATACTGCTCAGGAAGTGCATCAAACCTGTCCTTGTTAGCTGCCATGGTGCAGCCCATCCACATGTAGTTTATGAAGCTGAAATACTTGATATCATCATATGTTGCATTAGCCACAAGATGATACGTGGCATTATCCTGACCCTCTGCAGTACCGTTTGAAAGAGCGATTGCCAGCTCGTTAAGTGCAAGAGCTACAGGGTTGGCGCCAAGTGTCTGCCAAACATCAAGATAAACCTGGCTGGTAGGAACACGAAGCTTTACGCCTTCTACATCCGCTGCTGAATGAATAGGTCCGCCGGCTTCAGTGGTAGAAACCTGTCTCATACCGTTGTCACCTTCAGCAAGATAAACCAGTCCAACATCCTCGAATCCTGAGAAGATCTTGTCACCGAGCTCTCCGTTGGTTACTTCATAAGCCTGGTCAGCATCCTTGAAAAGGAATGGCATGTCAAGGATCTTTGCCTTGTCATAGAACTCTGTAAATCCTGAAGTTCCTGCAAAGATGATGTCAATGGTTCCGAGTCTTGTGGAAGCCAGCGCCTCTGCATCATTTCCAAGCTCGCCTGAGCTGTGAACTTCAAGTGTAATCTGTCCGTTTGAAGCCTCATTGACAAGTCTTGCATACTCTGCAATGGTCTTTGTAGGTACCGAATTCTCATTACCAGGTGAATATATGGTCAATGTAACAGGCTCAAGTCCTGCAAGATCTCCTCCGGCTTCCTTCTGTGCCTCTGTTGCTGCAGATTCAGCCGCCTTCTCTGTCTCAGCCTTCGTCTCTTCTTTTTTCTCAGCCGCAGCTGTTGTTGCAGCCGCTGTAGCACCGGTTGAAGAAGAGCCACATGCAGCAAGTGAAGTTACTGCCATAGTCGCTGCAAGCGCAAATGATACAACTCTTTTTTTCATTTTTCCTCCTTTTTTCTTTTGAGAATGTCATGACCGGTGCTTAGTACCGGTCCCGGTAATCACTCAGCACCTTGCATAATTGTCATACAATATTCCCAAAAATGTCGTACAATCTTTTTTCTATATATTATTTTAGAACAATTATAACGTCATTTCAACCAAATTATATAATATTATATGTAATTTTATTGTTAGTATTTATATATTTTGTATAACAAAAGGCGGAGCGCCCAAAAGGGGCAACTCCGCCTCAAAAAAAGATCCATAAGAGGATTACTCTTATCCTGTTTATTCAAATCACAGTCTTAACCGGGGTAAAGATCATCCCGGACCGGACCCTTTTTATACAAGTGCTTTTACAGCTTCAATCTCTTCAGGACTGAGATCTCTCACATCACTGTTCTGGTTCGAACAATTGGAATCCTCGATAAGGAACATCTTGGTATCCTTTTCTGTAATGGTATTGTGCCATAAGGACTTAGGTATCACATAAAGCTTGCCCTTCTCCATACGAACACCTTCGAAATCAAGTCCGCCCGAAGCATTCTCATTTCCAAATACAAGTGTACACTTTCCTTCCACCAGAACGAACATCTCGTCTGTAGTGTTGTGTCTCTCAACATTGGCTATGCCGGTGATATCATTTGCCGGCTTCCAGTTCTTAATACCTACTGTCCACTTTTCATTTTCATAAACGCGGTGCATACCCTCGCCGCCGAACTCATAATTTAAGATCTCTGCCATGTTAAAGCCCTTCTTTCAAACTTTATTTTCCAAGCATCTTCTTGATATCTGTAACTGCATGCTCTGCTGTAAGGCCGTACTCCTTAAAAAGGTTGTCAGGCTTACCGGACTGACCGAAAAGATCGTTGATTCCGATGATGGAGAACTTTGCGCCTGCATTTCCGGCAAGTACCTCTGCTACTGCTGATCCTAAGCCCCCGATAACACTGTGCTCTTCCATGGAAACCATAGCCTTTACCTTGCTGTTGTACTTAAGGATAGTCTCAGCATCGATAGGCTTGATGGTGTGCATATTGATAACAGCTGTGCTGATACCCTCAGCCTCAAGGGTCTTTGCAGCCTCGAGAGCTACAGGAACCATAAGTCCGCATGCGATGATTGCAGCGTCTGTACCATCCTTGATAACTGTAGCCTTGCCGAACTCAAAAGGCTTGTCATCAAGCTCAGGAATATCATCTACAACAGGTCTTCCTACACGTACATATACAGGACCGTCAAGCTCCGCTGCACAGCGTACTGCCTTCTCAGTCTCCTTAGGATCTGCAGGAACGATTACTCTCATGTTAGGCATAACTCTCATAAGAGCGATATCCTCAACAGACTGATGTGAACCACCGTCCTCACCAACTGAAAGGCCTGAATGTGAGAATGCGAACTTTACATTGAGGTTCTCATAAGCTACGGAGTTACGGATTTCCTCATAAGCACGTCCTGCTCCGAAAAGAGCGAAGGTTGATACGAAAGGAGTGAATCCTGCATGTGCAAGACCTGCTGCTGTATCCACCATGTTTCCCTCTGCGATACCCATATCAAAGAATCTCTCAGGGAACTTCTCTTTGAAGTACTTTGACTGTGTAGCATTGGCAAGGTCAGCATCGAGTGCCACTATATTTTCATTTTCCTCACCTAACTTTGCGAGTGTCTCACCAAATGCAACTCTTAATGACTTTCCCATAGCATCAAACCTCCTGCTCCGCAAATGCTTTCTCGAACTGTTCCTTATTAATAGGACTTCCATGCCAGCCGAACTGGTTCTCCATAAATGAAACGCCCTTGCCCTTAACTGTATGGCAGCAGATGAACTTTGGCTTTCCGTTGTGAGGAGCCTGAAGTGCTTCGTCGATAGCCTTGACATCATGTCCGTCAACTTCGTATACTTCCCAGCCGAATGCCCTGAACTTAGCATTGATATCTCCAAGGTTCATAACATCTTCATTTGAGCCGTCAATCTGGAGATGGTTGTAATCAAGCATCCATGTGAGGTTGTCAAGCTTGTAATGAGCTGCTGACATCGCTGCCTCCCAAACGAGACCTTCCTGGCATTCGCCATCGCCAAGAACAGTATAAGTCTGCCATGTCTGCTTCTTAAGCTTAGCTCCAAGTGCAAGTCCGATTGAGATAGATGCGCCCTGTCCGAGGGAACCGGTATTTACATCTACGCCGGGTGTCTTCTTGCAGTCAGGATGTCCCTGAAGATGGCTGTGAAGCTGACGAAGGCTTGCAAGATCAGACTTAGGAAAATATCCAAGATCAGCAAGTATTGCGTAAAGTGTCGGGCAGGAATGTCCTTTACTGAGTACAAATCTGTCACGCTCAGGGTTCTTTGGATTCTTGGAATCAAGACCCTTCATTGTGTCATAGTAAAGAGCCATCAGCATCTCTACGCATGAAAGAGATCCGCCCGGATGTCCTGACTGACATGCAAAAAGCATCTTCAAAATTTCAGCGCGGATTTCTTTCGCTTTCTTTTCGTAATCCATATAAAACTCCTCCTAAATATGTTCGGCTATTAAAAAACAGCTAGAGTAAACTTTAATATATGCAGAAATTATGTCAACATAAATCTGCCTTTGTACTAATAATAAAAAGACTTTGTAGATGTTGTCTATTTTTTAACACATTGTTTTGTTGTATTTCCATAAAATACAGAGCTAATTGTCGTACAATTCCTAAATATCCGCTATCCCTTGACAGCACCTGCGGTAAGGCCTTCAACCAGTCTCTTCTGAGCAAAGAAGAACATGATGCAAACCGGAATAATGGTCAGGATTCCTCCTGCAGTAAGAAGATCCCACTGCACGCCAAGCTGACCTATAAGTGATTTCAGCGCTACAGGTATGGTCCTTGTAGCCGTATTCGTGAACATCATGGCAAAGGTATACTCATTCCATGACTGCATGAAGATATATACACCTGTTGCTATGATACTGGGTCTCAAAAGCGGAAATACTATCTTCATAAAGGCCTGTCCCCTGTTGCATCCGTCCACCATGGCCGCTTCCTCCAGGGACATGGGCAGATCATTTATGAAACCGATGAGCAGCCAGACCGAGAAAGGGATGGTAAAGGTAGTATATGCAAGTACCAGCGATGTGGGCGTATACAAAAGATGCAGATTTCTCATTATGGAATAAAGAGGAATCAGAAGAAGCACCGTAGGAAACATATTATTGCAGAGAAAGATACTCATGAGCACCTTTCTGCCCGGAAATATGTACCTTGAAAATGCATATGCCGCCATAGTTGCCACTGTCAGAGTAACTACCGTAGTACAAAATGCCACTATAAAGCTGTTCTTCATGGCTGAAAAGAAGTCAACCGTACTCGTGAACAGCTTTCCGTATGCCGAAAAATCAGGATGTGCCGTCCAGTATGTCACCACCTTTCCATACAGCTCATCATAGGGCTTTATGGATGTAAGGAATGTCCAGTAAAACGGAAAAAGCAGGAAAAGCAGCATCAGGAACATAACCACGAATTTAAGAATAGTCAGTGCTACAGGTTCTCTTCTCATCACTTCTCCTCCTTAAAATTCATCCTCAGATACGGTACTACAACTACAAGAAGCAGAAGCGCCAGGCAGATGGCCATAGCAGATGCATAGCCCAGGTTCAGGGCATTGGCCTTGTTATAGATGTATACAGACAATGTCTGAGTGGAATAAGCAGGACCGCCCTCAGTCATGTTAAAGATAACATCCACAGAGTTTGCGACCCAGATGATTCTGAGAAGTCCCGTTACAAAGATGGTATTCTTTATGGATGGGATAGTAATGTAGAAAAGCCTCTGAATTCTGCTGGCTCCGTCTATCTCCGCCGCCTCATACATATCCGTAGATACGCCCTGAAGCGCAGCCAGAAGCATCAGTGCAAAGAAGGGAATACCCTGCCAGACGATAGTGACGATTACAGAAGGAAATGCCGTCGGTTTCTGTGAAAGAAACGCTATTTTATCATTTATGATGTTCAGCCTCATGAGTACATCATTGAGAACGCCGGCATTGCCATCATATATCCATCTCCACATCAGACCGATAAGGACTCCGGGGGTAACCCAGGGCACCATGCTCACCGCTCTCACAAAGCCTCTTCCTCTGAATTGTGAATTGAGTATAAGCGCCAGCACAAATCCGAAGAAGAACTGGAAGCCTACACCAAAGATGACCCACAGTATGGTTCTCAAAACAGCATTCAAAAACTGTTTATCGAGGAATGCGTTTAAGTAATTTTCGAGTCCGATAAATGCTATATCTTTTGGGCGCCTGAGATCATAGTTCTGAAAACTCATCAGGAAGGCATTGAGCACGGGAACAAACACTACGCACAGGATGATGAGTGTCGCAGGAGCCACAAGAAGAAAAGGCCATATAGAACGCTTTTTAGTCATGTCAATCTCCTTAAGTGTCTCTAAGATTAAGTCGGTTTGGAATCGATATCACAGGAAACGGTACTTATATAGAGAAGATCTCTTATCTCTTTTCAAAGCTCAGTCGGGGACTAAACCCCGACTGAATAAATACTCAATCCCCTATGAGAATTAATCATTTCCAAAGACCATCCTGCAGGATCTGCATAGCATCAGCCGCAGTGATGTCTCCTGTAAGAGCCTGTGCTACTGTATTTGGCCAGAGGTCACTGATCCATTCAGTTGTTGTATCACGTATAGGAATGATACCTGCATAGCTCTCACCGTCGAGAGAAGCCTTCATGAAACGGTTGTTCTGGAAGTACTCTCCCGCACCTACAGTCTTTGATACAGGAACATTTCCTGTCCCTTCACACCACATCTTCTGTCCTTCGCCTGTTGCAAGGTACTTGACCCACTCAAAGGCTGCATCAGGATGCTCGCAGGAACTGAAGATAACAGTCTCTGTATCACCCATTGATGTCCACTGTCCCTTTCCTGCAGGGAATGCAAATGCTGATACATCGTCACCGAAGATCTCCTCCATCTTTGCAGATGATCCTGTGTGGTGAATGGTCATAGCTGTAAGACCTGACTGGAAGTTAGCGATGATCTCGTTGAAGCCGTCTGATGTAGCGGTTGGCGGAACGTATCCGTTTGTATAGAGATCGATGAAATCCTGCATACCCGCTACAGATGCCTCAGATGTAAGATCCTCAAAGCTTCCGCCTTCACCATATACGAATGATCCCCAAGGCTCCTGTCCGCCCTTTGCACCTCTCATACCGAAGCCGTAAACATCTGTCTTTCCGTCTCCGTCAGTGTCGAGAGTACACTTCTTTATATCCTCAAGGAATTCCTCGTAGGTCTTGGGAACCTCTGTGATTCCTGCCTTCTCAAAGATAGAGGGTCTGTAGTAAACATACAGTACCTGGATGTTCCATGGCATAACGAACATCTTTGAATCATCTCCGCCTGCCTGCTTCATGACATTGTAAATGTTATCATCTATATCGCTCTTTGTATCCATAGTGTCTACATAAGGCGTAAGGTCAAGAAGCAGATCGTTGTTCACGAAAAGAGGTGTGGAAGTAAGCTTCCATGTGGATACATCAACATCGGAACCGCCCATCTTGGCATTGAAAAGATTCTCTGCATAGGCACCGCCGTCCCATGGCTGCTCTTCACCGACTACGGTTATTCCCTTGCCGTTCTCAGCATTGAACTTCTTGATGATATCCTGCATAAGTGCGGAATAATCCGTGTTGTCTGCCCAGTACTGGAACTTGATTGTGACAGCTTCCGAAGCGTCCTTTTCTGAAGCCTTCTCTGTCTCTGCTGCCGGAGCCTGAGTCGCAGCTTCAGTCTTTGCTGCTTCTGTCTTTGCCGCTTCGGTAGCTTGTGTTCCTGATGAACCGCAGGCTGTCAGTGCACTTGCTGCCATAGCAGCTGCAGTAGCCACCGCCATGATTTTTCTTGTCACAAGTCTTTTTTTCATGTTTTTTCCTCCTTGGATCTTTTTTTCTCGTTCTGTTTTCTTATCGAAAACACTAAACCATCTGTCATTATCGTAACACTTCAGCCTGTGTTTGTCTAACACTTTTTGTGCAATATACACTATTTATCTGTCTTCAAATCAGGTTTTATTGATTTATTTATGAATTTTTCCGGTATGTGTGCTTTGATTTGTAGTACAATTTATACCCCTTTTCATAGAAAAAAAAGACCCTTTGTGACATTTTCATCACAAAAGGTCTTGCATTACTTACTGTATGTACAGATAGGATTTTTACTCCCTTACATCCTATCTTTTCTTCGGGATGACTTCTCCCTGCTCGAGTATGTCACCGTTTCTGTATGCCGTGAGAAGCTCTTCCAGATCTCTGATCTGCTTCTTAAGCTCCTTACCGTTATCGGTCTCACCCACACGTACTCTGGTCTTCATCTGTTCAACGATCTGAATCTCAGGTGTGTTCTCGGAGCCCTTCTTGAAGCCCTTATGCTCCGCAAGGGCGAGATGACGTGAATTGAAGATAAGGGTATAGCCTGCGATACCTGTTCTTGAGTGGTATGCCTTGGAGATACCGCCGTCGATGATGAACAGCTTTCCGTTGGCCTTTATAGGCGACTCTCCCATCTTGGTCTTTACAGGAACATGGCCGTTCACGATATGGCCCACCTCTGCATTAACACTGAACTCCTCAAATATCTTGTCAACATACTTTTCTTCCTTTACGAGATCATAGTATGCATTGAATCTTTCCTTGTGAGTTGCGGGATCCTCTATGAAAAAGTGTTCAAATGTAGTGATCTTGTCCTTTCCGAAAAGTGGTGAGTTAGGGCCGCACCACATATACCAGAAAAAGTCTGTTGCATAAAGCTTGCCCTGAGGGTCATTTTCACCGTTAAGGAAATAGGCGTCTATAGCCTTATCGTTAAAATAATCAAGAAGTGCCTTTCCGGAGAATGTTCCGTCCGGTGTGGTTATCTTCCTGAAGCTTCCGTCCTTCTCCATAGGGATGCATCCATGATAGAGGATATTGTTGTTGACAACCTTATACATAGATCCGTTGGTAAGGAAGAAACGTATATGCTTCTGAAGAAGCTGTGAATGGGTGAAGCTGTAAATAAGGGTCTTCATCAGATCTTCTTCCCTCTCGGTAAGCTTGTAGGGATGCTTTGGATCGATGGTGGGGAAATTCTTATCCTTAAGAGGATAAACCTTACCGTCAATGTTCACTATACCCTTCTCATAGTCCACCTTTTCAAGCAGAAGCCTGTGCTCCAGGTGATACTCCGGATGACGCTTTATAAGAAGACCTTCCTCCTTCAGCATGATGATGGATATGGCTTTACACATCTTTGCGGCAAGGGCAGGGGATACCGAGTCGGAAACATTGGCATCCAGAAGATGGGGCTGGAAACATTCACAGGGGTCGTCTCCGTAAACCTCCTCTGCATACATGGAAAGAGGTCTCAGGTTGATGCCGTAGCCGTCCTCCAGAACATCAAAGGAGTTGTAGGAAGTGGCGATTCGGAGAACATTGGCGATGCAGGCGGGATTGCCGCATACCGCACCCATCCAGTCAGCATCATGATTTCCCCACTGTATATCAACGTCATGGAAACTCATGAGTTCCTCCATGATACGGTCGGCATGAGGTCCTCTGTCGAAGATATCTCCTATGATATGGAGATTGTCGATTACCAGGTTCTGTATAAGCTCACAGAGAGCAATGATAAAATCATCACCCATGTCAATGTCTATGATCGCATTCATGATTTCACGGAGATACCCCTTCTTATCCTCATCGTGACTGTCGATGTGAAGAAGTTCGTCTATTGCGTAGGCATAGTTCTTGGGCATCTTTTTACGCACCTTTGAACGGGTGAACTTTGAGGAAACCACTCTGCAGATATTTATGAGCCGATGAATGGTTATTCTCTGCCACTCCGGTGAATCCTTCTCCTTATGTTTTGGGGAGGACAGGATGTCTCGTGGATAATAAATAAGATTTGCGAGCTCCAGCTGCTCTTCTTCAGGCAAAAGATTTCCGAAGGTCTCATCGATCTTATCTCTTACGATACCGGATGCAGAACGCATAAGGTAAATGAAGGCGTCACTCTCGCCATGAAGATCCGAGAAGAAATACTCTGTTCCCTTAGGCAGGGCACAAATGGCACGCAGGTTGATGATCTCCGCACCTGCATCTGTCGCAGTAGGAAACTGCTTGGCTAATAACTTCAAATAATCAAGATCGCGCATTTTCAATACTCCATTAA
>Ga0256404_1013348_pt1 | contig 10438 bp, 21 predicted proteins | sample RumenRJG_01DNA_FD_185990 | JGI IMG/M metagenome (GOLD analysis project Ga0256404, IMG submission 185990) | Bovine rumen microbial communities from Lethbridge, Alberta, Canada - RJG_01 | ecosystem: Host-associated > Mammals > Digestive system > Stomach > Rumen | place: Canada: Alberta | collected...
TATGGATACTATGGAAAACATGATGACTAATGAGGAGTTTGCAGAGTTTATGAATCCGCCATCTGAGGGATTGAATGAAGCATACGATGATATTTCGCACCCACAGCACTATACGCAGGGTGTAAAGCATGAACCAAAAGATGTAATTCGCTTATGGGGATTGAACTATAATGTTGGCGCTGCTGTAAAGTATATTTGTAGAGCAGGTCGTAAGCCTGGAAATACTGCAAATCAGGACCTTAGAAAAGCAGCACAGTACATAAAATTCGAGCTTGAGTGGCTCAATAATGGTGGTGTAAAGGATTGGGGATTTAGCGGTAGCACCAGGTCTGGCGTAGAAGTGCCACTTCCTGAGGAGGTTGCTACAGACTGGGAGGTCACTAATACAGCCATGAAAGATGCTTTAACTGATATTTTTCTTTCAGTATTATTCATCTCAGATGATCCAGGAGACACATACATATCAAGGAAACTGTTAGAGCAGGCATGGAATAGACTGACTGAAGCTAGTGAGGAGGTATAAACGTGAAACTATTAGGTGGCATCATCTTAATTTTGGTGCTTATAGTGATTGGAGCGTATTTGTATGGGTATATTGAAAAAATGTCTTACGATAGGTCTATGCACAACCGTTATGTGCCTAGGTCTGAGCGCCAATGGAACTTCGTCATTAGCGAAGACACCAGTGGACCAGATGCCAATAGCAGGGGTGACAAGCCTATTAGCGAAGATGCGAACGATCAAGGTTAGCGTGTCTTCGACAGAAGCAACGGAAGTAGGAGATAATGAAACGACTCCTGTAGAAGAAGTTGTGGTGCAGCCGTACTCTGACGAGGACTTATATTTGTTATCGCATGTTATTGCTGGTGAGGCTAACTATTGTGATTACGATATGAAGCTGTATGTTGGTTCTGTTGTGTTAAACAGAGTTAAATCACCATTATTTCCGAATACGTTGAAAGGTGTTATATTTCAAAAAGGTCAGTATCAATGCACCTGGGATGGCCATTACTATATAGAGCCAACTGATGAAACAAAAGAGATTGCTAAGAAGCTTCTCACAGAGGGTTCTGCCTTACCAGAAAATGTTATATTTCAAGCAGAGTTCAAACAAGGCAAAGGGGTTTACATAAAGCATAAAAATATGTATTTTTGTTGGAGGTAATTATGGATAGAAATGTATATGTGTCTGCTGCTGAACAAAGGAATGGCTGTAATGAGCAAATAGCGGAGGCTAAAATGAAGGTTAAGCCAGGAATGATGCTCAATATGCTGCCTACCGATGGTGGATATTCTTCAAAGATGTATAAAGTCATTGATTTGTATGACTATTACGTTTCAGTGGAGGACATGAATGGCCTGAGAACTAGTTTTAGTTGGCATGATGTAATGCTAGCATGTATGGCAGGAGGGCTTCACGATGGCAGCGTGTCCATGTAAAGCATGTGGGTCTCCGTGCGGTGCAAAGCATGATGAGTGCGATAAGTATCGTAAGTGGAAATTTCGTAGAGAATTAGCTATATCCGCTAAGCGCTATGAAAAGGATATTGATGGGGCTATTCGCGGGATCAACATCAAGGGGCATTCTCGTAGAAAAAGATAACTTTAGTAGAGAGGTGGTATAATAATGAAAATATATATTAGTGGACCGGTTACCGGCACCACAGACTATATGGAGCGTTTCAGTAATGCTCAAAAGTATTTGGAGTCATTGGGGCATAGTGTTATTAATCCTGTATTGGTTACTTCTAATTTGCCTGAAGATACAACTCAAAAGGAGTATCTGAGTCTAGACCTCACAATGCTGTGTATGTGCGATGCAATATATATGTTAAATGGATATGAGAACTCTAAAGGCGCTTTAGCAGAATTACATACAGCCAAATCAATCGGATGTGCGGTATTTTATGAAGCTAGGACTGGTGAGGTTCCATCTGTAGATCCTTTTCCGAAATGGATTTCTTGTAAGAATAAGTTGCCTAAACCGAATGAGTTGGTAGGTCCAGTTCCAAAATATTATTTAGTACAAACCATATTCGGAGACATGTATGTTGCCCGCTATACAAGTAATGGGTGGATCCCCATAAATAGCTCGTATGCTTTAGCTTCAGAAGATGTTGTTGTAGTATGGATGGAATTACCGGATCCATTTTAGACACGATGCGTATGTGAGAAAGGCAGGAGGCAAGTGATAATGTGTGATTATTGTGAAGGAAAGAAAGCATCTAATGTAAGCGTGAATAATAAAAATACGTACATAGAACGCTATATCAGCCTAAATCGCGTGCTTCCATTCAATTTAAATGAAAAACTCATGAAGGCGTTAAAAGAAATAAAAGATCCGATAAACGAGGGACGAATAAAAAAGGCACACGAATACATAGACTATTATGAGAATAATGTGAAAAAACTAGAACTCTATCAGAAGGTTGTATTTGAAATAATGGTGGTATGTGACAAGCATATGTTATGCTGATTTTTAGAGGAGGTATCAATGAAAATAAGCAAAGAATTGTTGATGCAAGCTGGATTTGCTGCAGTTCGGATTGGAGGTCCAATAGTAACAGCGTTCCTTGGCATCAAGGCTGGTCAGAAGATTCAGCAGTATAAGGTCGAGATGGACTATAATCGTGAATACGAGGACGGAACATCTGAGACTTTATATTTTGATGAATTGACTAGAAAAGAGAAGTTTAAGTATATTGCTCCTGCACTTATCCCTCCATTTGTAGCTGCAGGGACAACAATTGCTGTAGGATGCATTGATAAGAAGATTGATGCAAAACGTCTTGCAGAGATGACTAGCCTGTGTGCTGCTACAATGGCATCTAATGCTGTATATAGAAGGCAGTTGCAGTTGGCAGACCCAGATAAACTGGAAGAAGCAGATAAGCAGGCTGCAATAGCCAAAGAAAAAACATTGGAGTCATATTATGGCGATGATGAGAATGCAGAGGAGGCTGCTGGTGGTCCTAATGATATTATTGTGACCGATAGTCTTACAGGACGACAGTTTAAGACAACACTGAAGAAGGCAGAAAAGGCTATCTCAGACTTTATATTTGAGTTTAATTCAAATGCAGTTGAGATGTATGGCTCACCAATGCAAAGATCAATTGGTTTGTATAAGCTGTACCAGTATTTAGGTATCAGAAATACATTCTTTGGTGAGCAATTTGGTTTCGTGTCGGTTTACAACAAGGATGACGGCGTCTGGGATTATAATTTCATGTATAATGATGGAAAGATGAGAGAAGATGACATCAGATTATGTCCTGATTCAACCAGACCAAATCATTATATTTTGGCATATGATGAAGGGCCAATAGAAGGGTGGTATGAAATATGAGTTAGAAGATAACTTCATCATGATGAATTATCCGTATAGTGATTATTTGTCATGGACTCGCATTTCACCGCCTATGTGGCTCGACTGGCATCAATGGCATGATAGACAGATAATGGACATATGGCCGATAAAATGTCCATTTGAGTAATTATATTTGAAGAGGAGAAAGCACTATGACTAAAACTAAATTTAATAAGATGGTAAATAAGGTTCATGGAAACCGAGCAACTCTCAAGGAAGTACTGGACTTCCTTAATGAGGACGATCCGGAAACCATCGTCTCTATTGGAGCCGATATTGGTGCTGGATATTTTTACATTGGCACTGTGAAAGGCTTTTACGAGTACGATAACGATAAGTTAGAAGCATCGGCTAAGAAAGTGGCTATCTCAAGGTGTGAATCTGCCAAAAAAGCATATGAGTATATGTTTAATAGACTTCCTAAGTTAGTCAAGGAAGATCCAAAGCATATTTCAATTGTTCCAACATGCTGCGTAAATGCTGCTGAAGAGTATCGTAAGATGGCTGTATTGTGTGACCAGTATAAGGATGCTTATGAATGGGCAACTAAGTATAAAAAGATATCTGACCGTAAAGCTATTGACTTTAGAAAGCGTGACGCTGAAGTTGGATACGCTATTATCATTGAAGGGACTGGAATTCCAGGACGTACATACTGGTCTTTAAAGGAGGTAGGAAGTAATGAAGAAATCGCAGAAGACAATGACTAATGGAGAGATGGTCCTGGCTATGTTCCCATATGCACTCAAGAATAATGTCATATTATCTGATTCAAGCATGAGAGACTGTTTAAGTATTAGTCTTGGTGACTATGAGATGCAGGTTTCTTATGATTGGTGGTATTTACCATATAGAGAGGACACTGGTGAAAATGAATGCAAGACAGAAGTGCAAGAAGCTAAAGAAGAAGATAGAGCAACTCGAGAATCAAAAGATACAGATTAAAGAGACTAAATACACGTGCCCAATCGTTACGATTACAAACCGTAAAATGTATAGTATTGACCAGCTGGATAGCCTATCTGTACATCCAGAATTGCTAGAATTCGAGTTAAAGAGAGAGGTTTTAGATAAAGTATCCAATTATATTTGTATTAATAAGCTTAAAGAGGAATATCCTGGTGCGTACACATATGAAGCTTCGCTCGCAGTAGCAGATATGCGTGGCACTGGATTATGCAATCTGGAATTAGAAATCCCAACTAAGCACAATGGTCTAGATGCTTATTGATATTTTTTGAAAGGAGAAAGCAAAATGAATGATAGAGAATCTATTGAACCGACAATTATTAAGAGCGAGCACGTTAACAAGCCATGCGAGTCGAAGCCTACTATGGATATGCTGTGTAACATGATCATGGATATTCTTGCTGATTGTAGTGCGACAGCATATGACACTGGGTATGAATTGCTTGGAATTGGTGGCACAGGCTCTAATTCTGATTTGAGGCCGACTAAGGAGAATGACACAGCCAACCAATCTGTATATGATAAGCTCGCAATTATTCGTGACAGGACATATGCCCTTAACGATACTCTTAGAACTATCAGGGATGGGGTGAGACTTGACTTATGAATGACGACCAATTCGCTGAGGATATACAAAAACTAAAGTCTGTAGAAGAGTTAGCAGCAGTATTTGACAAGATGGACAGTGATTTGTATGCCATAGCACATGATAATGTTGAAAGATGGTCAACCATAATGCCGCTAAGCCAGATTTCTAATGATATTCCACTTAGAACTCCTGACGTTATTAAGAAGGAATTGAAGCATGCCAAGAATCCAATGGAGATTAAGAGACTGAATAAAGAATTGACTGATTATTATAAAGATCATAAGAAACGTAAGAATTGTAAAGGAGAAAACAAATGAAAAAGACCAGTATTGTTGTTAAGGTTAAGCCAACAGTGGCTGATATTTTAGGAAGGACTATTATTGCAGGCATTTGTGGCTTTATTGGAGCCAAGATATACTGCGATGCTCAGGCTTTCAAGGCTAAGAAGATTAAGCATAGAAAGGCAGCAGAGCCATCTTTTGATGATGAGATCGACGTTACTGATTTAGATGATAAGATCGATGAAGAACTCAAGGAGGCTTATAATAGAGGAGTTGAAGCTTTAAATGGGCATAAGGAGGCTAACAATGGTTAAGTTCGTAATAATAATGTTGCTTGTATTAGTGGCAGCGTTGGTACTTATTGATATTTTCAATGTAATCAAGTATCGTAATGAACAACTGCAGACTCGTATTAGCATCACTGAAGCAAGAAAACATAGTGTTTCAGCAATAGAAAGTGCTATTAAGGCGAACAGAAGGATTAATGCACTCAAGAGGGCATTGAATGAACAAGGCATCAGCACAGATTATATTTCTGTTGAAAGATTAGAAGAGCCAAAGGAGGTGAGACCAATTGACGGATCATATACCTCAAATAATTAATAGCTTATGCGAGAAGCTTGGAATCGCATCAGAGCATTTCATCAAGGAGTATGCCGGATACGAAATAACTCATTATACGTTTAATGTCATTATTGGCGTACTTATTGCAATTATATTTTGTATTGCCTTCTCAAAATGCATTAAATCCCGTAAGCGTTTTAATATGATTAATGCAACGATTAAATCTTACCATGAGGATATTGATAAGATCAATTCAGAGATGCAAAATCTGCAATTTGAACTTCGACAAGGACTAAAAACGGAAGACGAATACGAACAAGCTTACTTAAACTTAAGAGACAATCGATCTGCTATTGAAGATATTTGTAGAGCTAGCATGCGCCAGCGCAATACAATGTGGTGCTATGAGGAAGATGAGCCAGAGACTGTTGGCTTAGTATGGTGGGCAACGGCCACCTTTGTATTAGGTTGCTGTACGATTAGTATCCTCTGTACCATATTCTGTATAAGAGATATTGTGTCTTATTTATATTTTCCAACTGGAGCAGTTGCTCATGACATATTAACCATGCTAAAGTAGGAGGACCGCAGGATGATTGAAGGATTTATGAATAGGCAGAAAATGATTATATTTTGGGTAACCAAGAACTGGAGAGAGGAAAAAGAGAAGTTTATTCTCGATGCTTTGCCAAGAAGCGGATTCAAAAAGGTTGATAAAGATCGTTACGAGACAAAGTATTCAGTCATCGAGTTCAAGAAGGCAACGCTTGAGAATCTCAAGGGGGTTAATTTCGACAAAGTAGCTGCAACATTTCAGGATGGAGTAGAGCTGCCTAAAGACTTTATGGATTACTTCCGTTATAAGACTCAGGCTAAAGTTGCAAAACATATGGCTGATATTCCAATGGAAGGCGATGACGACCAGCTTATTATGCAGGAGGAAAATGATGGTTCTCCGGAGTCTGAGTAAAGGATGCGCTGCTTGTCCTAAGTCAAAGTCATGTCCTAGGAAACGTATGGAAGAATATGGATATTTGGTTCAAAATGGCCAAATGCATGCAAATCGGGATGCTTTGCCGCTTGCATCGCATGAAACAGTAGAAGTCCACCTTGCTGGTGACTTTGTTGTGAACATTGATAAGGATGCTTTAATGCGGCAACTCGAAGAACGGTTTGACCCAATGCACCAATTCCTGGATATTTAATTCGCAACAATTACACGTCCTATAATGGAAAGAGAGGAAAACAATTATGAAGAAGATTTTTAATGTTAAGAATGTAGTAATCGTATGCACAGCTGTTGCTGGTGCTTTTGGAGCCGCATTAGGTGTAAAAAAGTATCGTGATAGCAAGGCACTCGATAACGCATTCCCACAGGAAGAAAATTCTGAAGATGAGTTTGAATCTGAGGAATAAGGCTAATGGAGTCTGTGTAGAAAATACATGGACTCCTAGTCTTTATATTTTTTACAAAGTAAAGGAGAAAGAATTATGAGTGTAGCAACAAGTGTAGCTAAGCTATTGACCAGCAAGAAATTCTTATTTGGTCTTGGCGTAACAGGTGTAGTGCTCACAGGTGCAACCGCGGTTACAGGAACCGTATTGGCGCATAAGCACCTCGTGGAGGCTGGAGAAAAGAAACTTGATAGTTTTGATAAAGAAGAAGTAATGAGTAACCCAGCCATCGCAGATTTAACTACGGTAGAATCATTCAAGGCAGTATGGAAAGACTTCGTTCCATGTATTACTGTCGCTGGATTAACAATTTATACATTTACGAGATTTTATTCTCAGGTTACTAGAGAGAATGCAGCTCTTACAAGTTTATTGGCAGCATCTCAGTCAACCGTTACGCATTTAGAAACAAAGATGATTGACAAAATCGGAGAAAAGAAGGCAGCTCCTATCATTAGAGAAGCACATGAGGAGGCTATTGCTGAGAATCCAGCCCTACCAGAGCTTCAACCAGCTAAGACTATTATGATCGACCAGAATGGTGAAGCAATGCTTGACTTTATCGATCCTATGTCTAAAGCTCGTTTCAAGGCGACAAAGAGGACTATTGATAAGGCTGTCGAGCAAGTAAATCTGGATTTACATGATTATGGGAAGGCTAGCTTTGGTGAATTCCTAGAAAATGCAGGTTATGAAGGGTCTGATGCTCATGAATTGTATGGCTGGACCATGGATAATTTCAGTGAATACAAGATAGAAGCAATTATTGATGGCCCTGGAGCAGAGTCCATCGTTTATGATGGTAAGCCATATGTATGCTTAAAGTTCTCTACACCTCCGACTGTATTTAACGATTACGAGCGAAATTATTGATATTTTTGATTCGCAAAAAATACACACACTATAATGGAGTAAATTGAAAATCTTTAAAGGAGGTTTTATTATGACAGAAACAAAGAAGAATGCTATTATTGCAGAGGCAGAGGCAACTCTTAATGAAGAGGTCGTTGAAAAGGAGACTGTATTCGCTAAGATGGATAAGTCCTGGAGAAAGTTCGAAGCAAAGCATCAGAAAGGCATTAAGTGGGCCAAGAGAGGTCTAGTTGCAGCAATGGTTGTTGGAGCTGGAGTCGCTGGCTACTTTAAGGGTCAGTCTGATAGTGCTGAGAATATTGATGCAGACTATCTTGATAATGGTGATGAGTCTTTTGTAGACGTTGACGGAGTTGAGGTTGACTCTACTGAAGAGTAAAGCGATGTTGTCACGTAAAATTGAATAAAGAGCAATGAGCTCATAAGGAGATTATGTAGAAATACATGGTCTCCTTCTTTTGGACCGATTTATATTTGAAAGGAGAACTAATATGAAGAAGTTTTTTAGCAAAGTAAAAGAAGGCATTGTTAAGGCATGCGGTTGGATTAAGAATCACATTATTGATATTTTCAAAGTATTAGTTGGTATTGGTGTGTCTGCTATCGTTATGGGCGCGTACACCGCAAACGGAGATAAGTCTCATAAGGTTAAGTATGCTGTCGAATATGTTGGTGCATTAACTGTTGCAGCTCTTCTTACAGAAGCAGCTACTAAGCATATTGATGCTCAGGTTGAAGAATACAAGCAGTCTATTGAAACTATGCGTCAGGCAGTGGCAGGCCTGGCTAATGCGTAAGGAGATATATTTAATATGAGTGAAGAAAAGAAGAAACTTCAAGGCGGGGCTAGCCATAAGGTGCGTAATGGCGAGTCTACAGCCGTAGCAATTAAGAGAACTATTCCAGAGCGTAAGGCAGACGCAGGAATTGCTCGTAAAGCAGAGAATTTTGTGAGCCCTATCGTGGACGATGTAATCATTCCAGCAGCTCAGGATACAATCATTTCAATTGTGCAGTCAATTGCAAATGGTGTTGTTAATGGTATTATTGGTGCTATCACCGGTCAGCCGGTTCAAGGAAACAATATGTCCGTTCCAGTCCATCGTAGAGGGACATATGAGAATTATAATAGTTACAGTCGTACATGGGGTAATGTAAATACAGCATCTAGAGGCAGTACTACTCAGGTTAGAGAGTCAACACGCCTCAAGGATTTAACTGTAAGGTCCAGAGCAGAAGCAACTGAAGTAATTAATCAGTTGTATGATATTATGGATCGTTATCATAGGGTGAGCTGTAATGATCTCTATGGATTGCCACAGATTGATAAGACATGTCCATATACATATGTAAACTATGGTTGGACAGATCTTGGTGATGCAGGAATTATATCTAATAGTGATGGTTCCTGGAGCTTTGATTTACCAACACCTAGAAAGATTAACTGAAAGGAGAAACAATGTTAAACGGAATTAAAACAGCATTATATTCTGCAAAGATTGCCGCAAAAGTGCACAGCCCAGAATTAAAGGTTGGTGCGGCATTTGCAGTTGGCACTGCAGGCGTCGTATTGGCCTGTATTGCCGCTTATAAGACAAGACCTATAGTGGAGGACGCTAAGGAGGCAAAAGCCGCTATTTCGGGCAAATATGGCCTTCTAGAGGCATCTGAGGCGAAGGAACAGCTTCCAGCAGTTACATACAAGGCTTTTAAGTCTGAAATTAAGAGAATTGATGGATATTCTGTTAAGAACTGTTTAAGATTATACCTTCTGCCTGGTATCTTATTATCTACAGCAAGTGTACTTTATATTTCAGCATTTACTGAAGTCAAGAGTCGTTATGTAGGAGCTATGGCTACGGCAGCAGCTTTCCAGACTGCACTGGAGAAGTATCGTGAGCGTGTAGCTAACGCAATTGGAGCAGAGAAAGAATCTGACCTGTATAATGGTATTACTCGTAAAGATATTGAAGTTGTAGACGAGAATGGAAAGAAAGTCAAGGTAAAGAACGCACCTGTTCAGGAAGATACTGCCATCTTCGGACCTTTGACTGTAGAATGGAGTGATTATGATCCTGCCACTCATAAGGGCTCTAAGCATTACGATGGTCGTCCAGACTATGACTTACGTGTTTTAAAGTTGGCGCAGTCAAACGCTAACATGGTTCTCAAGGCACGTGGAACATGCATGACCTTAGCAGAGGTCTTAGATGGATATTTAAGTATGAGACCAGAATCTCTGATTATTGATGACCCATCTTTGGCATACTCCTGGGGATGGAGATACACTCCAGATGATACTGATTCAACCTCAGATAACTTTATTGACTTTGGTAT
>Ga0256404_1013349_pt1 | contig 10438 bp, 8 predicted proteins | sample RumenRJG_01DNA_FD_185990 | JGI IMG/M metagenome (GOLD analysis project Ga0256404, IMG submission 185990) | Bovine rumen microbial communities from Lethbridge, Alberta, Canada - RJG_01 | ecosystem: Host-associated > Mammals > Digestive system > Stomach > Rumen | place: Canada: Alberta | collected...
TTTTGACTGTTGGTATTCTTTTGGGCGATGGTTTCCGGCCGGACGGCTTTTCCATAATCACCCGAGACCTTCAGCACACTTTCCATAAGTGTTCCTTTGCCGTTACGGGTACTTGCACCAAACAGGATAAACATACACTCATACCGGGTATCCCCGGTAAGCGAATAGCCTAACGATTTTTGCAAGAAAGCAGCCTTTTCCCTGTTCCTGCTCATAATCTCGTTAATGAATTCCGTGAACCGCAAGTCCTCGGCATTCGGATTAAACGCAACCCCGGACAGCATCGTCAACAAATCTTCCGGATTATGGGGTCGGAACTCCTTGTTTCTTAAATCCAGGGTGCCATTACTACAGTTAAACAAGTAAGGGTCTGCGTCGAACTCCTTGAAGGATATTGGATGCACACTGGCAGCATCGCTGATTATGGTCAGCCTCATCCTGCGGTTTTGCCATTTGGTGCAACGTTCCAAATAGTCCTTCCGTGTTCGCTCGTCCTTGATGGTTAAGGCATACATGACAAGTTTGTCTGCCAGTTCCTTACACAATTCCATGACTTTCAGACCACCGATATCCGGCACCCAGCGCATTCCGTCATATACGAACCATTTGTTCCGTTCCGGTACGAACCGGGCGACAGGTTTGAAGATATCAGCAAACAGCCTACCGTAACCGCTGTCGTTCCAGCTGTACCGTTCATTCGATTCCGGGTGTAAACTGAGCAGAATCTGGTAAATGTCATCAAAATCTTTTCCGGGGTCGTCCCTGAAAGGTTCATAAAATACTGTGGTCACGGATACCGCTTTCTCCAGCGTCAGCCTGCCATAGGTAGACCCGCTCTGTCTGCGATCCCATTTGTCTCGCATCAACTCGGATTCCCGGAACAGCCTGTCCATCTGTTCTATATCACCGCCGCACCAGAAAGCCAGCATCATCGCAAGCGACATATCCGCTTCACTCTGTGACTTTCCTTCAGGGATATTGCCTTCCCACAGGGATTTGAACTTATCTGCCTGCTTGGATGCAAAGGCTTTTACGAGAACGCTATCATCGGTCAGGTAACTGCCTGGAGCCGTCACGTTGTACTTCTTTATAAAGCTCGCCATTGGGCGTACCATATACTTTTCCAATACGGCATGAAGTTTATCCGGGCATTCCGACACCCCATATTCACGGATGGGATTCCCAGTCAGCGTTACAAACTTATCCGTAGCACCGGGAATGTAGACTTCCAAATGAATATTCCGGTTATTGATGTAGTAGCGTTTAGTGTCATACACCAAGTCTCCGGGATAAACAAGGATACGGATGCCTTTCCCGGACGGGCTGGTTTCCGTATAGGAACAGAGGGTGTCAACAATATCCAGCGCCATCGGAGACAGCTGCCCGTCCTCATCGATACAGTTGTCAATATCGATGAGGCCGAAGCCCCCAAAAGTACTGATTCCGACACCGTCATATCTATTCCGCGTTGCCTGCAGTTTCGCATACACATCATCAAACCTGGAAAAACTGTTCTTAGATGTTGCGTCGGCCCGTCTTCCGTTGATCCGATACGGCACCTTGGTTCTTTTCCCATCCCTGGTTTCGTATCGCCACAAGCAGAAAAGGCCTTTTTCTTTCACGCAGGCCGGCAATTTTTCGTACATTTCGTTCACCTCCTTCCGTTTCAAAAATGTCCCTCACTTAATAGCCGGGAAACAGGCCAAAAGTTGAGGTTCTGTGTAAAAAAATGTTTTTTTTCCATACAACATCTGTTCCCTCACTTTTAACAGAAAATGCGATTCATTATTGAGGGCGTCCTGCAAATATTTTTCAAAGCCTTTCCCTTTCACTTACTAACAATAAATTTACCCCCTTGGCAGCATTCCCATTTACTCTCACTTTCCTATGCCCACAAAGGCTTACTTTTTTTAGTGAAACTCGATATTTTTATTAATCTGCCTTGTTTTTTCGCGAAACGTCAGCCAACCAGTCTCTGAAAGCATCGACAGGAATTAGGATTCGCTTGCCAATACGGAACGACGGAAAACCCGGCGACCTTGCAAGGTCATATGCCTTTGGCAGTGATATCCCCATCTGGATAGACAGGTCTCTGACATTCATCGTTGTTCTTTCCATACTCAATCCTCCGTTTCTGTAGTTTTTTACAAAAGAAAAATGACATCCCCGGCGCATATAGCGCCAAGTTTGTCACTTTCAATAGCCGGTCACAGTATTTCCGGGCATAGAAATAGCCCGCAGAAGATTCGCTCTACTGCGGGCCGTCCATATTTTCATTTTTTTCCATCTTAATCATATCACAGGTCAATAGTGCAAATCTACGCAAAGTATGCACACTTTTATAAAAATTAATAACTATTATTCATTCTATGTAGTTTTTTTTATATTGTGGCATAGAAAAAGCCCCCGGAAGATGCGCTCTCCCGTGGGCCGTCCGTATTTTCGTTTTTTTTCCACCTTAACTATATCACAAGTCAATAGTGCAATTCTACTACAAAGTATGCAGACTTTTATAAATTTATATAACTATTATTCATTTTATGTTTTTCTGTACATTTGGGCACAGAAAAGGCCCTTGGAAGATGCTTTCCCCAAGGGCCACCCCGCATCTTGCTTTTTTGCTATTATAACTATATCACATACCCTATGTGCAATTCTATGCAAAATGTGCAAAAGCTATATAAATGTGCAAAAGCTAAATAATAATCTATAAAATCCGTGCAGATTTGTTTGGTTTATTAATGACACTTCGCCCTTGACCCCTCCAGCGTCCTTTTGTGTCATTTTTGTAATAAATTATAGATATCGTTATATTTTACAGTCAACTTATTTATAATATCCACCGTTTACAACTTCAAATGGCCACCCAAGCTGTTTCATACAATGCTCAAAAATTTTATTATTAAATACTATTGAAGTATTCCCCTTCATTTCATCTGTTCTATAACGCCAGTCACCACGGTATTGAGAAAAACTCCATTCGTTGGATTTTATTAGTTTTCCATTTTGAACCTGCTTAACTGTAACTTTAAAAAATTTGTCTGTCCCAGTCGTCCCGCTTGAAATTGATTTATCCACAACGTAGATATCAACATTCTCATAATTCCAATGTTCAATAAAAACGTCTTTGCCTTGGTTCGTGTTGTTTGTCGATGGGCCGTTAGTTTCTGCATGTATCTCTTTAACATAGTCACCAAATACCCAACCTGTCATACCATTTTTACGTTTCACGTTCATCCAAATTCCATCCTGTCGAACAAAATGCTCGCCTAAATATTCAACCTTCTCACCATTTTCAAAAACGCCAATTACGTTTGAAGACCTGCTATAAGAATCTCTCATATTAACGTAGGTCCCTTTAATTGTAAGTTCTTGTCCTACTGTGAAGATTCCATTCTTTGAACTGTTAGAATTAGCCTGATTCTGCGCTACTTCCGGTTGATTTACCGTTGCGGGAACATTATTGCTTCCAGCAACTTTCAAAGGAATTTCACCATCCATATTAACGGTAGCTGTAAAAGTTACTTCTTTTATTCCTACACCATTAGTTGTTATGTAATAACCACCTTTAGGAACAAAACCCAAAACAACTTCTCTCTGTTTTTTATATTCAGGGCATTGTGTAATTATAACGCAATCCGGATATTCGTATAAATTCAGCGGTCTAACATCCACATCGTTTTTCTCGACAACAACTTTTTCCTCTCGTAACGGGGCTCCCCTGTACCATCGCACCTTTGTAAATGAATCCCTCCGCCTAATAGGCGCATCATTGATAACTTGCAGATCTTTATTTATATAGTCAACAATTCCGTTTCTTGCAGTAACATACAATCCATCATATGAATATCTGCGAGTAGTCGTCTTACTGTCAACATGTGACTCTGTCACTTCAACCGGCTCACCTAACAAACGACGTATAGCGTCTTCTTGATCCCCGTTCATTAAAGAATCTGTTCTGACCTTATTTGAAACTGCGTTCTTTGTTGAACTCGTTGAAGAAGAATCAGACGACGAAGAAGAAAAAAATTTAGGATATATAATAAAACACCAACCAGCAATAAATAAAAGGGATAATAAACTGGAAATGATTTTTTTATTAAAACTGTTATCATTTTCATCAGTACTACTGTGTTGATTATTATTTTGTTGAGCAAACGTTATGTCTTCTGTTCTGTTTTCACCCAAATTCTGATTATTCAATGATTGCGTCACTTTTGTTCCACACTTGACGCAAAAAGCAGCATCATCTGGCAATTGCTGACCACACTTTGTACAATACATACGAGGCCCTCCTCTAATATTAATCACAATTCTTTAAGAAATAATTAGCAAGGGAAAATCTTATTCATTAAATAAAAATCGAGAAATATGAATATCACTATTATTATAACAAAGTCTTTCTATCAAAATCACCATTGCCAACAACTGATGTTCGACCTACTTTCCACTCCCCATTAATTTTATGCAAATCAGCAAACGCTTTATAATATTTAACAGAAATGCCTGATGGTGTCTTATCTTTCGCCTCAAGCAAATATTCGACAAAAACAGTATTACCATCAGTAGATCTTGGATATGTTTCCATCACTGTGCTGGATATTACATCTGAATAGCCTTGTCCGAACTGATCGGGAGTAGCAGAAGTCTTTTGTTCTTCAGGTGCTAATAAATTATATGCCTTTTTATAATCTTTTTTCGTAATTGCTGTATGAAACTCATATATAGCCCATGCTGCCTCAGTATACTTTGGATAATCTATTTTTGGATCTTCCACAAGTTCACAATAATCGCCGCTAACCCAGCCAACATCTCCATTTTTTCTACGAATCTCTAACCAGGAATGCTTTGACATTTCAATATCTATTACAACAACAATTTCCCCTTTCCCAAAAGGCCCGATGACACTGTGGTCTTTCCCGGGGCCCGATCTCATATTTACATTAGTTCCAGTAATCCTGCCTCGTCTCGATCCAGGAAGGAAAAAATCTGTATTGCGGTAATTATTCCCCGTAGATTGTGATGGTACAGCAGAAGCCCCGATATTTGCTTGATTTTGTGCAACTTCCGGTTGCTTAACTGTTTCAGAGGCATCCTTTTTTGTAGTATCAGATTTTAATTCGGTTTTTATTGCCGCGCTCTTAATTTGAAGAGGGATTTCTTTGTTTTGTTGAAGCGGTTGTGAAAACATAACCATTCTTAACCTATCATCTTCTTCATCTATACTATATGCTTTTAAAATACTTTTATACATATCTGTAAGATCCAATATTTCATATTTCCCAACTGGAACAAATCCGTACACACGATTAAACCCTTTGCGATCATCTGCAGGTTCAGTAACAATAACTACATCAGGGTACTCGTACAAATCAACAACAAGAAGTGGTTCCTTCTGGAAAACAGCAAGATTTTTTTCTACTTTTACCGGCTCACCTCTAAAAAATCTTATACGAGCAAAATAATCTCCTCTCTTAATTGGAGAATAATACATGAAAGCAAAAAGCCCACCAACTACAAATAAAAAGAGAATTATTTTTCCAATTAGATTTTTATCAAAATTGGTACCGCTGTCATTCTTTTGGGAAATGGGCGGAGTTGTATTAGGTACAGTATCATGTGTTACCCTAACAATTTCATGCTCAGGTTCAGCAACAGAACCTACAATTCTTGCTCCACATTTCACACAAAAAACAGAGTCATCTGGTAATTTTTGTCCACAATTAGTGCAATACATAAAAGAAGCCCCTTTCAATTACTTCAAATTGAAAACAAAATTTAAACTTTAAAAAGCTATTGCATTAATGAGGCACAGTACACACCAAACTACAAGCGGCGCATAGTTTTTATTTGTTTTCGATTCTCTAACATATAAGTATACAGGAATAACAATAAGTCCTAAAACCAGCCACGCTTCTACATCTTGACCTACTTTCTTAATTTCGTCAATATCTTTATATATAAAAAACAAGTCTGGAATGATAGTACATATATACGGAACCCACCATTCCAACCCATTGGATAGTACAAAATATTCGGCTATTATAGAAATTGTTAATGGAATAGTCGCTAATGCCCAAACCCACTTATCAGAAATTGTATTTAACGGAGCAAACGGAACAACATTTCCAAATTTTGATGATAACGGACTTTGCCCCGCGGGAACCCAATCGGTAAATCCAGTAGCCCAAACAAGAGTATTCCTTTTTATATCACCACGTTGAATCATCTCTGATATTTCATTATCAGAAATCGGTCCTAACTTATCAGAGCCTACAAGATAATACCATTCCACTGCCTGTTTTGATAACTCTTGATTCGACTCAGGCAAAAATTCTTTTTGGGGAGTCTGATCAATTAGAACGACTACTGGAGCACCACAAGATTTACAGAATTTCCACTGTTCATCTACTTTTGCACCACACTTGCTGCAGAACATTTTCCTTTCCTCCACTTGTAATTTCTTAAAACACCATGAATACTCCGTATCAATTCACTATCTATATTGTTAATTTTGTCATGCCTTTCTTATTCTTTCCCCCTAAAATTTTTGAACAATGTGCAATTTACATGTATAAACCTTTTACCATTTTCATATAAAATAATTATATCATTTTTAATAATAAATAACAAAAAAAACTGTCTACCACTTTGTGATAGACAGTAAAGTGCTTTTGCCTCTATACCTACATTTACCGATAGGCAGGGTGTTTTGTATTCTATTCTGCCATTATCTCCGTTCCGTCCCGGAACGTAACCTTGATTTCCTTTTTCCTGCCGACGGTTACGTAGTCTACCAGGCTATTTTACTATAGTGCATTTCTGTTTTTTCAGCACCGAGATGAAATTTACCAGACACACCTTCCCTTATCCAAGATGTCGGCTACTATCTTGTTGTAATGCTTCGTCCCAATCATCGCTGCACACCTCCCAGCCCATCAGAAGCTTCATGTACACGTTGGTGTACCGCTGTTTCTCATTGCCGTCGCTCCCAAACATTGCATCCAAATAAAAGTCCATCGCTGCTTTCCTGCTGTCCCAAACCTGTTCCTTGCCGTAGCAGATCGTCTTGACCGTTCTCAGTTTCTGCACCACATCCTCGCTGTAAACTACGTTAAGGCCGGAACCGTTGTCCCATTTCATCAGAAGGTTGCCGATATCATCCACCCCGATGACCGTACCATGGGTGCCCGGAGGCGGGGCCTGCCGGTCATCCATGCTGACCAGCTCGACCCGCGTCCCTTTGGGAAATTCGTTTCTTATTTGCTTTACCTGTTCTCTGCTCGGAAATCTCATCTCAGGCCTCGCTTTCTTCCGTGGTGCGGAATGCGGAGGAACCTGCCAGCCGTTTCAGCAGCTCCTTGCGGATGCCTTTGTACTCCTGCCCGATAAACCCTAAACGAAGAAGGAAGCACCGGAACGCGTATTTTTCGTTCGGTACTTCCTTTTCTTTTGCTGTGATGCGTTTTGCGTTTTTCGCCATGTGGCATAACGCTGTGATAAAGTTCATGGCCGCTATGGATTCCTCTGCGTCCAGCAGGCGGCTGAACCAAGGGAACACAACCCTGTCCTCTGTAAGAATCACAATGGGGTCTTCGGTCTCCAATGCCTTCTTAATCAGGTTTGCTTTGCTGGCAATCAGCTTTTCGAGGTTTTCAATCTGGCTTTCCGTGAAGTCTTCTCTCGGCATCGTCAGCGTCCATGAATCGCCGTTCTGTTCTTCCCGAGCAGGTTCAGCGGTTTTGGGCATCTCGATTTCAAACCCCCGGCTCTGCAGTTCCGCTGCCAAATTGTTCATATCGGTATCGTCTGCTGTGATGCTGCCGTCCCGTTCCACCGTGATGTTTCCGATTGTGTAAGTAAATCCCGGTGCTCCGTTGTACCTGGCGTCCTGTCCGGTAATTTCGGCGATTGCCCTGACTAAGTTCTTCCGTTCCTTGCCCTGTGCGTTTGTTGTTATGTTCATCGTGTGAACCTCCTTCTTTTTAGGTTACTGTATATATCACTCTAAACGCACATAAAGTCAAGTTGTATTTGCATAAATAAAACCGCGATTCTCATAGGAATCGCGGTGCAGTGGAATCTGTAAAACGAACACTAAAATCAAATATTATTGTCAGCCTCCACACCCATTATCTAATCTGCCAAAATATACAGCCGATTTACAATAAATTATAAACATGATCTACAACCAAATTTCCCTCAAATAAAACTTCTGTGTTAACAAATTCCGGTGAAGCATCTAATCCTTGCCAATATTTTGTCGCCAAAACACGAAGGTCGTTTAAGCTACCCCTATTGTCATTTAAATAAAATAAATCATTAGCATAATGAACAATACCGGTACAACGCAAACCCCAGATTATAAAACCTGCAGCACCATTTTCCATAGTGATTAGCTGGCGAAGCCAATAGTGTACTGATTTTTGAAGGTTAATGGTATTTGGAATCATCCAAATACATTTATAACGAGAGGGATACTCCTGAAAATTTTTAAGCCGTATTTCTTCAAATATAACTTCTTTTGCAAAATTATAATATTCTTTAGAAATTACTTCGGAATCACGGCCTGAAGCAGAAAAAGTATCATAAAAAGCAAAATAGGGATTTTTCCTTTTTCCGATTTCATATTGCTGTCCAAGTTGCCATGGGGTTCTCCCTTCCCCTAACCTTTGAATATGATAGAAAATTTCATTTTTAACAACTTCCATAAAAAGTCGCTCCTTATTTCTGTTTTCACACTTTCACATTCCTATTTTACGATGTTTGCCCTGGGAATCTTGACATCAATTCGTTCTCTATCATCAAATCAATATCAGGAGCAAAAGAATCAACGGTTTCGATTACGTCCTTTAACACACTCGCTGTTGCTTTATTCGGCGGCTCCAATGATACAGGCCTTCGAGAACACCACTCATAATCAATGTGTGAAACGAATCCCAGAAAATCAAGATAGTCAAAGTACCGTTGAATAACGTCATATGAAAAAGAAATCTCTCGTTCCTTCCCGTTTATAAGTAGAATTGTATGGTAAGCCTTTTGCCAGTCATACCGGATTATTAGTTTCCCTTTTGAAATCCGCCTTTGAATTTGGGAAATGCTGAAAATACATAATTCTTGCCCGAAGCCACGATAAACATAGTCTTCAAAGAGTTTGCCTTGCCAGATTCTTCGATCGCAGGAAAACACAAATTCGCCTGTTATCGGGATGTCCATGTAAAACGGATATTCTGTGAGTCCCTTTGAAAAGGCAAATCTTTTTAGCCACCAGGAAGCCTGTTCATCATTTCGCAGCTGTTTTAAGGCAACTGCATATTTTTCAGGCTCCATCAACTCTTGCAGAACACATAGGTTTTTCTGTTTATATTCTTGCTTTCTCTTTTCTGCCAGTTCTCGTTTCCGTAATACAGAATCATAATTTTTCTGAAACTCGGTTCTCTTCTCTTCTAGAAGGCGTGTTCTTTTGGGATTGCAAATCCAACGCCTATTCGTTTCATTTGATAACACGGCAGCTACGATTGATTCATGCGTTTGGGGTTTCTCTAATAAATCACTCAAATCTATCTCAAACGCTGGAAGATTCAGTACTTCAAGCTTTTTAACTTTTATTTCGTCAACAAAATGTGTGACTGCTATCTCAACAATACAAGGCGCTCCATTAATTCTTATTACCGCATCCGCGACAATACCCCCGATTGATTTTTCAATGTCAACAGATTCGTATTCAACTGTACATGGCTTGATATTGGGTAAGTCAATATCGACTTCAGCTGCGGCAGAAATATCGGTAATGCCAGAGACTATTTCAAGTCGTGAAATAGCAAGCCCGGGTACAAGGATTCCACTATTTTCCCGAATAATTTCTTTTGCCAATAAATGCAGTCCGGTTTGCTGGGCATGAATAATGTCACAATCATTGGATACCTTATGGGCAAAGTGTCGCTGCCGCCGATCATCTTTGAGCTTGGCAACAAGCACGCCGTTACAAATAGGGCATATGCAATTACATTTTTCGCCTTTCTCTGTCGGCGCTAGTTCAGAGATATGGATAATGTGTCCCTCTCTGATGCCATATGCCAATTTGACGTTCATTTCACACCTCAACAAAAATATTTATATGTTTCCTTTATTAAATTAATTATATCATAATACCATTTGAAATAGAAACGTCAGCTTAAATTGAAAAAAGTCCTCAAACACAGTTGTAACCGTGTTAGAGGACTTTTTAGATTTCGCTCAAAAGGCTGCTTTTAGAAATTAATCTATATACCATCGTTTTTCTGAGGACAGCTTTTTTGTTGTCCTAAAAAGTACGCACTTACAGAAAAAATTGCAGCCGGTCAGGCATAAGCAAAACGTCGCGAACGTTTGCGTTATTTCATGAGGCGAAAGTTGCCGTGGTGGCGAGACTGTGTTACGACAAAAGTCCAAGAAGCAA
>Ga0256404_1013350_pt1 | contig 10437 bp, 8 predicted proteins | sample RumenRJG_01DNA_FD_185990 | JGI IMG/M metagenome (GOLD analysis project Ga0256404, IMG submission 185990) | Bovine rumen microbial communities from Lethbridge, Alberta, Canada - RJG_01 | ecosystem: Host-associated > Mammals > Digestive system > Stomach > Rumen | place: Canada: Alberta | collected...
GAAGGCCGCCGTGGCGCTGCCCGACATGTTCTTTGCCGGCGGGCCGACGGAGCTCCACCTCTACGCCTTCGTGCAGAACGAGCAGGGGCGCTGCTCCGAGACGGCCTACGCCCTTGTGGGCGAGGTGGCCGAGACGCAGGAAACGGTTGATACCGAGACAGGTGAGATTATATCCACAGCGCCCGTGGAGATCCTCGAGAGCGCGGCGACTGCCGGCCATGGGTGCACGCCCACGGACCCGGGGCCGCTATGACAATTACGATTGCTATAAATTACTGCAGGAGGCTGCGGATGGCCAGCTCATAGCCCTGGAGGCCGAGGCCGCAGATCATGCCGCGACAGGCGGAGGTGACGAAGGAATGGTGGCGGTAGTCCTCGCGGGCGAAGATGTTGCTGAGGTGCACCTCGACCTTGGGGGCGGGGACGGCAAGGAGAGCGTCGCGCAGGGCCACGGAGGTGTGGCTGTAGCCACCGAGGTTGACGATGAGTCCGTCGGCCGTGAAGCCCACCTGCTGGATATGGTTGATGAGCTCGCCCTCGACGTTGCTCTGGTAATAGCCAATCTCCACATCGGGGAAGGTGGTACGGAGCTGGGCGAGGAGTTGTTCCATGGTGGTGGTGCCGTAGACCTCGGGCTCGCGACGGCCGGTAAGGTTGAGGTTGGGTCCGTTGATGATATCTATCTTCTTCATATCTTTGATTTTGTGTCGGTTTGCAAAATGATGAAAGGCGCCAGCCAATGGGTCAGCGGCAGGTGCAGCAGCGCATTGAGCAGGTCCGAGGCGAAGCCCTTGAGGCCAGGGCGATTGGCGTTGTAGAACCCCTTGTGCACGCGCAGGCGGGCTCCGTAAGGGGACAGCATGCCCCTGTACACGGAGATGGGAACGATGCGCTCCGTCCAGCTGCCGGTGGCGGGGTCGCAGGTATTGTAGGCATCCATCCAGGGTAGATGCCTGTCCCCATCCATGCACCTCAGTATATCCTCATAGTTCAGACCACGGGTGCAGAAGGCCCAGGAGACGCGCTCCTGCTCGGGCATGTCGGGAAAATGCTCTTGGATAAACGCCCATCGCATATGGAAGAACTGGGACTCGTCGCTCTCCATGATGCGGCGCAGACGGCGTCGGACCCACGGGTTGTAGGGCGTGGAGCCGGTGGTGAAGAGCATTTTCACGCGGGGACTGACAGCATAGATGTCGGCAAAGAAGTCCTCGAGGCGATAGATATGCTCAATGACATCCATGCCCATCAGGATATCGGGCACCACATTGTTCTCCTTGCACCAGCTGCGCAGCGTGACGGAATCGCCTGTAAGGACCACGTCGGGCCCCTCTCCTACAGCCTGAGAGACAGCACGCACCGCCTCGGCAGCCTGAGGGTTGAGGTCGACATATACCACCTTCCCCACACCGCAACGTTTGGCCGTCAGGCTGAGGAAGCCATGACCACCACCATAATCCACCAGGGTCAGTTCGTCCGGACGTTTGGCGGCAGCATCGAGGACACGGCGCAGGCAACGGTGGTAGATGGCCATGTAGTAGTCAATATTGGGCAGCAGCTGCAGGATGTAGCTGCGACTATAGTCGCTCAAGGGGAGCGCATCATAGTCGATGCTTTTCAGAGTATGGGCCAGACTATTCATAAGGGGAAAAAGAAAGCCGCTCCGCGTTGCGCGAAGCGGCTTTTCTATCTGGATTCTTAGAGAATCATTAGATGATACCCTGAGCAACCATGGCTTTGGCAACGCGCATGAAGCCGGCGATGTTGGCGCCCTTCACGTAGTTGATGTGGCCATCAGCCTCGCGACCGTGCTCGACGCACATGTCGTAGATGTTGTTCATGATGGTGTGGAGGTTCTTGTCGACCTCTTCAGCAGTCCAGTTGCGGTGCTCAGCGTTCTGGCAGATCTCGAGGCCAGAGGTGGCAACACCACCGGCGTTGACAGCCTTACCGGGGCCGAAGGGAACCTTGGCGGCCTGGATGGCGGCGATAGCGGCGGGCTGGCAACCCATGTTGGAGACCTCAGCAACATACTTCACGCCATTGGCGAGGAGCATCTTGGCATCTTCCTCGGCGAGCTCGTTCTGGAAGGCGCAGGGCATAGCGATGTCGCACTTCACAACCCAGCTCTTCTTGCCGGCGGTGAACTTGCACTGGCCGGGGAACTTGTCGGCCATATCCTGAACCTTGTTGCGGTTGGAGGCACGCATGACAAGCATGTAGTCGATCATGTCTTTGGTGATACCGTTCTCGATCTCGCAGACACCGTCGGGGCCGCTGATGGCGACGACCTTGGCACCGAGCTCGACAGCCTTGGTGGCAGCACCCCAAGCAACGTTGCCGAAGCCGGAGAGGGCGATGCGCTTGCCAGCGAGGGTGTCACCCTTCTCGCGGACCATGCGGTCGACATAGTAGATGGCACCGAAACCAGTGGCCTCGGGACGGATGAGGGAACCACCCCAGCCGTAGCTCTTGCCGGTCAGAGCACCAGTGGAGTGCTCGCGGGCGAGTTTCTTGTAGGCACCATAGAGGTAGCCGATCTCACGGCCGCCAACTCCGACGTCGCCGGCAGGGCTGTCCTGGTCGGGACCGATGTTGCGCCACAGCTCATACATGAAGGCCTGGCAGAAGCGCATGATTTCGGCGTCGCTCTTTCCAACGGGGTCGAAGTCGGAACCACCCTTACCACCGCCGAGAGGCAGCATGGTGAGGCTGTTCTTGAAAATCTGCTCGAAGCCGAGGAATTTCAGCATGGAGACGTTGACAGCCTTGTGGAAACGGAGACCACCCTTGTAGGCGCCGAGGGCGGCGTTGAACTGCACGCGGTAGCCGAGGTTGGTGCAAACCTCACCCTTATCGTTGACCCAGGTCACGCGGAAGGTGAAGATACGGTCGGGCTCGACAATGCGCTCGACGATCTTGTTAGCCTCGAACTCGGGGTGCTTGTTGTATTCCTCTTCGATGGTCTCGAGGACCTCGCGGACGGCCTGTAAGTATTCGTTTTCACCGGGATGTTTGGCCTCCAGGTTGGCCATAATTTCATTTACTTTCATGTTACTCAATTTATTATGTTAAACATTGATTTTATTTGAATACCGCAAATGTACACTTATTTTTTCAAATGGAAAATTTTTTTTTCAAATTTTTTAAAATTTATTAATAATAGCAAGTGTCGACAAAATTCTTGATGCGCGGCTTGACATATTCGCGGTCCTCCATGAAGGCCATATGGCCGACATTGTCGAGCAGAAGTATCTCAGAATGACGAGGCAACATAGCCTGCGAGATGGCTATTTCGAGGGGGATGCGATTGTCTTTCTTGCCATAGATGAAGAGCACCGGGACCTCCAGTTGCTGCAGCACGGCGATGCGCGAGGGGCGGGCCATCATGCCTTTCTGCGCTGCGATGATAGACTCGGCCCGGGTTTCGAGACACTGGTCCTGCAGGTCCTTGATGTCCTGCGAAAGGGCTGTACGGTTGGCGTCGTCGAAAAGAGTTGGGACAAAGTTGACAATATACGAGGCGCGGTTCTCCATCACCTGCTCGCAAACCGCTTTGCGACAAGCCTGATGGTGCTCGCTGTCACAGAGGGCATGGGAGTTGATGAGCCCCAGGCCGCGAAGTGAGTAGGGATACTTTTCGGCAAAAGCCAAAGCGACATAGCCACCCATGGAATGGCCGACCATAACGCACTGGTCTACACCGGCTTCATCGAGCACCGTCTTCACGGTGCGGGCCATAAAGTCCATCGAATGCACCTCGGCGAAAGTCTCGGTATGGCCATGGCCGGGGAGGTCAATGGTGATTACACGAAGGTCGTGCATATAGGAAAGCACATAGGAGCTCCAGACATCGAGACTCTGCAGGAAGCCGTGGAGAAGAACCAGAGCCTTGCCATTGCTGCGGCCTTCGTCGCGATAGTGGACGGCCCGGCCGTCGACCATGATAATGCGGTGTTGTTCCATGATGCTATGTATTGGTTATTGTTCTCTGAAGCGGACGGAGACGCCCGATTTGCCATTCTTTTTGACGTTTACATTGCCGTAGGCCGAGATGATGACCCGGGAGTTGTCGATGCCCTGTTCGGCCATAAAGTCACGTATGAGGCGGCCTCGTTCGAGGGAAAGGTTGTAGCAGAGTTTGTCGTCGGTTCCGGCCACATCGATACAGAACTCGGCGACACCATTGGGCTGGTGGCTGAGGAACTGAGCCAGCTGCTCAAGCTGCAGGCGCGCGACGGGGGTGAGGTCGGAACCGTTGTCCGTGAAATCGACGGCATACAGCTGCACCGGCTTGTCAGAAGAAACGAGAACGGGGAAGGTATAGCCTTTGAGACGCTGATTGGCCTTCACACCAGGCTTGAGGATGACGGCAGGCACAAAATAGAGGCCTGCGTCGCCCATGATGGCATAGCTCTTGCCTTTGTGGATATTGATAGTGAGGGTGTTGCTCTCGCCAGAGCAATCGACCACCTGCACCACCGACTGCTGAATCATGTCGGCCACACGGACACGAAGCAGGTTGGACTCCATGCCGAGGATGTCGAGCGTGTAGGATTCATACGAGTTGGATACGTCGTGCCACGTGGGGAAGCTGAAAGCCGAATAGGTGCCGAGACTGGAATTGACGGAAAGGAAGATACGTTTCTCATCGGGGCTGAAGCTGAGGGAAGTCTCGGTATAGCCTGAATTGATTTCCTTGCCAGCATTCTGGGGCGTAGACCATGAGGTCCAGTCCTGTATGTTCGTACGTGTAACCATGTAGACATCGCTGTAGCCCAGACCTCCACGGCCATCGGTAACGAAATAGAGGGTCTTGAGGTTGCGGCTCATGATGGGACAACGCTCGGAATAGGGCGTGTTGATGGTAGGTCCCAGATTGACGGGAGTGCCCCACGTGTTATTATTATAAGGAATAAAGTAGAGGTCGGTAGCCAGGGCGGTGTCGCCATGGAAATAGGCGCCCGAGGACTGGACATTGTATCCGTTGGGACGGTCGGAGGCCAACAACAGGCCACTGCCGTCGGGCAACATGTAGGCGTCGGTCTCTATATAGTCGGTGTTGACCGGATATGGCGGGATATCGGTAATGCGCCAGGAATCACCGTCCTTTTCGGCCATCATGATGTTGCCATCGGAGCCCAGCAGCATGCGGGTACCGCCGGCATAGAATCCAAAGAGCGTAAGGCCTTCGTTGCTGAACAGAGACGCAAAGGGCACTTCGCCGGCAGGACGCCACTGTCCACCCTCCTTGACGGCATAGCAGATGCGGCGGCTGGCTCCGGCCGTACGGGTGAAATAAAGGCGCCCGTCAGCCTCGTTGAGGCAGGGATTCATCACATGATATGTCGCGGAAAACTCCTTGGTAAGTCTACGATTTGTAGCGGCAGCGGAGAGGATGCGCTGCAACTCCTTGTACTCCGTACTATTGATATTCTCGAAGCAAATGTCGAACGTACGCACACGGTCCAGGGCGGCCTGATAGTTGCGGCCGGTAAGCATCACCTGTATCATACGCTGCAGGGGGACGATGGCAATCTTTTTGCCCATCAGCTGGCGGACATATCCGGCATAGCGGCTGTACTCCACCTCGAGGAAGTCCTCCATAAGGTTGATGCGGTCAATAATCTTGGCCGACTCAAGGTCGTTTTCGATGGCACGCTTGTAGGGGAAATCGGGATTCTCACGCTCGAAGCGCTTGATGGGATCGCCGTTGCCCTCGGCGGCATGCCAAGAGTAATAGAGGTTGTAGATGTCGTTATAAGCGGGGTCGAGCTTGAAATGTTCCAAATAGTAGCGTGCGGCGGCAACATCCTGCTCCTTGGCAAGGAGGGTGCGTACCTCGGCCAGGGCCTTGTCGGCCAACGAAATATTGGGATAGGTATTGGCAAAGAGCGCATAGTCCATAGCCGTTTTGCACTTGGCATAAGTCACGTCGAGCAGATTGTCGAGGCGGTCGCGAGCCTGCTGGCTTTCGTCGCTGGTAGGGTAGCGGTCGAGGAATTCCTTATATCCAGCCACATCGTTGCGTTTGCTGGCGGTGGCGTATGCCATGCGGCTCTTCTGCTTCTCGGCAGAACGCTGCACCGACGGACTCAACGGATAGCGCGCGGCGATGGCATCCACCTGCTCCTCAGTTTCGGTGCCCTCGAACATGCCTGGGGCCAGACGGGACAGACGCTGTTCCATCTGTTCGGCCTCGGTGGTTCCGGGATATACATCGATGAAGTGATAGTAAGCATCGGCAGTGCCCTTCTTCAGACAGTCATCGTAGACCTGGTTGATGCGACGCTGACGGAGCAGGCGCACCAGCTCCATGTCGATGCCAAAGGCGTCGAGATAAGTATCCAACTCCACACCGGTCATATCGGTACGCACCTCGATGGTGTTGTAGGCGGCATCGATAATAGCCTGCTTGGTCTGGCGGATGGAGGTGAGGGTAATGCCGTTACGCACCAGCCGGGCCAACTCGCCGGTATGGTCGTCCTCAATGAGCTTGATGTGGCAGGCCTCTGCACGCTGGATATACTTCATGGCCATGGGCAGATTGCGCATGGGGTGGGAATTGTCGAAATAGAATTGCGACAAATTGAAGAGGGCCTCCACATCGTCCGGCGATTTGGCATAGGCCTTGTTCAACTTGGTGAAACGGGACTGATAATCGCTTAAAGAATCGAGCAGCACGCTCTGCCCCATCGTTGCGGTGGCCAGCATGCAGCATCCCAATATAGTCAACAATCTTTTCATCTTCACTATTTTATTGAGCTCAATATATCCGTAAATTCAAATTCCATTTCCTCAAAGGTATCCTTGGTGGTCTCCAGCCGGAACTCCACCGAGGTGCCCTTGTCCTTGAAGTATGTCATGAAAAACTGGTAGTCCTTCTGGTCCGACGGGTTGGTGTAGGCCCCGATGTAGCCGATGCCACCGTTCGAAGGCAACCCGTTGCCTTTGCTATACTCCTTGAGCGACTGGAATGGCTGAGCCTCATAGCGCTCGTAGGCCAAATCGTAGAGGTCGCCGTCATAGTCCTTGTTGACGTAGATACGCAAGAACGGCAGCACGGTGTCACCCTCCATGTCCACCAGCACATGGCCCGTGTAGCAATAGAGATACACATCGCCGCCCTCGGCCAGTTCGAACGTGCGCAGATAGCGCCAGTCCTCGTTGTTGAGTCTATAGGTGACATTGGTGCCAGGGATGGTGAGCTGTGCCGATGCCACAGTGGCCGTCAGCAGCAACACCGCAGTTGCAAGAAGTTTCTTTATGTTTTTCATCGTTTTCATTTTTCGAGTCTTTGGTTGTAAAAGTCTATCAGTCGGTCTGCCAGCTTGCCCTCGTTGTATTGCTCGGCAATGAGCCTGGCGGCAGCGGCGCCCACGCGGTTGCAGAACCCGTCGTCGTCCAGGCAGCGTTTGATCTGCCGGGCAAACTCCTCGGGGGTGTTGGCAATGAGAAGATTCTCGCCGTCGGTATAATCGATGCCCTGGGCTCCGACGGAGGTGGTCACCACGGTCTTGCCTGCAGACATGGCCTCGATGATTTTCACCCTTATGCCACTGCCGCTGAGCAGGGGCACAACATTAATCTTCTTGCTGCCGATAAAGTACATGGCATCAGGCACCTCTCCCACCACGGAGACCCCCTCGATCCGGGCTTGCATCCAGCGCTCGGGCATCTTGCGCCCGGCAAGGTAGAGCTTGGCACGCGGCACCTCGCGGTGCACCACGGGCCACACCTCCTCCAGCAGCCATGCTATGCTCTCCTGGTTGGGCAACCAATCCATAGCACCGATGTGGAACAGCGAGTCGGGCTCGGGCTCCACATGGGGCATCTCCTCGGGCTCCACACCAAAGGGGATGACCGTCACCGGCTTGCGGCAGCCGTTGTTCTTGAAGCACTCGGCGTCGTTGCGCGTAATGCAGACGATGCCGTCGTAGTCGTTAAGGTGTTCCAGCTCATAGACGCGCAGCGTCAGCGAGAGATGCTTCAGATACCAGCGCTTGAAGGGATTTGTGCAGCTCTGCGCCACACGCTTCCAGATGAGGTGCTCCACGTTGTGGGCCCTCAGCACCACCTTGGCCTTGGAGTGTTTGCGGACGAGCGGCACATAGGGGGTGAGGAAAATGCTCTCCACATGCACCACGTCAAACTCCTCGGCCTCCAGAATCTGCCGCAACTTGGCTGCAAACTCGGCGTTGATGTAGCGTTTCACATGGTACGACTCGCCGCACAACATGGCCCCCAGCGCCGGCAGCGGCTTCACCGAGAGGTCCACATACACGGTCTCCAAGCCCGTCTGCTGGCGGTAGCTGTCGGTGAGCCGCTCCTCGCAGACGGGGTGTTTGTCTGTCTTCACCGTCAGCACTTTCACCTCGCAGCCCCTCGACAGCAATCCCTGTGTGATGCTGTTCATGGCCATAGTGCCGCCGTCGACGGGCGGATAGGGGGGCTTGTTGCAGAGCTGGAGTACCTTCATATCAAACCATAACGCTGTTTCTTGCCTTTTATTGTGTGGCAGGTCTTATTCTTTCGGCAACGCCTTGAAGCCCTTGCCCAGAATCTCCGAACTGTTCATCACGTTGACAAAGGCATCGGGGTCGAGCTCGTAAAGGTGCGAACGCAGCTTCACCATGTCGGCACGCTCCAGCGTGACGTAGACCATCTTGCGCTCCACGCCGTTGAACAGGCCGGTGCCGGAGAAACAGGTGCCGCCGCGCTTGAGGTCGTTGATGATGTAGTCGCGCACGGTGTCCACCCTGTCGGTGACGATGAACATCGTCTTGTGGGTCTTCAGGCCGTCGACAATGAGGTCGATCATGAAACTCTCGATGGCGATGACCACGATGGAATAGATGGGCAGGCGCACTTCCTTGAAGGCAATGAAGGTGGAGAGGGTGATGCAGCCGTCGACAATCATCACCAGCGTGCCGAGGGAAATCTTGGTGTACTTGTGGATGATCATCGAGACGATGTCCGAACCGCCGCTCGTGGCACCGCTGCGGAAAATCAGACCGATGGCGGCGCCGTAGATGATACCCGTCACGAGGGTGTTGATCACATAGTCGGGCTTGAACCACAGGCCCGTGCCGCCGTTCTCATTGCTGTGGGGCACCAGGTTGTAGTCTGTCAGGTCGGCGGGCTGCGTGGTCACGAAGTCGCCGATGTGCACCACGGGGTTGTAGCCCCACGTGTGCTCCAATATCCAGGCAAAAACGAAGATGAGGATGGTCGAAACCACTGTCTTCACACCGAACTTCGGGCCGAGGATGATGGTGCCGATAATCAGCAGCGGGATATCCATGCAGATGGCCGTGATACTGATTTGCCAGCCGAACACCGTACTCAGCACGTTCGACAGACCCCACGTGCCGCCGGGAGCCAGCAGGTAGGGGTTGGAAAACATCACGTCGCCCACAGCGAACAGGGCACTGCCCACAATCACCAGCAGATAGGCATACGCCTCACGCCAGAAACTCGAGGACGACATATCCTCCGACTTCCATATCGCGCTCAAAACACCGTTTTTCTGTTTTTTTCCGTTGTCTATAGTCTTTTCTTTCGACATAATTATTTTATTATTAATACATAATGCAGTTATTACACACTAAGGTGAATTTGCAAAGATACTAAAAAGAGCCGGATTGACAAAATTTTTATTTCCTCCCCCACTCCCCTCCCACCCAAAACGCTCCAAATAGGGACCCAATTCGGCCGTTCTTATATTGTTCTTATATTGTTTACATATTGTTCGCATATTGTTCTTATATCCACAATATAGGAACAATATAAGAACAATATGTAAACAATATAAGAACAATATAAGAACGGCCGTATCAGACACCTCTCGGGTAGGGTACGGGTGGGCATTGGGCACGAGGGGGGAAAAAGAAAAAGCGGAGTGCAACTTCTGGTTGCACTCCGCTGAAGGTGAGCGACAAACGGGGCTCGAACCCGCGACCTGCGGCTTGGGAAGCCGCCGCTCTACCAACTGAGCTATTATCGCACTCTTTCGTCTCGAAAGACCCCATTAAAACGAGGGTGTTTTGTTTTTATTGTGTATTTTTTTATTTTTTTTTGTAAAATAATTTGCCGTCGGTGTCCCCCGACTATTCGCGGCGGCCGAGGATGGAGAGGAGGCGGATGAAGAGGTTGATGATGTCGAGGTAGATGTCGAGGGCGGAGTCGACGGCGTTGTCGAGGGTCTTGGGGTAGGCCTGCGACTTGGCCACGTCGTAGCCTATGTAGCCGGAGAAAAGGATGACGAAGAGCCAGTCGAACAGGGCGCCGCGGTAGCCCAACAGCCAGGTAGCCACGATTTCGGCCACGATGCCGATAATCAGGGCAAAGAAGAGTGTGCGCCCCAGGCCGAGGAAGAAGGAGGGCTTGATGAGCGCCAGGAGCATCATGGTAGCGGTGACCATGCCGGTGAGGGTC
>Ga0256404_1013351_pt1 | contig 10436 bp, 10 predicted proteins | sample RumenRJG_01DNA_FD_185990 | JGI IMG/M metagenome (GOLD analysis project Ga0256404, IMG submission 185990) | Bovine rumen microbial communities from Lethbridge, Alberta, Canada - RJG_01 | ecosystem: Host-associated > Mammals > Digestive system > Stomach > Rumen | place: Canada: Alberta | collected...
ACGTTCCCGCCATGAGGGACATCTGGAACGAGGTGGTGAGGGCGGAGAACGCCTTCCCGCAGGTCGGGGAGCTGAAGTCTGACGAGGCGGAGAAATTCTTCGCCGCGCAGTCCTTCAGCGGCGTCGCGGTTGGCGATGACGGGAAGGTCCTGGGGCTCTGCATCGTGCACCCCAACAACATCGGGCGCTGCGGGGTCATCGCGAACGCGAGCTACGCTGTCGCGTCTGCCGCAAGGGGCAGGGGCGCCGGGGAGGCGCTCGTCAGGGAGTCACTCAGGAAGGCAAGGGAGCTGGGGTTCCGCGTCATGCAGTTCAACGCGGTCGTCGCCTCGAACACTGCGGCGATCAGGCTCTATGAGAAGATCGGATTCCAGCCTTTGGGCACTGTCCCCGGGGCCTACCGCCACAATGACGGCTCATTTGAGGACATCAGGCTCTTCTGCTACGACCTCACGAAGCTCTGAATTATGGGGCGCTGTCTCTCACCGGGGCGGCGCCTTTCTGTCTCTTTAATCATATTATTCCGGTATGTGAAATATTCATTTGACTGCTCTCAAAGTCTGTGCCAGAATGCGCTCATCCTGATGAAATACTGGAGGTTACACCATGAAAAGAGCAGCAGCATTCATCGCCTCGTTCCTCCTTGCGGCGCTTCCCTTCGGTGCTTCGGCAGCAGATGCCCGGGCGGACGCGGGCGCGGCAGAGGGCGCGAAGGGAAAGAGCATCGTCGTCTATTTCTCGGCAAGCGGCAACACCAAAGCGGCCGCGGAGAAGATCGCGGAGCTCACCGGATCCGACCTTATGGAAATCGTTCCCGAAGAGAAGTACACCGAGGCGGATCTCAACTGGCATGACGGCGAGAGCCGCACCTCGGTCGAGAAGGACGACGCGGGCATCCGTCCCGCGATAAAGCCCGACACCAGGAACCTCGCTGATTACGATACCGTGTTCCTCGGATATCCCATCTGGTGGGGCACCGCGCCCAAGGTCCTCTGGAACTTCGTCGAGAAGCATGACTTTACCGGGAAGACCGTGCTTCCCTTCTGCACCACGCACTCCAGCTCCGAGGGCGAGAGCGGCAGAACGCTCCAGAAGCTCTCCGGCAGCAAAGGAACCTGGAAGGACGCGAAGAGGTTCCCGGAGCATCCCTCTGACAGCGACATCAGCAGCTGGGTGAATGAGACCGGCTTCGCGCTGAAGAAGTAACCGGGCATGGCTGATCCGGTGAAGGCCGGCAGCCGTAAGAGGGAGCGGGAATTGCCTGCTCCCTTCTTTCTTGGGGCTGCAGCTCCTCTGCCACTCCTCTCTCCTGGCTCTCCCACGCGACGCGCCGTTCGTCAGCCTCTTTAGGAGCTCCTTCGTCCGGGGGTCCTGTCCCGGGATGCGTCCGGGCACTTTCCAGAGCGGCTTTCATCAGCGGCTCCTCACCTGTGCCTCTTAACCTGAGCAGGCAGGTGTCATCCATAACATTTTCTTATACCTCCGCATCACTCATAATCATTGGACGCTGGTCATTTCATATGCAACAATGCGGTGAAACCTGAATGAGGGATGAGGAGAGATCACATCATGAGAAAGGGAATAATCGCAGCGGTTCTTCTTGCGGCGCTGCCGCTTGGCGCCTTCGCGTCTGACGGGGCCGCAGATGGCGCTCCGGTGCCCGGGGCCGGGACAAAGAGCATTGTCGTGTATTTCTCAGCAACCGGGAACACCAAGGCTGCCGCTGAGAAGATCGCGAAGCTCACCGGATCTGAAATTATGGAGATTGAGCCTGCTGAGAAGTACACCGACGCAGACCTCAACTGGCATGACGGCGAGAGCCGCTCATCTGTCGAGATGAATGACGAGAGCTCGAGGCCCGCGATAAAGGCTGACAGCAAGGCCTTCGGCGACTACGGCACGGTGTTCCTTGGCTATCCCATCTGGTGGGGCAAGGCTCCGAGGGTCCTCTACACCTTTGTCGAAAAGCATTCCTTCGCAGGGAAGAAGGTGCTGCCGTTCTGCACCTCGGGCGGGAGCCCTGCGGGCGACAGCGCGAAGCTCCTTGAGGAGCTCTCCGGGAACAAGGGAACCTGGAAGGAGGCGAAGAGGTTCGCCGAGCATCCCTCCGAGAGCGAGATCGGGGCATGGCTCTCAGAGAGCGGCTACGGGGTGAAGAGGTAGGCTCTGGAGACTCAGGTTCATGGAGGCTGTCTTGGGGAAAGGATGGGTGGCTCATGGGCTGCTCATCGGGGCTCCGGAGATTAAGCTTTCAGTTCAACCGGCTCTCCCGGAAAGAAATGGGAGAGTTTTCAGCAAAACAGGGCGCCATGGGAGCCTTTTGTGTCTCTGCACGCGGCAAGGGACGCAGATTTCAGATGCAGCCTGGATGCGTTAAGCCCCGATGGGGAGTGGGCTGCTCCTGCATCCTGTTCAGGCGGAATGCTCCATGAATCAGATGTTTTTTGACCGGGTATGCCTCGAAATGTGAGTCGGATGCCAAATGGAATGGCTCTGGGCGGAAATTTGTTGACAGTCCGGAATTTTCTGAAGAGTGTTTCAGGCACAGACCAGGCCTGGCGCCGGAGCCCTGAAATGTGATTCATCCGGCAGACGCGCTTTCACATAAGAAAATTCATGACAGCAGTAATTCTTCCATGGCTATAATAGGGCATATACTGCCCGAATCTTAAACAGCAAGGAGAGGCTCAGGCCATGGATGGAGAGGACAAGTTCAGCCAGAGGATCGATATCAATGATACGGAGGATATTCCCGCAAAGACACTGCACTTTGTGGGGCTGATGCTCTTCAGGGGCGACGGAGTCCCCCAGAACTACGCGGAGTCGGCCAAATGGTTCAGCAGGGCGGCAGGACGGGAATTCAAAAGGCGAAAGCTGTCAGAGCAGGAACGCACCAGCATCTTCATGCAGTCTTTGCTGAATTACAGAACTGCCAATTATGAATGTCCGGTTGATCTGGACAGCTACGGCAACCAGTGCATCGCGTCTTCCCAGTACTATCTGGGATTCATGTACCTGCATGGGCTCGGTGTGAAGCAGGATTATGGAGAGTCTGTAAAATGGCTCAGCAAAGCCGCAGAGTTCGGGCATGAGGAAGCTGAGTACCTCCTAGGCCTCGCCTACAGCAGCGGACAGGGCACTGGGCAGGACTTCGAAGAGGCCGCAAAATGGTTCCGGAAGGCTGCCGGGCAGGGCAATGCTGACGCGCAGAACTCCCTTGGCGATGCCTGCAGCAGCGGACAGGGTATCGGGCAGGATTATGAAGAGGCCGCGGAGTGGTACCGTAAATCTGCTGAGCAGGGCGTTGCCGCAGCGCAGAAAAGCCTTGGTGATCTGTACAATGAGGGCAAAGGCGTTGAGCAGGATCAGAGCGAGGCAACCAAGTGGTACATGAAGGCTGCGAAACAGGGAAATGCAGAGGCAAGGGACAGGCTGCAGGAAATATTCGGCGATCTGCCGAAGAAAAACCTGGTACACCGCTGATGGATGCCTCCTGTCTGGGCAGTGGCTCTGGGCCTGTCTGCTTTGCAAGCCATTGCGGCAGCCGGGGCATTAAGGCTGTGCCAATGACCATCTGAGATGCCTGAATTCCCGTGATGCCCACCGCGCGCTGAAGTGTGAGGCATCTGACAGCCGTACGCGCTTTACGGGGATAAAATCCAAAACAGGAAAATTTATTTCGCGATTGGGCATTCATTGCCCGGAATTTTGAGGAGTGGTCTTTACCATGGAAGCCGCTGACCAGCTGAGCGACGGGCTTGACTTTGGCAGTCAGGACAGCATTCCCCTGAAGAACCAGTACTTTTTCGGCGTGATGTTCTACAGAGGGCAGGGAGTCCCGCAGAATTATGAGGAGGCCGCCAGATGGTTCAGCAGAGTAATAACGGGGCCGTGCAGGCAGACGCCTAATCAGGCAGTCAAGGAGTCCTATGCCGAATCAGGCGCTTCCTCCAGGCGGAAGACACCGGCGCAGGACGCGGAGTACATCAGGTCTGCCCAGTACTATCTGGGTTTCATGTACTTCAACGGGCAGGGCGTCGCCCAAAATTACGATGAGGCGGCAAGGCTTTTTACTGAGGCCGCGAACCAGGGGCACGCTGAGGCGCAGAATCTCCTTGGAAGGGCCTATTACAGCGGGCTCGGACGCAAGAAGAATGCAAATGAGGCGGTAAAGTGGTGGCGCAAGGCCGCTGAGCAGGGGCAGGCCGAGGCGCAGAACAGCATGGGCGATGCCTACTGCAATGGGAATGGCGTTGCCAAAAATTACAAGACCGCGGTCACCTATTACCGGAAGGCTGCGCAGCAGGGGCACTCCGGTGCGGAGACCAGCCTTGGGGACATGTATAAGAAAGGCCTTGGTGTTGATCAGGATACAGGCGAGGCGGTTAAGTGGTATTGGAAGGCCGCGGAGCATGGATACGCTGATGCTAGGAGCAGGCTTGAGGAGATGTTCAGCCAGCTCCCGAAGCCAGGAGTGAACCTGGTTCACCGCGGAGGAGAAAAATTATGATGAAAGTGATGATAACGGCTGTTATGGCGGCAGCTTCATTCCTGTTTTCAGCTGAGGTGCCTGCTTCAGACTTTGGCTGCAGCGGGCTGCAGCATCTGTTGCATAAAGCAGAGCAGGGTAACGCAGTGGCCGAGGGCGTACTCGGAACCTACTATTACAATGGCGAGTGTGTTAAGCAGGATTACTCCAAGGCTGCAATGTGGTACAGGAAGTCCGCAGACCATGGTCAGTTAAATTCCCTGGCTCTGCTTGGAATAATGTATCTCCAAGGACGCGGTGTCACCCAGAATTACACTGAGGCGGCGAGGCTGCTGCAGAAGGCATCCGATCAGGGGAATACAAATGCTATGTATACCCTTGCTGTCATGTATGCCAATGGTCAGGGCTTTGCGAAGGATATCGGCAGGGCTAAAGCGCTGTTCAGTGAGGCCTGCCAGAGAGGTAATACCGACGCCTGCGCTTCTCTGAAGCTGTACTGATCCGTGCCTCGCATGCCCGGTGCATTGTCCGGCAGTTCAGTTTCTGGTCTGCAGCTTCGCTGAATTCCAGACTTTGCCGGGCTGTGCTGTTTTGCCTGCCTGCGGGATGTCCTGCAGCGCAGCACTGCTGCTCAGCATTGCCGCTGCAGGCAGCACAATGGGCTGGTCTTTGGATAGAATTTTGCGGCAGTACGCAAGGACACCTGACAGCCATAATGGCATTTCGTGCCAGGCTATAAGAGAGAAGAGGATAGCAGAGAATGGATGAACTGGACGAGCTCGGCAGAGGCATTGACTTCGATCATACCGAAAACGTAAGTGCCGATACTCTGTATTATGTCGGATTGCTGTTCTATAAGGGACCAGGCGTCGGACCGAATTATGCGGAGGCTGCTAAGTGGTTCGGAAAGGTTGCCGGACTGCAGTACAGGACATCCTATTATTACGGAGACAATCTGAGTCCTAAGCTTAATGTGCGCATTTCATCTGCCCAGTATTACCTTGGTCTCATGTACTGGTACGGCAGGGGCGTGAAGCAGGATTACGCAGAGGCTGTGAAATGGTTCACCAAGGCTGCGGAGTGTGTCCGGCATAAAGAAGCTGAGTACTTCCTGGGCGGCGCCTATTATACAGGTCAGGGTGTCCAGCAGGATTATGCCGAGGCGGTTAAATGGTACCGGAAGTCCGCTGAGAAGGGCAATGCAGAGGCTCAGAACATCATGGGTGATGCCTGCCGCGACGGGAAGGGCGTCAAGCAGGATTGCAAAGAGGCTGTCAGCTGGTACCAGAAGGCCGCTGAACAGGGTAACGCTGCCGCACAGAACAGCCTTGGGGACATGTACGCAGGCGGGCTTGGCGTCGGAAAGAACCTGGGCGAGGCGATGAAGTGGTACATGAACGCGGCGCAGCAGGGCAATGCGGATGCCAGGAGCAATCTTGAGAAGGTGATCGGCACGCTTCCGAAGGAAAACCTGGTCCACCGCTGATTTTCCGCACCTGCCTGTTGCTTTGCGCTCAGGCTGAGAGGCTCAGGCAAATGGGATGCGGCATGACGTTTCAGGACAAGCCAAGGCAAATTGTCAGGGAACACAGTGCTGATGCGCTGAAGTACAAGGGATTTTTAAAATGCAGGCACTCTGTAAAATTTCGCTCACATACTTTGAGAAGTGCAGACAGCATGGGTGCTGCTGAACTCGGAATTATGATAATTGGCGCGGTGCTCCCGGAGATGGTTCACTGCGGGCAGAGAAGGAATTTGCGTTATGAAGCTTCATGAGGCGCTGCAGAAAATCGTGAGTCAGTTCGGAACGGAAGTCCTGCAGGAGGAGCGCCTTGTCAACCAGCTCGCTGACTATAAGGCCTTTGATGACTATCCGGCCATGAGGCTGGTTATGAAGGCCCTGACCGAAGGCGGATACGCGAAGGATCTGCTGGATCCCGCCATATCCGGAAAGAGGGCTTACACGTCCCGCGCAAAACGCGCCAAGAAATCCCTCGCTGCTGACAGGAAATTCAGGCAGGAGTTCGCTGACTACGCAGTTGACTGCGTATCGTTCGCAGTTGGTCGTATAAGTTCCGTGACGGAGCCTTCGGATCACGGCTTCGATCCTTCGGATCCGTCAGCCAAAGGCGCTCCCGCGAACAATCAGGACGGCAGCGGGCAGAGTGTGGAGCGGAATGATGACGAGGCCTCTGAATTGTACAAAAAGTCCGCAAAGCAGAGAGATGCCGTTGCCCGAAGCAAGCAGTCACAGAGAAAGAGACGCAGACGGCAGCATTCGCCGGAAAGAGCCCCCGCATCGGCCGCCGGAAATGAATGGTTCCGTTACATTATTATCAATGCCGTTTCAGACGCACTGCTGCTGGGTGCATTCTCCCTGGGCCTGAAAATCGGCTGTTTCGCTCTCGTTATTTTCATTGCAATTGTGCTGGCTGCTGACTGGATTTATGATAGAGACAGCGTTTTCCCAAATTTGGCAATCTTGGTCCTTGGCACACTTGCCGGACTTGTCCTCGGGTTTGTCCTCGGACTGGTTTTCGGCGGAATGACGAGCTGCATGCTTATAGCGGCATTGATTTTGGGAGTAGCGGCGATATTGTTTGACCGTGTAATCTTTCAGTCTGTATGATCGGGCCAGCTGTCCTGTCGTTATGCCTGCCGGGAGGCAGTGATCAAGGCGGTACCGGCGCGTCAGGCGTGATCCGGGATCACAGCCTGTGACGATCAGGGTGAGAGAGCCTTAGGCGATTGACATGCGGCATGATTCCTGTGCCGCATGATGTCTTCCGGCGCGTACAGGGCATGGAGCCGGTACGCGGCAGTGGGAGAAAATCAGCGGCATGAAGTTGCATGAGGCTCTGCGGAAAATCATCAGTCAGTCCGCTCCGCAGTGACGGTGTCTGTTCCGCCGCAGGCCGGATCCGTTCCGTGAAGGAGCCTCGGGAGCACTGCTGCGATCTGTCTCCGGACGGCGCTCCTGAGAATAATCATTGCGGCAGCGGCCGTTATTTTAAGAAAGCGTCTGTAAACTGGCCTCTCATGACTGCGGCAGCCGTGGCCGTCAGCACTTTCCCAGAATCCGTATATTACTTTTCTCCATGGGCATTTCATGGGCGCTGACGTGCATTATGCCAATGGCGCTCTGAAGCTGAATTCAGCCCCGCCTGTTCAGCTGAATTTCTGCTTCATGAATCAATGCGCATGCCCCGTAGCGCCTGAAGCCGGAAAGACACGGCACAGGCTTTCGGAATGGACGCTCCTTGCTGAAACTGTGAGTGAGGTGCCAGTCTTGATGTTCAGTGGCGAAAATGCATTGACAGTCCATGGCGTTTTTCTTACATTCAGAGATGGCATACAGTGCCATGAATCCCAATGAAGTGACTCTCCGCGGCCTGATGGCGAAACGGGGAAAGGAGCTTGACAGATGAACAAAGCTGCAGCCGCGGCGGCATTGGCTTTTGTGCTGTCAGTCCCTGCCATGGCTGATGACGGCCTGTCATGCGGGGATATTCCGGAGGCGAGGCAGCTCGCGCTGCAGGGAGATACGACAGCCATGGTTGCCATGGGCGCCGTGTATTATTACGGGCGCTGTTTCCCGAGGGCTTACACTGAGGCCGCGAGGTGGTACAGAATGGCCGCAGAGCGGGGCGACGCTGACGCGGAGCTCCTTATCGGCAATGCGTACATGAACGGTGAGGGCGTTCCGCGGGATTATGCAAAGGCGGCCTCCTGGTTCAGGCTCTCCGCGGAGCAGGGGAATAAGTACTCCCAGTACCTTCTGGGACTTGCCTATTACAACGGGCAGGGCGTGCGGAAGAATTACGGCGAGTCGGTGAGGTGGGTCAGGAAGTCCGCTGAGCAGGGCTATGCCAAGGCGCAGTCCTACATGGGACTGTTCTATGGCATGGGCTATGGGGTCAGGACTGACGCGGACGAGGCTGAGCGCTGGCTGCGCCTCGCCTGCGGCAATGGCAGCAGGGAGTCCTGCTATGTCCTTGATGAAGTGAGGAAGGGCCTTCGGCGTTAGCTCTCGGGCAGTTTCTGTACGGCCGTATCATAGGAGGTGCTTAGTGAAGAGAATGATTGTGGCAGCGCTTTCGTTATGCGTGCTTTCCTTTGCCGCAGCCGCGGCAGATCTGCCGTCGGCTGATTCCTGCAAATTGGTGAAGACGGCCGCGGCACAGGCTGAGCAGGGCAACGCTGATGCCATGGAGTTACTGGGCTCTGCCTACTACTCAGGCGAGTGCGTGGAGATGAGCTTCGGCAAGGCTGCTGAGTGGTACCTGAAGTCAGCTGAGAAAGGCTCTGTGAAATCACAGGCTGCCATTGGCGATATGTACATGAGGGGGCGGGGCGTAGCGCAGGACTACAGCAAGGCTTTTAAATGGCTCAGGTCGGCCGCGGAGAACGGCAACGCGGATGCAGAGTATTCCCTTGCGATCATGTACCAGAAAGGCCTTGGTACCGTAAAGAATGAGGAGGAGGCAAAGTCCTGGTACGCGAAGGCCTGTGACAAGGGTGTGCCTGACGCCTGCAGAATCACGGCAGGTGACAGGTTCTCACAGGTTGTCATTCTCTCCAATATGCTGATGCAGCAGGTTGAACTCTGCTACTTTGACATTGGCGCGCTGAAGGACGGAACGCAGAATCCGGATACAGGCGCGACTTCATGCTCAAGCATGACAGGCAGCAGGGCAAAGGGATCCGGCTGGAACTTGGAGAGCGCGGTCAATGATATGGTTCATGATTCCAGCTACGTGAAGAGCGCATCGGTGGAAGATGGCATTATCACTGTCACCACCAGGAACATCAGCCTGGGAGGAAAGGACAGTTTCACGCTTATCTTGGTTCCGTATCCTATCGCAACGGCCAGCGATAACGATCCGGCTCTTTACTGGCAGATTTCTCCAGAGTCCACGTGCCTGGAGGCCGGGCTCTGTAAGGATCCTGAGTAAGTGAAGGGACAGAGTGCCACCATTGTTTCAGGAAACATAAAGACCGCAGTCTGGATGCCGGTGCTGACAGGGAATGATGGCTGCTTACTGCAATGAGGAGAAGCCTCTGCATCTGCACACTGGCGTCTCCCTGCCTGTGTGACGCAGTGAACTCTTTCACTCTGCTGGGGCCGTCTGACCCTGCCTGCGCTTCCTGCGGTAAAATCCTCGCAGTGTGCCGCCCATCTGATGCAGTCAGATGGCGTGCGGCTCTCGTATGAGAGACAGCGGCAGAGGGGATGCGGGAATGAAGCTTCAGGACGCGCTCAGGCAGGTCGTGAGTGAACGCGGGATTGACGCGCTCAGTGACAGGCGCCTCATCGAACTCCTCGACGGCCTGGGGGCATTTGCAGACTATCCCGCCATGTGGCAGGTGATGGGCACTATTGCCGAGAGGGGCTACGGGAAGGAGCTCTGCCGCATCAGTAAGGATGGGAGCCTCGTTAAAACCATATCCTACGCGCGGAGCCTCGCGGAATACCTTCAGGAGGACTTTGGATTCAGGGAGGAGTTCGCCTGCTACGCGTCGGACTGCATCGTATTCGCCCTGGGGATTGCCGTTCCTGTAAGGGAGCCATCGGATCACGGCACTGAGCCGGTAGATCCGTCATGGAGCGGGCCGGCGCATGAGAGCCCGGAGTGGGACGGAGATGATGATGGCGGAACCCGCTATGGCCTGCTGTCGCTCGCGGGCTGGATCTCCCTCAATGGGCGCATGCCAAGGAGGAAGTGGTGGTTCAGGTGCCTCCTCATCCTCATATCCTTCCTTGCCTGCTGCAGCATCTACGGTGGAACGGTGATTCCGGAGCACTACCGCCCAGCGTTTTTAATCGCGGCCCTTGTGATTTCAGCTGTCCTGTTTTTCTTCATCTCGGTAAGGCGCCTTCATGATCTCGGCCTCTCAGGCTGGTGGATGCCGCCCGCGATGGCCTTCTGCGTCACAGTGGACCAGC
>Ga0256404_1013354_pt1 | contig 10433 bp, 7 predicted proteins | sample RumenRJG_01DNA_FD_185990 | JGI IMG/M metagenome (GOLD analysis project Ga0256404, IMG submission 185990) | Bovine rumen microbial communities from Lethbridge, Alberta, Canada - RJG_01 | ecosystem: Host-associated > Mammals > Digestive system > Stomach > Rumen | place: Canada: Alberta | collected...
CCCCATCATACTCGACAATGCCTATGGCTATTTCAAGCTTTGCAGACCTCACATAGTTTCTACGGCCTCTTACAATGAAAGCTCCCTTTGGAACGAACTCCCCTGACTGAGGTGTTTTTGAAACCTGCTCCGGATGCACCCAGTATACGTCCTGTATTCCGAAGTTATTCGGCCAAGCAGATGAAAAGGATGCTGCAAAGATAGCAGATTCTTTAAGCAGCTGGTCATCTGCTTCATCGCCACCAAGTTTTACAACAGTTGAAGGAGCACCATGTATATCCGCATGCATATAAATATCATTTGATTCGAGATATTTCTTTACAACCATCTCGTTTGTACCGGCGTCCCTACCGCAGACAACAAGGGTACCATTGGAAGAGAGGAACCATCTGAGCTTTTCATACCATTTGAGGTTCTTCTTAACCCTTTTTTTAGGAACCATGATGTTTTCAAGAGCCTTCTCTTTTTTAGATTCCACTTCAGCCAGCTGTTTTTTAGTGTTTTCAATAGCTATTGTCGCTCCCTTGATTTTGCGCTTAGCCTTTTTAGCCTTTTCATAATAAACTTCTGCATTGTCTGGAATTGACTTCTTGCAGTCCATTGCAATGCTTTCTCCGTTAATATTCAAAACAATGTTTCCAAGCGGATCAAGTGATTCGAATATCTGAGCCTCCTTCATTCCGGATTTCTTCGCATCCTTCAAGGTCTTTCCAATTTCCTTCCAGCCATAGTCCTTCTCTCTTGCATCTAGAATGACATTCAAGACATTTTCTATCTGGACATAATTTGTAAAGATTGCCTCGCCCTTTCGATTTGAATCGTCAATGGTCTTTTCAAAACCTTCAAGAGTTTCCTGCTGTTTTTTAAGACGGTTTGAAAACTTATCAACCTTCTTGTTCCATGCGGATTCCTGGACATTGCTTATTTCACTTGCAACCTTGCTTGAGAAGAACTCGTCGCAGGCTTCATTGAAAGAATCGTATTCTTTTGCTTCAAAGTCCTTGTAGGTTTCAAGAGATATTGGAACAACATCTTCCCTGACTTTGAATTTCTTGTCCGGATTTTCCGCTTTGAGCCTTTCACCTTCCTTTTCATTGTTTACAATCATTGGAGTGAATTCTTTGTTTTCAAGCTTGGAGAAGATGTTTTTCAAGGATTTAAAGACCTCTTCGATTTCATTTGAGCTTAATGCTCTGCAGTTGGTCTTCTTGTTGATAGATGTATTCAACAGGATTTCCTCTGCATACAAGCTTCCCAATCCGCTTTTAGCAAGAACCCTGACGATTTCATCATCGTTGGATTTCACAAGCTCGTTGAATTCGTCTTCGGTTATTGTCAGTGGATTGATTCCGTTTTCAGGAGGGAAGATATATTCCCTTTTTGCACTTATGTCCCTGTCTGACCATTGCTTTCTCTTGAGTGGTGAAATGATATTGTTTTCCTCGTCAAGCAGTATGATGTTTCCCTGTGAGAACAATTCAACGATGAGGGTGTATGTTATGTCCTTTTTCATCTTTATTATGACGACCCTGTCGAAGTTGTGTTGTTCCACACTCACTACATTGGCACCTCTTACACGATTCCTAAGCAGCATTGGAAAATGGGGAGGCTGCTGTGGATTTGAAAGAGGGTAAACGCTTAAATGAATTCTTTTTCCAGCCTGCATGACAAGGTCCAGCCTTCCGATTCCTGCCTTGTGGAATCTGATGACTACGGTGTCCTTGGTAGGCTGATATGACTTGTCCACTCTTGCGCCTGTGAGCAAATCCTTTAATTCCTGACATATTGTGTATATGTCCACATTAGACATTGATTTCATATTATCACTTGATGATTCTGATTATTATTTATTTAAAATCACTTGAATTTTTTTAAAATTCTAAAATTTATAATTCTATTATGTTGGGCAGTGGTGATTTTAAAATATTTTTTGATTATTTATTTATTTATTATTCTTGAATATTTTTGTTTTAAGTTTTATTTAATTTTATATATTGTTTTGATAAAAAAGCATTTGAATTGTGCAAAAATTATTGATTATCCTTGCCTATTTTTTTTCTTATTCAACAAAATTTTTATATATTATATTAAAGTAATATTCTTATGTATAAATTATTAAGTTGCTTAATCGATTAAATTTAAAATTAATTTATTATCATACTTTTTTACTCGGAGGAAAATAATGGATACTACTGTAAAAGTTGTTTCAATACATTTGGTTGCAGCAATAGTAGCTGCTTTCATTTCAGTTTCATTCAGTCTCGGATGGTTAGGATTTAAAAATGAAGCTTTAGCATTCGTTGCAGGTTTAATAATTCTTTATGTTATAGGTCAGGTCTGCCAGAATCTATTTGGTGAGGAGATCAAGGGATTCAGTGCATGGCTATGGGATGGAATACTTCCATTTGCTTTTTGCTGGTTCATACTTTGGACTATTTTGTTTAATTACTTGTAGCATAATTACTTGCTTTTTTATTTTATCTATTTTCTTACTATTTTTTTAGTATTTTTATTACTTTTTTTTACTATTTTTTTAGTATTTTTATTACTTTTTTTACTATTTTTTTAGTATTTTTATTACTTTTTTTGCTATTTTTTTAGTATTTTTATTACTTTTTTTGCTAATTTTTTAGTTTTGTCAATGTTTTATTTTCTCTAATAAATTTCTTAATAAATCAAATATATATACTATGAATTAGTTAAATATAATATTAGTTATAAATACACTAATTTAATAATTAAAATTAGCAAATTGATTTTTAGTTGAATTTTTTTGATTATTAAAATTAGTGAATTGATTTTAGTTAAATTTATTTTTATTATGGGGTTTGTTGATGTCAAGTATGAGTAGTGTAGCTGGTTTGAGCAAGTATATACGAACTTTGCCAAGTGCTAAAATGACTGCATTGATTATAGTCTTATTAAGTTTCGTTTTTGGATCAATCATATTTCTTATCACTCCTGTAAGCATTGGCAGCACCCTTGAAAACATATTCTATGGAGGCGCATTCGGGTTTGCCGTATTTGGGATTCCAACTATAATTTCAGGTTCAACAGACCAGTTCTGGGTGAATTCAATGAAGGGAATCAATCTGAAAATGAGGCATTCCCTTTTCCTAAGTCTTATTTCAATGACTATTGCATCACTTGTCAGCATATTGGGAATCATTTTCGGACATTTGATCCATCAAGATTATTTCATTAATTCAATATTGTTCGGAGCAGCTTTGGCATTTGCATTCAATATTCTGGTTTTGTGGACTACAACTCGCATACGATTTTTCAAAGCGACTTTAATTGCCATTGTCCAACCTCTACTCATTATTGGAATGCTAATTATCCTAAGCTTTTTAAGCAATGTTGAAAATATTTTTCGGCTAGGCTTGATTGGAACCATATTAAAGGTTTCAATTGCAAGTATTATCTTCCTGCTTGCTATTTATTCATTCATGACTATTATAGAATCTCCTATGAAAAAGAATCTTGGATATGGCGTGATTGATATTCTAAGCTTTTTCATATACCATATGAACGAGGGTTCCGATTCAATCGAATCCCTGTTCGACAGTTCCGGAGAAGCTATTGACACTTTAGTCGGAGTATGTAGCTTCAGGCGCTTTGATGGAAGCATAAAATCTTTGTTCATCTCACCTTGCGTTCATCCGGGACCTTTAGGAGATATCGGAGGCTCCAACATGCCTACAATCTTGGCAGATTCATTTGACAATTTCACAATGGTTGCTCATGGCCCGTCCACTCACGATTTCAACCCTGTATCACATAAGGAAATCGTAAAAATAGAAAACAGTGTAAGACAGGCGCTCGATGACATGGAATACTCATCTAAAGCAAGCGAGTTTAGAAGATATTCTCATAAGAAAGCAAATGTTGGAGTGCAGTTCTTTAAAAACGGAAGCATAATGCTTTCAACACTTGCGCCATCTGGAAGCGATGATATCGAGTTTGCCGTAGGGCTTGCAACCATGATTGAATGCCAGAAGGAACTGGGAATTGAAAATCCGATTATCGTGGACTGTCACAATTCATTCAATCCGGAAACTGGAGGAATTCTTCCGGGAAACCCTGAAATGTTCCAATTGATTGACACAATCAAGATGATAGAAAATACAGAATGTAAATATGATATCAAGGTTGGATGCTGTCATAGTTCTATGGGTGGAATGGACAAGCATCAGGGAATCGGATACAGCGGAATGAAAACCATGGTGGTTGAGGTCAACAATCAAAGGACCGCTTACGTCCTCTTCGATTCAAACAATATGGAGATTGGGTACCGGGAAACCATATTCAATGCTGTCAAGGACTTAGACATTGATGAGATTGAAGTCATGACAACAGACACCCACACTGTAAATACATTGTCCAATGGATATAATCCTGTTGGACTGGTTGAGAAGGAAAAGATAATCGAGTATATAAAACTCTCAATAAATGAGGCCATAGAAGATTTGGAACCTGTAGAGGCGGGTACAAATATTGAAAGAATTTATGATTTGAAAACATTCGGTCCGAACAATTCCACTGAATTGATTTCCACAATGAGTTCAATCATATCAGTTTCTAAATTCACTGCTCCATTTATCTTTGTGGTGGCTATTATCTTTGTATTCATTTGGTTATTCATGATTTAGGCCGGTTATTTTTCATTCTTTTTTTATTTTTTCAATTCTTTTTTTAATTAAATCTATCTTTTTATAACTTCATATGGGACTTAATTATAACAACAATAAGATTTTTAATATAGAAACCTTAATTATTATTGTAGACTTAATATTTTAATAGTTGATGATAAAAGGGGATAAAATGCTTACTCATAATTTTAAAATAATCAATGATCCGAGCCAATGGGATGAGGACATGAAAAATTTCTTCAACTCTCTTGCTGAATACTGGCTTTCCATGCATCCAAAACCTAATAGGAGATGGCGAGAAGAATATGCCATGAAATTATATAAACAGCTCAATGGAGATTTTATTGAAATATTTGCAAGATGGAAGATTTATTTCAGCAACTACTGTATTGAATGCGGCAGGCAATTGGAAGGGGATTTGAAATATTGTCCATGGTGTGGAATGGACCGTTCGATTGATTATGATGTGCAGGAAAGGATTTCCAAATTAAAGACAGAATCAGACTCCACCATCCGAAATAAAACTCCTTCAAATCCAACCATTCTGGACAAGGTAAAAAGTGCGAAAGAGACAAATTTTGACATATGTGATGCAGAATCCATGGAATCATATAGAAAACGCCTATACTCTCTTTATTGGGATAAAAAGAAGATTTATTATAAATTGCTGATTGAATGGCAGATGTACAGCAGTGAGAAATGCATCAGCTGTGGAAAAAGCGTAAATAGTGGCTCTAGCTATTGTCCCCACTGCGGCAATCAGATTTTTAAGGTATCTGATGAAACTCTAAAGTGGATTGAAGACAGGGTGAAGAATTTAAGAATCAATGCTATTTTACAAGACAGGCCTTTATCCGTTCATAATGGAATTCATGAGTGGGACCGCGAAGGTTTGTCTTATGAGGAATACATGGAAATGTATTATAATATGTGATATTGAATAATTCTCAGTAAATATGATAACTATTTTTAATATTTTAAAACAAGTTGAAATTCTAATAGATTTGCTATTAAAATAAGTAATAAGTTTATTAATCTAGTTGAAATTCTAATAGATTTGGATTAAATAAGCAAAATTCAATAAGAAAAATAAAAATAAAAAAAGAAAAATAGTTAAAGACCTAGAATAGAGGGTCTTTAACTCTAGCGATTCTAAAGGAGTTCAGGATAACAAGCAATGTCAATCCTAAATCTCCAAAACCAACAGACATCATCAGAGTGATTATTCCTAAAATAGCCAGTACAACACAAATCAACTTGACTGCAATAGCTACAGTAATGTTTTGTGTAATGATGCCCATTGTCTTATGGCTTAATTTAAACAGGTAAGGCAGTTTTGAAATGTCATCTTGCATAAGGGCAATGTCCGCTGTTTCAATGGCAACATCTGAACCTGCAGCTCCCATTGCAATTCCGATGTTTGATCTTGCAAGAGCAGGAGCGTCGTTGATACCATCACCAACCATGGCAACATCACCGAACTTGTTTCTGATTGTATCCAGGATGTTCAATTTGTCTTCTGGAAGCAGATTGGAGTATACATAATCAATTCCAATCTTGTCTGCAACATTTCTTGCAGCGATTTTGTTGTCTCCAGTAAGCATTATTGTTTGCACTCCGCTTTCCTTCAAGTCGCGGATTACTTCCGCTGCATTGTCACGGAGCTTGTCGCTAACAGCGATAATTCCTATGACATGCTCTTCATTTCCAATGCACACTACAGTCTTTCCATCTGCTGAGTATTTGTTTATCTCTTCACGTGAAACATTGAACTCGGATCCTTCGATTAATGATTCATTAGCAGCATAGTATCTATTGCCTTTGATTGTACCTGAAATTCCTTTTCCAGGAATGTTCTTGAAATTGAATGTTTCATAGAATTCCAATTCTTCATAATCCGCATAGTTGACAATAGCCTGTGCAATAGGGTGGCTTGACTGGCTTTCAAGGGATGCTGCAATTTTCACAATCTCATCTTGTGTGAAGTGATCATCCAGGACATCTATATCGCTTAGAACTAATTTTCCTTCAGTTAATGTTCCTGTTTTATCGAAAATAACGGCTTTGACATTTCTCATCTCTTCGACATAGGTACTTCCCTTAATTAAAACACCATTTTTTGTTGCTGATGTAATGGCTGATACCATACCTACAGGAGTTGAAATAAGGAATGCGCAAGGACATGAGATTACTAAAAGTGAAAGAGCCCTGTAAACCCAGCTCGCCAAGTCCTGTCCAAATGCAAGTGGAGGTATGAATGCCACACATGCAGCTCCAATCATCATTATCGGAGTGTAGTATTTGGATATCTTCTCGACAAGGGTTTCGGTTTCGGATCTGTTGAGCTGTGACCTTTTAACCAGTGTTACAATTTTTGAAATAACTGAATCCTTTGCTTTTTTAGTTACAACCACTTCCAGATATCCGTCTTCGTTTACAGTACCTGAGAATACTTCGTTTCCAATCTCTTTTAGCACAGGAACGCTTTCTCCTGTAATTGATGCCTGGTTTACTGATGATGAGCCTGTAACAACCTTTCCGTCAAGAGGAATCTTGTCTCCAGGTTTTACGATTACAATCTCGCCGATATTCACGTCATCGACTTTTCTCATCTCTTCCCCGTCACCAACTTTCACGCGAGCGGTTTCAGGTGCGATTTCAACAAGGGATTTGATTGAACGTTTTGCACGGTGCTCTGCATAGTCTTCCAGGAACTCTGCTATGAAGTAGAGGAAGGTTACAGCAGCACCTTCTTCAGGGTGTCCTATGATGAATGCAGCCACACAAGCAATGCACATGAGCATTGCAGGACCAACAGTATGTCTTCTGACTAATGATCTGTAAGCCATCTTAGCTATTTCATAGCCTGCAATGATTGCAGTGCACATGAATATGATTGTCACAAGATTTAGTTGGAAGCTTCCGATTGTAGCAAAGAGAGGATTTATTCCTGCAAATTCAAGAATATGTCCTAATGCAAACATTACTCCACTTGAAACGATAATTTGAATAGGTCTGTTTGCGATTAATGGTTTTCCTTCTGCAAGCAGTTCTTCATCACCATCGCCGTGGTCATGGCCGTGGTCGTGGTCATCATCGTCTGCACAGTCAGGACAGCCGCAGATGCTGATTTCAATATCATCATCGTCATGGTCATGGTCATGACATCCACATTCTGGGTCTGAGCAGGTATCTGTTTTTGCTTCATGTTCGTGATGATCATGGTCATGATGTTCGTGTTTGTGTTCATGGCCGTGGCTGTGGTCATGGTCATGGCATTCACATTCTGGGTCTGTGCATGTGTCTGCTTTTACTTCATGTTTGTGATGTTCATGTTCATGGTCGTGGCATTCACATTCTGGGTCTGTGCATGTGTCTGCTTTTGCTTCATGTTCATGATGGTCATGTTCGTGGTCATGGTCATGGCATCCACATTCAGGGTCTGAACATGTATCTGCTTGTTTTTCATGACTGTGGTCATGATGTTCGTGGCTATGTTCATGGCCGTGGCTGTGGTCGTGGTCATGGTCGTCTGCACAGTCAGGACAGCCGCAGATGCTTATGTCAACATCTTCATCATAATCGATTTCCTCTCTATGATCAAACACGCTTAAGTCAGTATTTTTTTGATAATCTACTAATAATTGCTTATCATAATGCTTTTCATCTGTACAATGAATTTCATCACAATCTGGATTAAAACAAATATAGTTATAATGTTTTGGATTGAAACAGATTTCCTCTGGGCAATCTGGGTCATAACATCTATTTGCATTCAATTTAAACACCTTGAAATTTTTATTCTAAAATATGTTCCAGGCCTATTTTGTATATCATTTCAATATGAAGGTCTGTCAGAGAGTATCTTGCCATCTTTCCTTCCTTCACATATTTTACAATGTTGTTTGCACGTAAAATTCTCAATTGATTTGATACAGTGGTCTGGTTTAAATCTAATGCTTCACAAATGTCACAAACGCATAAATCTTCAAAACATAACAAGGATATTATTTTTAATCTAGTAGGATTGCCAAATATTTTTAAAAACTCAGCCAGATTTGAATACTGGTCTTCTTCAATCATATGAGTTTTTGCTCTTTCGACAGCGTCTTCATGGAGGCATAATTCCTCACAGACGTCATCGCCAACATTTTCAAGATTTTTTTCATTTGCCATTTTTATCACATTAAATTATCTAGTTTGTATTATTTAAATTCTCATATATAAATATTATCATATCACAATATTATGATATGTTTTTTCATTATTTTTTTATAAATTTCACTGGAAAATCCATAACATTTTCGATAATTTTATAATTTTGATAATATAAATATACAATTAATAAAAATAGATGATTTTTCTTTCAGACTTTGAATGATATTTCTAGATTATTTCTTAGACTTAAGATTTGACTCTATTTTTATAAAAAAAATGAAGGAATTATTATGGCAAAAAATGCAATTATTACTGGCGGTTCCCGTGGAATCGGTAAAGCTATGGCTTTAAAACTTGGTGAAAAAGGTTACAATGTTGTTATCAACTACCGCAGTGACTCATCCAAGGCTTTGACTGAAGAAGTAATTGATGAAATCAAATCAGAATTTGGTGTAGATGCTCTCGCTGTACAAGCGGATGTAAGTAAATTCGAAGACTGTGAAAAACTGGTCAAGGAAGCTGTTGAATTCTTCGGTGAAGAAAAGGTTGATGCTCTTGTAAACAATGCAGGAATTACAAACAACTCCAATTTCATTGACCTCCAGCCTGATGCTTATGAAGCTGTAATCAACACCAACCTTGTCAGCATGATGCACATGTCCCACTTGTGCCTTCCTTATATGGTGGATAATGGTGATGCTTCCATTACATGCACTGCATCTGTCGGAGGTATGACTGGTGTTATCAACCAAGGTGACTACTGTGCTGCAAAAACTGGTGTAATCGGTCTTGTCAGAGCTTTAGCACTTGAATTTGCACCTCGCCAAGTACGTGTAAATGCTATCGCACCGGGTATGATCATGACTGACATGCTTCGCGGTGTAAACCAGGATGAATTAAACGCACTTGCAGCTACCATTCCTCTTGGACGCATTGGTGATGTGTCCGACATTGCAGGAGCTTTGGACTACATCTTGGATGCTACCTATCTGACCGGACAGACAATATCCCCTAATGGCGGATTCGTATTGCAATAGATTGATAAAAATAGTTGATAGTTAGTTAATTTATTAACTAACTACTTTTTTTAAATTTCAGAAATGCTTCTTTTTTTTAATTTAAGAAAGCATTATTTTTTTTTAAATTTCAGGAATGCATAATTTTATTGTTTTTTTTAAAATTAGAAAAATCTTTATGCTTTTTCATTTATTTAAAAATTAATCTTCCTTCAAGTTTTTCATATTCTCCCATACAGCACCGTCAAGATATGAGTACTCTGCATTCTCTTCATACTTTTTGAACAGCTTCCAAGGCACTGCAAATGTGAAGTAATCTGTTTTAAGAGGAGGGCGCATGGCATTTCTGCCTGCAAGGTCGATAAGGCCTAATATTCCATGAGGGTCCTCTTTTTCAGCCTCAAAAAATACATAGTTGCCAATAGCCTGGCATGCTGCAGAAGGAGGAGTCATGACATATCCGAATTCATCTCTGAGTGATGTGTCAAAACTGATAAGGACAGACAATTCAAGTGCATTCACTGTAAATATGACCGCTTCCACATCGTCATTTTCATCCACATCTTCCAAAGGCTTGAACACAACATATTTTTCGCTGTTTTCGTAG
>Ga0256404_1013356_pt1 | contig 10432 bp, 8 predicted proteins | sample RumenRJG_01DNA_FD_185990 | JGI IMG/M metagenome (GOLD analysis project Ga0256404, IMG submission 185990) | Bovine rumen microbial communities from Lethbridge, Alberta, Canada - RJG_01 | ecosystem: Host-associated > Mammals > Digestive system > Stomach > Rumen | place: Canada: Alberta | collected...
CATCACGGAAACCTCCCAATGATGGTGAGAGACATGCTCCAACTGCTCATTTCGACTCACGATGTAGTCAGATATAGGAGTGCGATGGCCAAAAACCCCGATGAACACGAGACTAGGTAGCCCTTACATGCAAATCAGTACTTTTATTATATAGAATTCCTGTTATAAGATGAACACTTTATCGATGTAAACCGCGATAAAGATATTCGGGATAGTCTTGGTTTAACGTTTTATCAAAGACAGACAACGAATAAAGATGCCAACCATAAAAGTAATATGGCGATACTAACGACAACAAGACAAAGGCTAGATAAAGCCACACCGAATGGCCAAGCAAAGGAATGAAATAACAACCCATCACCCCAAGGGAGAACAAGACGCTGCCAAAATAGCCATAGCCGAGTAACGGGAAGAGGTTCCGTAGATTGTTTTTGATGCGATTCGAATAAGCCGCGGTTTCTCCAAACCACACCAAAAGCAGGGGAACGACCAGTAACAAATTGAACCCAAATACCAACCAAATCCCAATATAAAAGTAGGAATTTTTTAAAAGTTGGGAAGTGTTTTCTAACGTATGCAAGATGGCACGAAGAACGGCAAAGATGGCCATTAAAATCAATACAGGCCCGATATTTTTCTTAATGCCTTCTTTGAAATCGCTGCCAAAGAGAACGCCTTCATCGTAGGCGAGATTCCGAAAAATCTGAAGACAGCCCGACAAGCCAATCCCGTAGATTAAGAAAGCAAGCAATATCAAGAAATCAAAGAAGAAGTCTTCCATCAAGAAGGTGTAATCCGCCTGTGTTTGGGTAAGTTGCCCTTCTCCTGTGCCGATGAGGGAATAAAGTGCAGAAGCGTACTCGCCACGCAAAGCGTCTACAGCAAGAATCGGCAGGGCGAACGCCAGCAAAATCAGCCCTAAGTAGAGAAACGTTAGCTTTTCGTTCTTTAAGACAGCGCGAAATTGTTGCCCTCTGGTAGCAGGCAACATCGATAAGTTGAAATCTGTCTTGGCGTAACGTCTTCTTTTAAACACCTTAGTGACTCCGTAGGCTTTCTACGAGGACGAACGCCTCATTATCTCCTTTGGTGGCATCCAAAGAAGAGACATGCAAACTTGAGATATTAAAGAAGGCATAGTAGTTGTCTTCGTGATACGTGAAATAAGAGCCCATACTGGAAGTTGTGCCATCTTTCGAATGAATCAAGATGCCTTTGTTCCGATAGGCATCTTCATTTGGGATGTCCCAAAATAACGAAAGATCATCATTTAAAAGGGATTCTGGCAAAATCACCACGTCGCAAGAACGACCTTGATATTGGTAAGCCGTCTTAAATCCATCGTTTGTAGTGTCATAGGAATAAAGCCGGAATTGCAGGATGTTGTCAGAAAGATCGTCTTTTAATAACGACCAGGCTTCATGGGCTTTGCCTTCTTGATAAGAAGCCGCGATAAATAACGAAATCGTTTCTTGCGCGGTCGGTCTTAGCCGCGTATCAAAAGAATAGTAAAGCGTGAACGCGATCAGTACTGCGCCGACGAGGAATGCCACCAACATGCGACCCAAATAACGGCCAAAAGGGAACTTAATTTTCATGCAGTTCTGCCTCCTTGACCATGGACCCCGCGATGATGAGGTCGTAGTGCTTACCTCCAATGGGCTTATCGCCATATTCAGCTAGCCAGTAAGCATTTACGGTTTGTTGCGCGTCAAAACTAATTTCATAGGCTTTGATGCCTGAGGCTAAGGTCATGGGCTGTTTGGCGGTCGAAATCTCTACGCCTTGATAGGATTTTTCGTCTTCCGCCAAAACCCGATTCAAATGACGTTTTAATTTGGCTTCATAAAACGAACGGAACAGGAAATAAACAAAGGCAGCGAGTAAAAGAATCGATATAGTCGCCCCCAAAATCGAAAGAATCAGCCAATTGCTACGATTGACAAAGACAATAAGCAACACCATCCAAAGCACCAAGACTCCTAGGCAGGTATAGGCAATAATCCGGCTATGTTTTAGCTTACGAAGAATGGTTTGTTTTGTGTTCTCGTCATAAAACTTCATCATTTCAGCTCCGCAAAATAGTCATGCACAGCGGGGTTCACGGAATTCACCACCGTTTGAGGATCGCCCGCTTGCAATAATTTGCCATGTTCCATGACAAACAAGCGGTCCGCGAGCTGTAGTGCTTCCGGAATTTGGTGGGTGACGAATAGTACGGTAATGCCGCGACTGGTGAGTAGTGGCTTTAACTCGCTTCGAATTTGATTGGCGTTTTCTTGGTCGACGTTGGAGAATGGCTCATCAAAGAAACAGTAACGGGGATTACGGATTAAAGCACGCGCAATCGCCGCGCGTTGATTTTGCCCGACGGATAATTCACGGGGTTTTCGCGATAATAATTCGCGAATTTTTAATAATTCAGCAACGGCAAACACCCGTTCCCGAATTTCATCGGCAGGCGCATGGACACCTTGTAAGGGGAATGCAATATTCTGAAACAACGTATATTGGGGATATAACGCAATATCTTGCGATACATAACCGATTTCTCGTTGCTTGGCGGGCAATTCATCGGCGTTCATTTTTCCAAAGGCAACGCCACCTTCATAATCATCTTCTAAGCCAAGCAATATCCGTAACAATGTTGTTTTGCCAGCCCCTGATCCTCCGATGATGACATTAAACTTACGGTCTAAGAATGTGGCCGAAAACCCATCCAGGGCAACTTCGCCCGGATGACGGAAGCGATTGGGATAACGGAAATAGAGGTTCTCTACGCGAATGTCAGCCATAACGCCCACATTTTAACGCCAAATGCCGTTTTAAAGAAAGAAGAGCGTCAGGTTTGCAAACGCGCAGAATTTGACCCTTTGCCCCATTTCATCAAGCCTTCTGAATGTAAGCCCTTACCAACTAGCGCGTTTTTTCATTCTTTTATGCGCGTAATTGCAATTTTATTTCTCTTGGTAGGGTTAAATAATAAAGTCGTTCGAGAACCTTTTATCGTTTTTGCACGCATCCAAATGCGTTTTGTCGTGTTCGATGGTGGGGAGGAATTCCGATGGAAGAGAAAGATCAGTTTCACGCGATTGCCGTCTCTTCAGACGTGGTTTTAAAGTCGGTTCCGGATTTGCCACAACTTCCTCCGCGCACGTATACGCATGTTGATGTTCCAGAGACTTCTTTGACGAATATTGCCGTCCCTCACCCCAGCGAAGAAGAACAATATCAACATTTCTTGCAAGAAAAAGCCGCCTTGCGCGCCCATTATGAGCCATTCTTGCAAGAACTCTATACGAAGAAAGTTGCCCCGGGATTCGTACAGGAACTCGTGGACTTCGACTATCGGAAAGAAACGGCAGAAGACCGCGCCGATTTTGCGAATGTCTTAGGGTACCGTGGAAACTGGGAAGCGGTGAAGTTGCCGCATTATGTTGGCCCAGCTGGACGTTGGAATGCCTATTACTACACGACATTAACGGTCCAAGAGATTCGGAAAGATCGTCGTTATCTTCTTCGTTTTGAAGCAGTGGACTATGTGGCCACCATCTATCTCAATGGCCGCATGGTGAAAGAACACGAAGGTTTCTTTGCTCCGTTCTATATCGATGTCACGGATTATCTTCACGAAGGCGATAACACCTTAGTGGTGCAAGTGCACGATGATTACGTGACGCAAGGTTCAATCGTGAACGGATTAACGAACGTTGGACCAAAGATCTATGCTGCCACCTCATTTGGCTATAACGATCCCTATGATGGCTGGCATCATTGTCCGCCTGGCGCTGGGATTGTCGGAAAAGTTACTTTTGAAGAACGCCCGTTATATCGGATTGAAGACATCTATGTTCGTCCCGATATCGACAAAGGCGAGGTTTATGTTCGTACGGAAATCATCAACGGAACCAATACTTCGGAGAAAGAAAAAGTCTTCTCGCTTGGGTTAACGTTAGAAGGCCGGAACTTCAAAGAGACGGTTTTCACCGATAAAAAACAGAAATTGGAACGTCTCGAGATTGATGAGAACTGGATTGAAAGTACCTTCTCCATCCCGAATTTCCGTCTTTGGACGCAAAATGAACCTTATCTTTATGAATTGACCGTCGACTTATATGATGAAAACGGGAATCTTGTCGATACCGCTCACCAACACATTGGCATGCGTCAATTCTCCATGGATGAGAATAGCAAGCCTTACAAAGGCGCTTTCTATTTGAACCATGAACGGATTATTCTCCGTGGCGCGAATGAAATGGGCCACTTCCCTCGGGCCGTCATGGAACATCACGATGAACACATCATCGATGATATCTTAACTGCCAAGGTTGCCCATTTGAATTTCTATCGTTTAACGCAACGCCCCGTCTTTGAAAAGATTTATACCTACTTTGATATGATGGGCATGTTGATGCAGGGGGATTTCCCTTTCTTTGGCAGCATCACCTATCGTTGTTTGCCTGAAGCCTATAAACAAGTCGTAGAGATGGAACGTTTAACCCGCAGCCATCCTTGCGTGGTCGTTGAAACGTTATGCAATGAGTTCTTCGATGCGCAAGAAACGGGCCGGAAACAATATTCCATCAATCGTTATCAAGCGGAAGACTTCTTCGAAGCCGCTCAAAAGATCATTCATTTAGAGAATCCTGACCGAGTATTGAAGTTAAACGAAGGCGACTATGCCCCGTTACCGAATACTTGGGGCGTGTCGGATTTCCATTGTTATACGTTATGGTATATCGCCCACGCCATGGATGCAGGCCGCATGAACAAAGGGTATTTACCTGGCGTAAATGCGGAATGGTACACCAGCTGCGGTGAATATGGGGTGGATGGCTTAGATTCTTACGAAATCATGAAGAAATACGCCCCGAAAGATTGGTTGCCCAAAAATATTAACGATGAATGGTATCCCAATGTCATTGCGAAAGGGCAGTGCTTCAATTTGCTCCCGGGCTTTGTGATGGAACAAGAACACATCTTAGACTGGATTCGTGTCTCTCGCGCGTATCAAAAGGACGCGATTAAGCAATATGTGCACATGCTCCGTCGGAGAACGGACCGCATTGAATCAACAGCTGTTCACTTGTTGATTGATGCCTGGCCGATGGGCTGGACCAAAGCGTTAGTGGACGTGGACCGCATTCCTAAGCCTGCCTATTACGCCTTCCAAGAAGCGAATATTCCGTTCCGTGTCTCACTACGACGTGATCGTTACTCCCTCTATGCGGGAGAAGCAGCCAAGGTAGAAGTTTATCTCTTAAATGACTGCCCGATGGTCAAAAAAGGCAAATTGGTGGCGACCGTATATCAAAATGACAAAGCCGTTGCCTCGTTTGGGAAAGACGTTATGGCGGATCCTTGTAACGAAACTTATGTTGGTGATGTCAATTGGAAGAGCGAGGAAGGTGAGCTTGTCATCAAAGCTCAATTAATCTCAGACGATCCGCATGACGAAGTAACCTACGATGAAGTGAACTACGCCATTGCCCCGGCATTAAAGCCGACACCAACGCGCCCACGCATCTTAGGAGATGCGGCGAAGCCCTTAGAAGTTCTCTTCTCTGGTGAAACGAACTCGAAGGTTGTCTTCACGGATGACAAATATTACTTCAATCATCGCCAAGAAATTGAAACGATGGTCAAAGAAGGAAAACGTGTGGTGCTCTTCTTTGAAAACCCGATTCATGTGTTTGATGATGATGTTCCACTTTGGAAACACCCCAATCCTGGCAACAACATGGCGAGCAACTATCTCCACATCAACCCCGAAAGCCCATTATGTGAAGGAATTGGGTTAGAAGAGTTCAAAAATCTCTATAATAAAGATAGAGATTATCAAGACATTTCCGCTTGGTATAAATACTTCTGGAAAGATTCGACCCCCATCCTTTACATGCCGATCAATCAGGAGATGCCAGACAAGAATCACCTCGGAAAGAAAGAGGTGGTGGCTTTGAAACGATTCGGCAAAGGGGAACTCATCTTAAGTACTTTATCCAACATCGCCGGTTTTGTGGGAGAGAATCCCGTTTTCGACCGCCTCATTCAGAATCTAGCCACAAAAGGCTTGATATAAAAACAAAAAGAAAGGAAGTATTCCTATGAAAATGAAAAACAAATTCATCCCTACGCTTCTCTCGGCACTCACCTTGGCAGGTGTAGCTTCATCATTAGCGGCTTGTGGTCCCAACAAACCCATCGATAGCGCCGATGTGGAAGACCCCAACAAGACGCAGTTGAACGTCTATTCCTATAACGGCGGTTATCGTGCCGAATGGTTAGACAAAACCGCGGCTGCTTTTGAAGAGGCTGTTAAAGATAAGTCCTACGAAGACGGCAAAACTGGCGTTCAAATCCACATTCACCGTGATAAAGCCAACAAAGCCGTAACGGATGTTACCCAACTCGATAGCAGCAAAGATGAAGTCTTCTTCACCGAGCACGTTGACTATGATGGCTATACCCAAGCCCAAAGCGGCAACCGTTTCTTAGACTTGACTGACGTTGTCACCGAAACCTCGCCGTATGACAGCAAGACCATCGAAAGCAAGATGAACGATGCGCAAAAGAGCTTCTTGCAACAAAATGGCCGTTATTATGCCATTCCGCACTATAGCGGCTTCTATGGCCTTATCTACAACGTTGAAATGTTCCAAAAGAACAACTTCTACATTGATGTTGATGGCAATCTCTGCGCGTTAACGAACAAAGAAAAAGGCAATGGCCCAGATGGCGTTAAAGGCACAGACGACGATGGCCTTCCAGCCACCTTTGATCAATTCTTCGACCTTTGCACCTATATCCGTTCCCAAAGCATCTATTCCGTCCACTGGACTGGCCAATATTACACGATGCACTTATCCGAACTTTATCGTGCGTTAGCGGCCAATATTGATGGCGTCGACAATACGATGTTATCGAGCACCTATGACGGCACTGTTACCAATGCAGTGAAATTAAATGCCGCAGGAGAACCAGCCGAAATCACCTACGAAGAAGGCCGTCCAGTCCACGCGGCTTCCGTCATCACTGAATCGGTGAAAGTCGAAGACAAACAAGGCTCTCGTGAAGGTGCCTATCGTACGTTAGGCAACTACTATGGCGGCGAATTCATTCAACGTCTGCTCCACTCCGAGTATGGCGGAAACGACTACTTCTCTACCAAAGCATTCACCGATACTTACTCGCATTTGAACGCGCAATCGGACTTCGTTCGTTCGGACACCGCTTATGCGACAAAAGAAAACGGCAAAGCCATGAACTACGCGATGCTCGTCGATGGACCTTGGTGGGAATCCGAAGCTCGTGAAACGTTTGACCAAATGGAAAAATCCGATCCGAATTTAGCCAAAGAAAAACGGAACTTTGCTTGGATGCCTCTTCCTTTCCCAACACAAGGTATGGTTGGTACCAAACCGACGTTATACGACAACATCAGCGCGTTTGCCTTTGCGAAAGCTTCGTTAAGCGGAGGAAAAGCGGCGGCTGCTAAAGACTTGCTCCGCTTTGCTTATAGCGATAATCAACTCGTTGAATTCACGAAGGATACCGGTGTCAAACGGAATTTGAAGTATGACATTCCAGAAGATGCCTACAAATCCATGACTCCTTATGGAAAGAGCCTTGCCCGCTATATGGATGGCGCCAACGTTGTCTTCCCATATGTGAATACGACTTACTTCCAATCGAACTTCCAGACGTTAACAGGTTCGACGCAATACTATCAAGCCAGTTTCTCTGGAAAAACCTATAACGCTCCTGCTGCTTTCCGTTCCATTAACAACTTATCAGCAGAAGACTGGTTCAGCGCTTTCTATCGAGCGAAAAAAGGTAACTAATCATGACACAAACCATCACCCCACACAAAAAACGTGGACGGTCGCGCGTGGCAAGCACGATCTTCTATATTTGCCTTGTGATCTGGCCGATCCTCCAGTTTTTAGTGTTCTACGTATGGATTAACGCGAAATCCATCATCATGGCATTCCAAGTTTACGATGATACGGGTGCCATGCATTGGGGATTTGGCAACTTTGCATTGGTCTTGACGCACCGCGCGGACAACCCGAACTTAGACGACGTTATCCGCGGTGGCGCCATGTCGTTACTTTCCTATGCGTTAACGGTGGTGGTGACCATCCCGCTCGGCTTATTCTCGGCTTATTACATTGGCAAGAAGATGCCAGGCAGCGGATTCTTCCGCGTCGTTCTCTTCTTACCTTCCATCATCCCTGAAATTGTTTTGGTCGTCTTGTATAAGTACTTTGTCATCAATGCGTTGCCGGACTATATGGCAGCGCTAGGATGGCAGAACTTCGGAGACTGGCTATCGAAGAGCAATGGTGCCACTTGGCAACAACAGTACTTCATGGTCATGTTCTTCACATTGATCATCACTGGTTTTGGTACATCCGTCTTAATGTATTCGAACGCCATGAGCAAAGTGAGTGTCGAAGTTCTTGATGCCGCGAAGATTGATGGCGCGAGAGGCTGGAGCGAGTTCTGGCATATCGTGCTTCCAGCGGTCTGGCCGACCGTCATGGTCTTCTTGGTCTCTGGTGTTTCGAGCATCTTCTTAAACCAAATTCACCTTTGGTCGTTCTATGACTATGATGCCCCTGTTCAATTACAGACCTATGGCTACATCCTTTATCACGAATCGACTGAAATCATCACGACTTCGGCCGTGAACGACTCGAAAGCGAATATTCTTTCGGCCTTCGGCTTACTCATGACCGCTGTCGCCATCCCGTTAACGTTCCTTGTCAAATGGGCGTTACAAAAGATTGGACCAAAGGAGGACTAAACATGGAACAAGCAACTACGCAAACCCAAGTCGTCTTCCATAAGAAGAAAAAGGCCAAACACGGTTTCTCCGCGATGCATGTCATCATGCTTCTCTTCTTAATCATCTACACGTTCTTATTATTCTTATTGCTGTTCTGGGGCTTAATGACGGCCAGCAAATCCATTCACGACTGGATTGGCTGGGGCGAAGATCCAAACTATGCGGGCTTCCCCCGTTATTGGATTGATGACACCACAGGTCAACCCGCGTTTATCAGTAACCTTCAACGGGTGTTACGTCACTCGACTTACACGAAATCAGACGGCACCGAAGTCGGTATCGGAACGATGCTCATGAACTCGATTCTCTACTCGCTTGGTTGCGCCTTCTTCAATACGTTAGTTCCGTTCGTTACGGCCTACGCTTGTGCAAAATATCGGAACCCTGTATCGAAAATCTTGGTCACGACCGCGATTGTCGTCATGTCCATCCCGATCGTCGGTTCTACCCCAGCTGCCTTGTTATTGACTTACCAGCTGAACCTCTATAACCACATTTGGGGTCAGTGGGTCATGAAAGCCAACTACTTAGGCGTGTATTTCTTAGTCTTCTATGCCGCATTCTTATCGCAGCCGAAAGCTTACCATGAAGCAGCGGTGGTCGACGGGGCGAGCGATTTTGCCGTCATGACCCGGATTGCGATGCCCCTTTGTATGGGCGAATTCGGTACGGTACTTCTCATCAACTTCATCACGTTTTGGAACGACTATCAGACGCCGTTCATCTATATGCCCGATAAGCCAACGTTGGCTTATAACACTTGGGCAATGATGTCACGGATGAGCGATGCGGATTTGTCTTATCCGCCATCGGTCATCATGGCCGCTGTGATTTTGTTAGTCCCAGTCCTTGTGCTCTTCTTGGTCTTCCAAAAACGGTTATTACAAAACATCGATATCGGTGGTATTAAGGGTTAATCCCAGGAGGTTTATTATGAAACAATTGCTTCGTCTTGCCGCCTTCGCATCCCTTTGTTTGGCAGGGGCCGTTTCCTTTTCGTCATCCTCTGTCAAGGCCGACGGAGAAACCGGTTGGAGTGCACTTCCTTCGGATTTCTCGTTGGAATATAAGTTAGGCGAAACCATCAACATCCCGACCTTGACCTATCAAGGCGCAACGCTTTCGAGCACAACGTTAATCTTCCCGGATGGCACTGCCAAATATGGCGACAGCATCCCATTAACGCAGCCTGGCATTTACACGTTGCAATACACCGCCAAGAAAGATGGCGTCCCCCACACATTAACGTATGACATCACCGTCAAAAACACGTTATATACGTTAACGAGCAGTAAGAGCAGTGCCTCCTACATGACTTATTCGAAGCATGGAGAAGGGGAAGGCAGTTATAGCAACTTAAAACGTTATCCCAACATGGGTCTTTTCGTGAGCCTAGCGAAAGGCGATACCTTAACGTTCACCGAACCCATCCCCTTAAGCAACTTCGATGGTTCGGAATTTATTCAAGGCTTTGTGGTGCCAAAGAACCCTGGAACCGCTGACTTTAACTCGTTAGACGTCGTCTTAACGGATACGGAAGATCCGAGCCGTTATATCACGTTTAACTTGCTTCGTCATACC
>Ga0256404_1013359_pt1 | contig 10431 bp, 9 predicted proteins | sample RumenRJG_01DNA_FD_185990 | JGI IMG/M metagenome (GOLD analysis project Ga0256404, IMG submission 185990) | Bovine rumen microbial communities from Lethbridge, Alberta, Canada - RJG_01 | ecosystem: Host-associated > Mammals > Digestive system > Stomach > Rumen | place: Canada: Alberta | collected...
CCCGCATGGGCAAATTCATCTACGGCGCCCGCAACGGGATCTACATCATCGATCTCGCCAAGACCGTCGAAAGGACCATCGCTTCCTACAAAGCGCTCCGCTCCATCGTTGAAAGCGGTGGCAAAGTCCTCTTCGTCGGCACCAAACCCCAGGCCCAGCAAATCGTCATCGACGAAGCCGTCCGTTCCGGCTCCTTCTACATCACCAACCGCTGGCTCGGTGGCACCCTCACCAACTTCCGCACCATCCAAATCCGCGTGAAGCGTCTCCGTGAGCTCGAAGGCCAGCAGGCCGATGGCTCCTGGGATCGCCTCCCCAAGAAGGAAGTCGCCCTCCTCAAGAAGGAATACGCCAAGCTCAACAAGAACCTCGGCGGCATCAAGGAAATGCGCCGCGTCCCGCAGGCCATCGTCCTCGTCGATCCCACCCTTGAGCACAACGCCGTCCTCGAGGCCCACAAGCTCCGCATCCCCGTCTTCGCTCTCTGCGATACCTCGGACGATCCGGATGTCGTCGACTTCCCCATCCCGACCAACAATGACGCCACGAGCGCCATCAAGCTCTGCATCGGCGTCCTCGCCGACGCCATCGTCGAAGCCCGCACTGGCATCACCCTCACTGAGTTCGCTTATGTGAAGGACGAAGGCGAAGAGGCCACCATGGCCGACGCCATCCGCGTCGCCGACATCGCTGCCCAGCAGCACCGCGAAGCCATCCGCGCCGCCCGCAAGGCCCGCGAGGAGCGCTACGCCAAGATGCAGGCCGAACGCCAGGCTCGCTATGCCGCCCGTAAGGCTGCCCAGAAGGGCGAGGAAAAGCCCGCTGAGGATAAAGCCGAAGAGGCCGCTCCCGCCGAAGAAGCCCCTGTCGCTGAGAAGGAGGCCGAATAATGGCTGCCGTCACCATTCAGATGATCAAATCCCTCCAGAACCGTACCGGCGCTGGCATCATGGACTGCAAAAAGGCCCTGATCGAAGCCGACGGCGATGAGGAAAAGGCCATCGACATCCTTCGCGAGAAGGGTATCGCCAAAGCCGCTTCCAAAGCTGGTAGGACCGCCGCCGAAGGCCTCACCGCCTTCAAGATCTGCGAGAAGTGCGGCAAAGCCGTCATCGTCGAAGTCAACTGCGAAACCGACTTCGTCTCCAGCTCGCCCAAGTTCCGTGAACTCGTCGACGCCGTCGTCGACCGCCTCCTCGAGAAGGCTCCCGCCACCCTCGAAGAAGCCAAGGAAATCACCCAGGACCTCTTCACCGACGCCGTCGTCGCGATGAGGGAGAACTTCGTCCTCCGCCGCTATGAAATCCTTCAGGCTGGCGAAGGCGAATCCTATGGTTCCTATGTCCACATGGGCGGCAAAATCACCGCTCTCGTGCTCGTTAGCAACGGCAACCCCGAGGTCAACCGTGGCCTTGCGATGACCGTCGCTTCCTCCGATCCCTACTACCTCACCTTGGCCGATGTCCCCGAGTCCGAAAAGGCCCGTGAACTCGCCCTTGCCCAGAAAGAGGTCGCCGAGGATCCTAAACTCGCTTCCAAGCCCGACGCCGTCAAGGCCCAGATCGCCGACCGCAAAGTCGCCTCTCGCCTTGGCGAGAACTGCCTCGATCAGAAGGCCTACGCCCTCGATCCCGATGGCAAGCTCACCGTCGCCCAGCTTTGCAAAGACAAGAACCTCAAAGTCGTCAAATTCGTCCGTTATATGGTCGGTGACGGCATCGAGAAATCCACTGAGGAATAAAAAAGAAATCGGCTCCCACAAAACGGGAGCCTTTCTTTATAATGGTTAGCACGGAGAAAACATGGCTAAGTACAAACGCATCATCATCAAGTTTTCCGGAGAAGCGCTAGCGAACTCCAAAGACTCCACGATTTTGGACCGTGAGAAGGTCGCCAAAGCGGCCCTCGTCATCAAAAAGATCCGCGATCAGGGCGTGGAGGTTGGCGTCGTCGTCGGCGCCGGCAACATCTGGAGGGGGCGCCTCGCCGCCACGATCGGCATCGAGCAATCGACCGCCGACTACATGGGGATGCTAGGCACCATCATCAACGCCCTCGCCATCCAATCCGCCGTTCAGGAAAGGGGCGTCGACTGCAGGGTCATGTCCGCCATCGCGGTGAACCAGGTCTGCGAGCCCTATATCCGCCTCAAGGCCATCAGCCACCTAAGGAAAGGCATCGTCCCGATCTTCGCCGGTGGCACTGGCAACCCCTATTTCACGACCGACACCAACGCCGCCTTAAGGGCGATGGAAGTCGGCGCGGATGCCATCATCATGGCCAAAAACGGGGTGGATGGAGTCTATGACTCGGATCCGAGGAAGAACCCCGATGCCAAACTCATCAAAAGCCTCACCTTCCAAGAACTCATCCAGAGGCGCCTCGGGGTCATGGACCTCAACGCCGCGGTCATGCTCGAAGGAAAGGGCATCGAAATCAGGGTCTTCTCCATGGACGATCCCAACAACTTCGACAGGCTCCTCGCGGGCGAGGAAATCGGCACCAAGGTAGCCGACTAAATCAATAAGGAGAAACACACATGGACGCATACGTAATCGAGTGCAAGGACAAATTCGACAAGTCCGTCGCCGCGCTCAAACAAAATCTAGGCAAACTCCGTTCGGGCAGGGCCAACCCCGCCATGCTCGACGGCATCAAATGCGACTACTACGGAGACAAGATGGACATCGTTTCCCTTTGCTCCATCTCTAGTCCCGAGCCGAGGCAACTCGTGATCAAGCCCTATAGCAGGGACGACCTCAAGTCGATCGCCGCGGCCATCGCCGCCGCCAACCTCGGCGTCAATCCTAGCGTCGAAGCCGACGTGATCCGCATCATCGTTCCCCCGATGACCGAGGACATCCGCAAGGACATCGCCAAGAAGGCTAAAGCCTTGGGTGAGGAAGCAAAGGTCTCTATCCGCAACGTCAGGAGGGACATCCTCTCCATGGTCAAAGACGACGATTCCATGTCCGACGACTACCGCGAGGTGGTCGAAAAGGACATCCAAAAGGAAGTCGACGCGGCCAACAAAGCCATCGACGAAATCATCTCGGCCAAGACCACCGAGATCATGTCGATCTAATTCGAACTATCAAAGGATTCCCTGGGCCTCCAGGGTTTTCTTTTTGTGCAAACAAAAATAACAAATATGCATATATAAGAATCAAATGGACAATTCGTATTTTTATATGCACATTTATGGGCTACCATAATAAGCGGAGGGACAACTATGTGCACGATTACTTCAACAGAACTAAAAAACAATTACGGAAAATACATCAAATTGGCGGAGACCGAAAAAATCCAAGTGACCAAAAGGGGGGTGGTGGTTTTCACCATGGTTCCCAAAAGGTATGAACTCGGCGAAAAGCTAAAGGGATATTTCGGAATCCTACCTAACGAGGCTTCCATTGGAAAAGATCCGAATGAGAGAGGATAAGCCGATGAAGGTGTTCTTTGATAGCAACGTCATCATCGATGCGTTAACTAACCGCGAGGGATCCGTCGAAGCCTCCAAGCGTCTCGTCTATGCCTCCGCCGTGGGTCAGATTGAAGGCGTGATGGCCTCCAAGCAGATGACAGACATTTATTACGTTCTTCGCAAATACGTTGCGGATGACCACATCAGGCGCGACCTCATTGAAACTTTGCTCCAAAGCTTCGAAATCCTTTCGATTGACAAAGACCTGCTCGTGAGGTCGCTTGCTTCCGAGGTTCCCGATTATGAAGACGCGGTCATCGCCGAGAGCGCGAAGAGAGTCGGTGCCAGTTTTATCGTTAGCAGCGACGAAAAAGGATTTGCTGGTTGTGGGGTTGCCGTCAAGACGCCGGCGGAAGCCGCTTCTAGTTTGGGAATATAGTTTTCTTTCACTCGTGAAAGCGGTGGATTCCCTCAAAAACCATTACATTGGCTAAGGAGGAGCCCATCTTCCCTCTCGCGATAATGCGCGCGCTTTTATATAATTCGCTTAATGGCAAAGAAACCCACTCAGTTCAAACTCGAGAAACGCCTCAACCACATCGCTTTCATCATGGATGGAAACGGCAGGTGGGCCAAACTCCGCGGCCTTCCTAGGCATCTAGGGCACAAAAAAGCCTGCGAGATGCTAAGGGGTATCTTTGATAACTGTCTCGAATTCGGCATCACCACGATGTCCTTCTACGCCTTCTCCACCGAGAACTGGAACCGTCCCCAGGACGAAATCGACCATTTGATGGATTACCTCGAGGAATTCTTCAACCGCGAGATCGACTACCTCATGTCCATCGGGGCGAAGATCCGCATCTCGGGCGACCTAAGCAGGATCCCCGAGCACACGAGGAACGTCTGCCTTGACGCGATCGAAAGAACCAAGGACAACGCCTCCTGCTGCATCAACATCTGCCTTAACTACGGAAGCCGCGACGAAATCGTCCGCGCGGCAAGGGCGGTTGCCGAGGAATATAAACAGGGCAAGATCACCTTAGAGGAAGTGGACGAGAAATACTTCGCAAGCAAGCTCTACACGGCCGGGCTACCCGACGTCGACCTCATGGTGCGCACCTCGGGCGAGCAGAGGCTATCCAACTATTTGCTATGGCAAAACGCCTATGCGGAATTCGTTTTCACCCCGGTCAAATGGCCGGACTTCGACCGTGAGGCCCTCATCGATTGCCTCAAGGAATATCAAAGCAGGGACAGACGCTTTGGAGGATTGAAGAATGAGTAGGGTCAACAAACTGGACGAGAAGAAGAAGGCTTCTTTGCTTTCCAGGGTCATCATCGGCGTCATCCTCGCCGTGACGGGCATCCCCGCGATGATTTTGGGCAGCTGGTATTTCCTAGGCTACGTCGCCTTCTTCCTTCTTTTCGCGATCTACGAAATCGTTCACGCGACCGGCAAGAAATACGGCTGGTATATCTACGTCTTCACCTTCGGGATCACCCTAAGCTACGTCTTCTGGTTCCTCATCAAGTCCAATATCAGCGAGTATTTCCTCTTAAAGGACCAAGGGCTAGAGAGCCAATTCGCCATCTCTTTGGAGAATTGGTATGAGCAGCCTTACCTTTCCCTATACGGGATGTTGCTCTCCCTCCTCGTCTATTTCATGTTTTCCCTCTTCGTGAAGGACTTCGACTTCAACGACGTCGCCTATTTCTTCATGATGACGATCCTCGTCGGCGTTGGCTTCCAGTCGATGCTCTTCCTCCGTTACGTGCCCACGCATTCATTCGTGCATGCGCATCCCTTAAGCCCCATCACTGATCCCTTCCGTTATTGGGGTTCTTTGATCCTCTTCTTCTACGTGCTCATTGCGACGTTTGGCAACGACATCGGCGCTTATTTCGTTGGCGTCTTCTTCGGCAAGCATAAGATGGCGCCCCGCATCTCCCCCAACAAGACCTGGGAAGGCTTCGTCGGCGGATGGCTTTTCGGTGGCACTTTGGCCCTAGGATTTGTCATGATCAACGAGGTCAACGGCTTCCCGATCCTAAGCAGTCTCCGCGTCTTCGGCCCCGACAGCAAGTGGTACCTCATCGTCCTTCTTTCCTACTTGCTTCCTCTAGTCGCGAATATCGGCGACTTCTCGATGTCCCTCATCAAACGCCACTTCGGCTTTAAGGACTATGGCAAGTTGCTCGGCGCCCATGGCGGCGTCCTCGACCGCGTCGACTCCCTCATGTTCTCCTGCGCTTTCGCCTCCGTCCTCGTCGTCATCTTCGAGAACGGCTGGAGGTTCTTCGCATGAGGCGCGTGTGCCTCCTCGGCGCAAGCGGATCCATCGGAAGCCAATCGTTAGATATCCTCTCGAAAGACCGCGAAGCCTTTGAACTCGTCGGTTTTTCGGTGGGCAAAAGGATAGAGAAAATCTCGCAAATCCTCTCTCTTTTCCCCAAAGTGAGGCATTTCTGCGTCCAAGAAGGGAAGGCGGCTTCAATGCTTTCCCTGATTTATCCCGACCTTCATATCTACGTGGGGGATAAGGGCCTCCTTCAACTAATCAAGAACTGCGAATGCGACATGGTGGTCAACGCCCTAGTCGGCTTCTCTGGCATGGCTCCTAGCGTCCTCTCCATGGAACTAGGAAAGATCCTTTGCCTTGCCAATAAGGAATCCCTCGTCGTCGGAGGGAAACTTATCAATGACCTTAGGAAAGCGGGTAGGGGCACCCTTTACCCCATCGATTCCGAACACGTCGCGATCGCCAAGTTACTAAGCAGGGTGAACCGCGAGGACGTCGATAAGATTTGGATCACCGCCTCGGGCGGCTCCTTCCGCGATAAGAACAGGGACGAACTGACGTCGGCTACTCCGGCAGAGGCCCTAGCCCACCCGACCTGGTCGATGGGCGCGAAGATCACGATCGACTCCGCGACCATGATGAACAAGGGCTTCGAGGTGATCGAGGCCAAGGTCCTATTCGATTTCCCTCTGGAGAGGACCCACATATTGATGCATAAGGAAAGCCACGTGCATTCTCTTTTGCAGATGAAAGACGGCTCTTATCTAGCCGATGTCTCCGCGCCTGACATGCACGGGCCCATCGCCTATGCCTTATACGAAACCAAGGTTCCCTTCGAGCTCGTGAAGGCCGATTCCTTGCAAGAGCTAGGCGACTTCACCTTCTGGGACTTTGACCCCAATAGGTATCCGGCGGTTGGCATCGCCCTCTCCGCTTTCGCTAAAGGCGGGAACGCGTCCGCGGTGCTTAACGCCGCCAACGAAATTGCCGTTTATGCCTTCCTCGAAGGCAAAATCCCATTTACTTCCATCGAAGATGAAGTATCCTACGCATTGGACCATGTCCCTTACGAGGAGGAAGTCACCCTTGATGGCCTCATCAAGACCGACGCCTACACGAGGGACCTCGTCGGCAAGCACATCGCAGGGAGATAGCCATGCAGTGGTATGAATGGATTCTTTACATTCTCTTGATCATCGCGATCCTCGGCGTTTTGGTGTCCATCCACGAGGCCGGCCATTTAAGCATGGCCAAGGCCTTCAACGTCTATTGCTTTGAGTATTCGATTGGCTTCGGCCCCGCGATCATCCACAAGAAGAGGAAGAAGGGCGAGACCTATTTCTCGGTCCGCGTGTTGCCTTTAGGCGGCTACGTCTCCATGTATGGCGAGCCTGGCGCGGTGCCGGATGGGGTGGAAGAGCCACCCGTGGAAAGGTCGCTCAATTCCATCGCCAAATGGAAGAAATGCATCGTCTTGCTCGCGGGCGTCACTTTGAACTTCGCCCTCGGCCTCGTGCTCATTTATATTGGCGACGCGGCGTTCCCGATGTACTATTCCGGGACGAAGGCCGCGGTGGACGCCAATAGCAACACTAGCCTCATCAAAATAGAATCCACCTATTCGAATTCCTTGATCGAATATATCTCCACCAACCCCGCTTACGATCCTAGCATCGAACCCTCGGGTTATTCCTTTCAAATCCCCGCGACGGAGAAAGACGGCTATTTCGTCTTGGATAGCGAGGTCTATTTCTACGCCAAGAACGCGGATGGAAGCTACACCAAAGGCACGACGCAATATGTTGCCCTTTACGCTCCCTCGACCGTCATCAACACCCATAACCTAAGCGATTCCTTCGCGATTTTCCCCGCCGACACGGAGAACAAGCCGACCGCGAATGACTTTAAGATGGGCATCACCGCCCTTCCTAAGATCGTCGATGCATCGGGCGCCTCCGCCCAAATCAACATCTCCAAACTCAACATCGGCACCAAGTTCGAGGTGAGGACTTCCTTCGCCCCGTTCTCCTCCGACCCCGATTTGAATAAGAGGACGCAGGAAAACGTCGCCCATTACCTCACCAAGAGAATCGTGGGGCAGGGGGACCTATTCACCTACACCGTCGATCCTAACGGCAAACTCAATGACTCGCCCGTCACGATTGGGGTCCTCAAGCACTGGAATAACTTCGTCGAAGGATGGCAAAGATGGGCCACCGACGTGCCCGCGGCATGCGGAGCGATCGGACGGGGCTTCGCTTCCTTGTTCCAGCCGGGTGGCTTCAATAACCTCTCCGGCATCGTCGGCATGACCGCCGCGTTGCCTCAGATCAACGCTTCCGGCGGCGGCAGGATGATCTTCTATTTCGCCGGACTCCTCTCCATTAACCTCGCTTTCTTCAACCTCCTTCCCTTCCCGGGATTGGACGGTTATGCCTTCGTGGTGACCCTCATCGAAGGGGCCACGAAGAAGAAGGTGCCCCAAAAGGTGTCTTCCATCATGAGCTTGATTGGGTTCGTGTTGCTTATTGGCCTAGTGATCGCCATCACGGTCAAGGATATCGTCGCGTTGATATAGGGAGGGTAAGACGATGCAAAATAAAATGATTCGCTTCCTCTCCTCCATCGGGATGAGGGACATCGAAAGGTTCGACCTCGATTTCGTTTCGGTCGGACGCGACCCCGTGGAACGCGACGTGGTCAACATGGTCATCCAGAAGGACCTGCCCTGGGAATATCCTATTCTCCAGGAATTCATCGAGGGACTAGGCAACGTCCAATATCCATATAACCTCCGTTTCCAATATCTCAACGCTCCTAGCGCCGATGATATCAGCGGCCTCTTCTTCAACTGGTATTACTCCCATTATTACGACACCCCGAAGGTCGGGATGGAGGCACAAGGGGAGAAGGCTTTGCTCATCCTATATAAGGACGAGGAGGAACGCGATTCCCTCTCGCCTAGGCTATCTTCCTTCAAGGAGCTGCTTTCCTTCCTAACCTACGATTTCGACATCATCGAGGAAGTCGAAAAGAAAGAAGAACCCGTTGCCATTGAAGCGGAACCCGTCGCGGAAGAGCCTGCCCCCGTCGAAGAGCCCGAACCTGAGCCGGTCGAGGAAGAACCCGCGGCGGAAGCGAGGGAACCCGAAGTGGAAATCACCGAAGCCGCCCCCGAGCCTGCAATCCCCGCAGAAGAAGAAAATGTGGCCGATTTGCAGGAAAAAGACATGCAAACCGCCTATGATTTCGCCTCCGAGGACAAAGCCATCAAGGAAGCGGGGGAGGATATGCTCCTCGCCGAAATGGAGGCCAACCTCATCAAGATGAAGGAGGAAAGGGAAAGGGCCCGCGTTTGGAAAACGGGCGACTATAAGCCCATCGACCATATCGGCAAGATCGCCGATGAGCCCCTGGCCAACATCGACTTCGACGGCGAGGTCTTCCAAATCGATTCCCGCATGAGCCGCAGCGGCCGCATTAACGTCACGATCGGCATCGGCGACGAGACGGGCGCCATTTCGGTGCGCGCCTTCGAGGGCAAAAGGCTTTCCATCGACAAGATCAAAGGCATCGAGCCGGGCCAGATGGTCCGTATCCGCGGCGCGATCGACCTCGATAAGTTCAATAACCAACGCATCGTCGTGGCCCACTTCGTCGATTTGCTTCCACCTAAGCCAATGCGCGATGACCCCGAAGAGGAAAAGAGGGTCGAGCTCCATCTCCACACGAAGATGTCGACGATGGACGGCGTGGCCGATTTCAAGGATTACTACGCCTTAGCTGAGCACATGGGCATGGACGCGATCGCGATCACCGACCATGGCGTCGTCCAGGGCTTCCCCGCCGCGCAGAGCGCCAGGGACAAGCACAAAGAGACCCTCAAGAAGAAGGGGAGCGACGCGAAACCCTTGAAGGTGATTTACGGCTGCGAACTCTACATGTTCGATTTGAAGCAGACCTATATCCTCAATCCCTGCGACCAGCCCTTGAAGACCGCCCGTTATTGCGTCTTCGATACCGAGACCACCGGCCTATCCGCCCGTTACGACAGGATGATCGAATTCGGCGGCGTCCTCGTCGAAGGGGGCCGCGTCCTCAAACGCTTCGACACGCTCATCAACCCCGAGATTTCCTTGGATGGCTCCGAAGAGGCCTTGGAGAAGAATAAGATCAACCCCGAGGACCTCAAAACCGCCCCGACGATTAAGGAAGTCCTTCCCAAGATCCTCGAGTTCTTCGGCGACAACATCCTCGTCGCCCATAACGCGAGTTTCGACGTGGGCTTCATTAATGCCGCTTTGGAAAGGGAAGGCATGCCCCATATCCAAAACCCCGTGATCGACACGGTTCCTATTTCCCATTACCTATTCCCGACTTCCGGTTACCATTCCGAAGGCGCCTTCCTCAAAAACCTCGGCCTAAACATCTATAAGGAATCCGACGCCCATAGGGCGGACTACGACTCCGAGAAACTGAACGAAGGCTGGCAAGAGGCGATCCTAAAACTCGATGAACGCTTCCCTGGCATCACCCATGCCGACTTGCAGGGTTTGGCCCTTGAAAGGGGCGACCCGAACCACATGGGCAACAAGGAAGACCCCGAGGACCCCGAATACAAGGTCTATAAGAAGAAAGAAGACGAGTTCAACGCCTTCTGCCGTCATATCCACGATTACCATTGCGTAGTCCTATGCAAGAACC
>Ga0256404_1013360_pt1 | contig 10430 bp, 11 predicted proteins | sample RumenRJG_01DNA_FD_185990 | JGI IMG/M metagenome (GOLD analysis project Ga0256404, IMG submission 185990) | Bovine rumen microbial communities from Lethbridge, Alberta, Canada - RJG_01 | ecosystem: Host-associated > Mammals > Digestive system > Stomach > Rumen | place: Canada: Alberta | collected...
ACTACGAACTATGAACTATGAATTATTTTTCGTACCTTTGCATCGCAAATGACAAGATACAATACGATTACACTGGAAAACGGCTTGCGCATCATCCACCTGCCCTCCTACTCGCAGGTGGTTTATTGCGGCATTGCCGTGAAGGCCGGCACCCGCCACGAACTGCCTGGCGAAGAGGGACTGGCCCACTTCTGCGAGCACCTGTCGTTCAAGGGCACGGAGCATCGCAGCGCCGTACAGATTATCAATGCCATCGAGGGACTGGGTGGCGAGTTGAACGCCTTCACCAACAAGGAGGACACGGTGTTCTATTGCGCCATCCAGGCACGTCATTTCATGAAGGCGGTCAACGTGCTCTGCGACATCGTGTTCCACAGCACCTACCCACAGAGCGAGGTTGAGAAGGAGCGCGAGGTGGTATGCGACGAGATAGAAAGCTATGAGGATTCGCCAGCCGAACTTATCTTCGACGAGATAGAGAACATCCTGTTCGAAGGTCACCCCTTAGGTCATAATATCCTTGGCACCAGCGAACAGGTACGCCAATATACTAGCGAGGATGCTCGTCGTTTCACAGCCCGCTATTATCGTCCAGATAACTGTGTATTCTTTGCCAGCGGCAATGTGAACTTTAAGCGCCTTGCAACCTGGCTGCGCGCTAGCTGCAAAGATAATACGCATATTTCAGAAAGATCAGAAAATCTTGAGATATTAGAGAAACCGGAAAATCAGCCGGAAAGACTCCTTATCCGCCATCGCGGCACCCATCAGGCTCATGTCATCATAGGCTCTCGTGCTTATGCCGCAGAAGACCCACGTCGCTGGGCCCTCTACCTGCTGAACAACATCCTGGGCGGCCCTGGCCTCAACTCGCGCCTGAACCTGTCGCTCCGTGAGCGCAACGGACTGGTCTATAGTGTAGAGAGCAGTATGGTATGCTATGGTGACACCGGCTGTTGGTGCACCTATTTCGGATGCGACCCACACGACGTGAAACGCTGCTGCCGCCTGGTACGTCGCGAACTGGACCGCCTCATCAAGAATCCACTTAGTACCTCACAACTCCTAAAGGCCAAACAGCAGTTGCAAGGTCAGCTTGCCATTGCCAGCGACAGCCGCGAACAGTTTGCACTCGACTTCGCCAAAAACTTCCTGCATCAGGGTAAGGAGCGCGATCTCAGCGATATCATGCGACATATTGATAGTCTCACGCCGCAAGACCTGCAACAGGTGGCGCGCGACATCTTCGACCCAGAACATATCACCACACTAATTTACAAATAAAAAAGAAGCGCCTCCAGACAGAACTGCTGATGATGGAAACGGTCAAGGGTAATCATCGCTTTGGGGAAGCAGGCACTGACAATCCGGTGCACATTCCAACATATGTGTTGGCAACAAACATTTGGCAAGTATTTCGTATTGTGGATTCATTGTGATATCTCGTTTCTTACAAGAACGAAAAACATCACGGTTTTAGTGTACGCTCACACGTGATTATGCAGGTGACCCGGAAATACATTGCATAGAGCCAACACGATTCCTAATTATGTATTTTTCCAGCTGTTTGCATTTGTATCTGATGAAAAATTCGTATCTTTGCAAGCAAAATGATTCGAAAGCGCAGTTTTATATGGTTTCTGACGGCTCTTTGTGCTGTATGTCTTGCCATGGTAACACACTGGCAAGGGCAAGATGTTGTGTCTGAACAGAACCTTCCTGAACGCACAGAGTCATCGGTTGTAACACAACAACATAATCAGCCTCAAGAGGCAATCTTGGCAGATGCCACACAGTTGTATCGCATCTGTTCGTCCAGACCGCAGCGTATCCTGCCCTTACAGGGTTCAGGAAGCGTACGGGCGCTACAGTCCGCATTCTACGTTGGTAGGCAACATTTTGTCAAACTACTCCATTCATATTTCGACAGCAGATGCCGCATGGAGTCAGCACCGTTCTGTCTGTCAGCCTCGTGCGATTACTATGTCATCGCGCTGAGGCATATTATTCGTTAGCATAGTTGTTGACTTTACTGGTTCACACAACGCATTTTTTATTCACATTATTATTTAAAGATTCAACAACTATGTCAAGTATTAAAAACTTGGATATGGCTGCTGCCGTATCCGCATACAAAAATATCACTATCAAGAAATCATTGTTTTCCACCAAGGCTATCTATACGCCTACGGGCAGTACCGTCAAGGCGATGGCGCTGGAGTATTCACCGTCGGAGGGAGAGAAGGTGAAGCGTCTTTTAGACATGCCGCTCGACAAGATGACTGCCGACATTGAACAGAAGGGCAAGCCTAAGACTGGTGCCAACGGCAACTTTCGTCTGGAGGTCTGCTTGAGCGACGACCATCAGTTCTGTGCTCTGCAGCTCTTCCGCTTTGCCGACTTTAGCTATCGTCCCGTCTATGAGCCTCGCTTCTATGAGGGTACGGATGTGGAATATATAACAAAACTCTTTTAAGCCATGACAACTTTGACATTAGCGATTGTCATCGTTTTCTGTGTTGGATCCTGCGAGCTACCTACCAAGAGCCGTCGGCGACCAGATGGCATCGGTGGTAAATTCATCATCGCAGCCAATAGCGGTGGAGCCTTCACCCCCATTGGTGATGTGACAACTATTATGTTGTAGAATAAGGGGGTCATCACAGCCCCAGGCGTCATCAGCGAACTGCTTGTGCCCGCTGTAGTGTCGATGGTGATACCAGCTTACCTGCTGTCTCTCTCACTGAAAGGTCACTGAAAAAGAAAAAGCACTTGCGAGAAACTCGTAAGTGCTTGATTTTCAGTGTGGACCAGCCAGGGCTTGAACCTGGGACCTCCAGATTATGAGTCTGTTGCTCTAACCAACTGAGCTACAAGTCCGAGCAAAATCTTCTTTTGCGGCTGCAAAGGTACGAGTTATTCGTGAAATATCCAAATTATTTGTGTAAAAAGACGTAAAACGGCATCTTTTCTTTGGTTTTTCGCTCGGTTTGCACTACCTTTGCAAACAATGAAAACAATATTCTTCCCTGACCAGACACTCAATGATGACACATACGTTGCCACCATCGGCTTCTTTGACGGTGTGCACCAAGGACATCAGTTCCTGATGGCGCAACTGCGAAAAGAGGCTGCAGAACGTGGTATGCGGTCTATGGCCATCACCTTTGAGAGTCATCCGCGCCAGGTGGTACAAGGAGGATGGAAACCAGAACTGCTGACGGACCTCCACGAGAAACTGCGCCTGCTGAAGACCACAGGTATCGACACCGTCGTGGTGCTGCGCTTCAATCGGCAGATGGCCGCTTTCTCTGCCCGCGACTTCATGCAACTGATGTATGAGCGCATGGGCGTGCGGGTGCTGCTCACAGGCTACGACAATCGTTTTGGTCATGACCGTGCAGAAGGTTTCGAGGACTACCAGTGCTACGGACGCGAACTCGGCATCGAAGTGCTGTGTGGCGACGCACTGGCTATGGGGAAGCAGAATGTGAGTTCCTCGCGCGTGCGCCAACTGCTGAAAGAAGGCAATGTAGAGGAAGCCAACTACTGTCTGGGACGTCCCTACAGCCTCGGTGGACAGGTAGTCCACGGCGAACAGATAGGACGCACCATAGGGTTCCCCACGGCTAATCTGCAACCCGATGACGACAAGCTCATCCCCATGGATGGCGTCTATGCCGTGATGGTTGATATTGACGACGAGATACACAAGCAGGGCATCATGAATATCGGCACACGCCCCACATTCAATGGTACCAACCGTACCCTCGAGACCAACCTCCTGGAACCTATCGGCAATATCTATGGCCATCGCCTGAACATCCATTTCATCGCCCGTCTGCGTAGCGAACAGCAGTTCCCCTCTGCCGATGCCCTAGCCCTCCAGATCCAGAAAGACAAAGAACAAGCAGAACAAATACTTTCAAACTATCATTTTTAATCGTAAATTATGAATCTTGAACTTAAAAAGCCCCTGACCGCCATTGCCTATATCGTTGCATTCCTGGCTATACAGACTGTAGTACAACTGATAGTACTGGGTGCAGAGATGGCCATCAAGGGCGATACACCTCAACTTGACGGTATCGGTTTCCTTATCGCCATGGGCAGTTTCTCCGTGATTACCATCGCACTCTTTGCCTGGCTGAAATGGACCCCACTGAAAAGAACCTTTATCCAGTCGCGCCCCTGGACAACCCTCTTCTGGTGCTTCATCGCCTCCATAGGCGCCATCATCCCCTCCGTATACTTTCAGGAACAGATGCCTGAATGGTCAGATAGCATCAAGCAATACATAGAACAGACAGCCCAGACGATGCTCCAGATGATGAACACCCCTGGTGGCTATGCCGTTATCTGTCTGCTGGCCCCTGTCGCCGAGGAGATGGTGTTCCGTGGTGCTGCGCTTCGAACACTCCTGGAATGGAAGCCCGAGCGCCGCTGGCTCATGATAACCCTCTCTGCCCTACTCTTTGCCCTGGCCCACATGAATCCAGCCCAGTTTATCCATCCCTTCCTCATCGGTCTGCTCCTTGGTTGGATGTACGAGCGCACGGGCAGCATCATCCCAGGCATCATCTACCATTGGGCCAATAATACGGTAGCCTATCTGCTGGCACGCATCTACCAGGATCCCGAGGTTGGCATCACAGATATCTTCGGTTCCCAGTCGCGCGCCCTGATGGCCGTAGGTTTCTCGCTGCTCATCTTCATCCCGGCCATCTACCAGTTGAACCTGTGGATGAAGAAACAATAAAAGCAAGACATCAGATAACAGCATCAAAAAAAGCCATCCTTCGCGGGTGGCTTTTTTATTATCTTTCGAAGTTTTCTCAACTTCCAGAAAGCAATGTTTTAATCCTAAAAATGAATGTTTTAATATAGAGAAAGCATAGAAATGTATCACTCCAAATAGCCAGTGGGCTTGTAGAGCGAGTCGCTCACCAACGAGTCAGAACTATGGTCATATGCCATAGCCGGCTCATTGCCCGTGGCTTCATATTTCAGCGCATAGTCCGACTGGTCGGTCCATACCTTATCCTCTTTAAACGACTGGTTTAGCGCCGTAGTCAGCGTGATGAGGATAGCCACCACGGCAGCAGCACGCATCAGCGGACGGAAGCGCTCTGACAGCGAGATGGTGCGCGCCTTCACCTGAGGCTTCTCTTCAATCATCTGCAACATTCGCTCGTCGAAGTCATCGCCCAGCATCTCGTCCTGTTCGAACGAAGTGAAGAGCTCGCGATAGGCACGCAGGTTCTCTGGCAACTCCTCCTCGCTCTGCTCGAAGAAAGCCTTCAGAATCTGCTCCTCCTTCAAGGTCGTCTCGGCCTCGAAGTAGCGATCCATTAACTGTTCGATGTACTTATAATCCATATTGTTCTTGTTTCAAAAATTCTTGTTTAATTGTTTGTCGCGCCCTGAAGATGTTTACCTTAACCTGTTGCTCAGTGATATTCATCACGGCGGCAATCTCCTTGTACGACTTTCCTTCGACATCTCGCAACTGCATGCAGGTGCGCTGTTTCTCGGGCAAATGATTCATCAGACCCCTCACGCGCTCCACTCTGTCGCGCTGCATTGCCTGCTCTTCAGGTGTTCTGACGTTAGAGGGATGTGTGCTCACGCTGTCTTCATCTTCCAGCGACACGTTCTGGTTCTCCATCCTTTTTTGGTGGTCCAGTGCCACGTTGCGGCATATCGTCATACAGAAGGCCTCCATCGACTCTATCTGTGCCCACTGCTCTCGGCGATTCCAGACTTTCATCATTGTTTCCTGCACCACGTCCTCAGCATCGTCTCTGTTGAGAGTGATACGAAGAGCCAGGCGGAAGAGTTCATTCTTCAGCGGCAACACGTCGGTGCGAAAACTGATTTCTTTCATCCTCTCTAAATATTAAGACGATTCACTTGATAAAAAGTTACGGCAAAGTTACAGAAAAACGACGAAAAAATAAAATTTTTCCCCATTTAAAGGCTTCGTGAATAAAAAAAATAGTATATTTGCACAGAAAATAACGATGAACAAGACTAACCTAACGAAAAAGACTATCACTATGTCATCTCTTTTTAGAATCATCTTTTTAGTACCGCTGATGCTCTGTCAGACAGTTGTATCGGCAGCAGACCAGAAAAGCACCATCAACGAGAAAGTCGACTCCGCCAAGTTGGTCCTCACTGGCGATGCCGCTTACCAATGGGTAGCCGAGCATCTGGACTCGCTGGCCAATTCCTATCTGATGAAAAGCGGTAAGATTCTTGACCCCGACAATGTACGCGAGGAACTGAAGACGATTGGCTACAATGGACTGAACGTCACCGATTACATCATGGCAAGCCGGCAGATAGACAGCTTAGTGCTGATAAAACTCCTGACCCGTGCCGAGACAGAAGGCAACAAGACCATCTTCTTCATGATGGGCTCCACAGCAGCAGGCAAGTCCACCGCCTTGAGAAACAACCCCGGCCTGAAGGAACTAGTCAACAGCGCCGGATTGGTCTACGATGGTGCCTTCATCAGCGTCCCCTCGTTTGAGTCGCGCCTGAAGATGGTTCGGGACCGTGGTTTCAAAGCCAGCATCGTATTTGTGCACAACGACCCAGTGACTGGCTTCACCAACATGATCAACCGCCTTATCAGGTCCAATCGTGCTATGAGCTACTATTATTATGTCTATTGCTATCCCCGTTTTCAGGGACGTATTGCCTACCTGCAGAAAGAGCATCCCGACATCACCCTCTATTGTCTGGACAACAGCCACAATAAAGGCGGCGTGCGCGTCAGCATAGAAGAGGCCCTGACATGGGACTATACCATCACCCCTGAGACAGAGCGTGCCCTCCAGGACATCATGCAGAAGTTCATCGACTCAGGTCAGATGACCTCCACACAAATCAAAGCCTTGGTAGGTCGCTAGAAACCACTATTGCTCAGCTGTTCAAAAACATAGGGAATGGAGGCAAACGTATTGTCCTGCTTACCCATTCTCACCATGATAAGACGCTTATAGGGATTCACGTAAAGTACCTGTCCGCGAATGCCGTGGGCATAATAGCCTGGATACTGCGCCTTGTCGGCCCCGATATTACTCAGGTTATACCAGTTGAAGTGATAGCCGTCGTTATCCTCCGAGTAATCCGTGGTCTGCCGTATCCAGTCCTCGCCTACGATGCGCTTTCCGTTCCATACGCCGCCATTCATATAAAGACGACCTATCTTGGCCAGATCCCTCATCGAGGTTGAGATGCCGCCAAAGGCATGAGCCACCCCGTGCTTACGACTGTCGATATTGACGACGGCAGGCGACTCCATCTGTAAAGGCTGCCACACCCTCGTGCTGAGATAGTCCACATAGCGCATGCCTGTAGCCCGCTCTATGACAACCCCAAGAATCTCAGCCGTCATACTCTCATAGCGATGTTCCTTGCCAGGCTCACATCTGAACTTCAGACCGCGAATCTGTTTCATCAGGTTATGACCATAGTTTAACTTCGCCATCGCGTTGAGACGTTTCAGGCCCTTCAACTGAAGCGAATAGGTATCGTCGAAGTCCAGTCCGCTCCGCATGTCCAACAGGTGTCGGATGGTGAGTCTCTGCCACATAGGGTCTTTCTTCTTGAGCTCAGGCAGATAGTCAGTCACCACATCGTCCACACTCTTGATGTAGCCCTCGTACACAGCAATGCCGCACATCAGCGACGTGATAGACTTCGACACAGAGAAGACCGTACCCAACCTGTCGATGGTGATGTCGCCCTCATAATGCTCATAGACGATGCTGTCGTCATGGATGATGAGAACACCCTGCGTATCTGTCTTACCCTTCAGAGCCTCCCATAGCGTCACGTTCTTATAGCGCCTCCCCTGACTAAAGAAATGCAGGGTATCTATCCATTCTGCCTGTTGTCTGGCATAAGGAAAAGAGAATGTCGACGTTCCGTTTGCTATGGTGTCGTGTACATGATGCTTAAAGCTATAGATATCCGGTCCCGCTTTTCCATCGGCCCTATAACCTCTTATAATAGCACACGACGATAAGAGAAGGCAGCACACGCATGCCAGCGAAAGCACCACGGCGTTACCCTTTTCAATCCTAGATCTTGATTTCAATTGCATTTGATAATTATTTCTTGATGCTTCCATAATTCTCCATCACCCAGTTAAAGCAGGGATCTATGCCCTTCTGGTAATCCTGGAAGGAGGTGGAGAGGGGTTTTGCCAATGGAATATCCTGTCCCTTTGTCTCGTCTGGACGAACAAAACATTTGTGAGAGATATAACCTTTGGTCTGAGTGTTAGGCAGACTCCAGGATATCATGTCACCATAATGGGTGGGAGCGTAAGAAGCCGGTTCACCAATGGCGATACCAATATTATTGTCGATAGCCATCGTCATCAGCAGTCCAGCACTACTGAAAGTACGCTCGCCCTGAACAAAGATGACGTTGCCCTGAAACGGCGACGCTAATCCCTGTAATCGGCTATGAGTATCTGTGGCACTATACAATAGGGATTTATCAAGACCTGCGGCCTGATAGTACGCTTCTGCCAGATGAGAGGGGCGCACGGATACTCTAGGGCCAATGATGGATGACTTGAGTCTGCATAGCAGTTCGTCACACAGAGTACTATTCCCGCCTGAGTTCTCCCTGACATCCACAACAAGCGTCTTAACGTTCTGCGTTGCCATTGTCTGGAACATAGAATCCAGAAACTCCGTGAAGACGGGGATACGCTTCAGCTGTTGCTCCAATCGCTCCAGTAGCTTTTCATTGCCAGCCACCTGAGGCAGATACTGTTGCCTGAGGGTGTTGCGGTCGACACACTGGTCAAACAACAAATAGCATATTCCTCCGTCAAGTATCTGAAACGAAAAAGGCATTCCTCCCGCACGCAGCCTCATCTGCTGAACCTGCGACTTATTATCCACCTTGCTGATATCCTTGTTCTGGATTTTGATGGGTTTCAGTTTCAGCGTATTGCCATCAGCAAAAGACAGCGTTATGGATGAATCCTGCTCACAGAGTCCCAGCTCCTTCCATAGATAATAGGAATTAGAGTAGTTCTTGAACGTCTTCTTATAATCCACATCGTTAGTTGTACTGAAGAAGCCTCTGAACTGCTCATAGATAAACGACATATCCTTTCCGCTAATCTTCAGGACCTGCTTACCAAGTGATGATTCCATGCCCTTCAGCACAGCATCCAGAAACATCCCCTTATCATCAATATAAAAATGCATAGGATAGTACACATCCGAATTGAGAGAGGTCTGCAAACCCGTATGCCCATCATGCAATTTGGCAGCTACTTGCTGCAATATATAGACGAAAGCCTTCTGACTCTCACACTTCCCGCAACTTTTATACCCCTGTTTCAACTCTTTCTTAACATTGATAGGAGCGCCTTTCTCAAAGGCAGGATGCGTGGTCTGCAGCATATCCATGAAGAGTAGGAAATCCTTCTGATAATCGTTGCCCTTAACGTAATCCTTACTTGCCTCTACATCCTTGTTATGATAGGTAATAACCGTTTGCGCAGTTGTTTGAAGTGCAAACAACAGGGAGAGAAATAATAATATCCGACGAGAGCTTCTTAAAAGTATATTTTGCATCTTTATTATTGAAGTTGAAATGGTTTTGAGGACGGCAGGGACTGGTGTCTTAATTACTTTTGACCAGTCTCTCTATATCTTCGATTATCCGCCTCGTAGGTTCAAGCCGTTGCTGAAACTCATACCAATACGATTTTGTCACGTTCAACATTTTTGTAATAGGGCAAGAAAGTCCATTCTCCCCACTGTTTCTTGGTATAAACATGCGGACTAATTTCCTCACCAATATCCCATCCATACTCCCTAAACGGGTAAGCATAGTCATAATCCTGTGATGTCAGTTTTGACTTGTCAAGTAATATCAGTAAGTCCCAATCGCTGTCAGAACGATTATCACCACGTGCTCTCGAACCGTATAATAAAAGAGTACTATTAGCAGGTAAAACCTTACTTGCTATCTTTTTGAGATTATCTATTACTAGAGACTTATTCATACAACTTACATCTTCTCCGCTGCAAACTTACATAATTTTTTCGAATTAAGCCTCTTTTTTGAGAAAAAAGTTTGATTATCTTAATCCCAATAATGTATTTACCTTGCAATTATTACTCAAAGATCTGGCCCGTTGATCTCTCCGCTAATCTCTGAGGTTTTAGTTGTTGTATTATATACATGCTCACCTTATCCAAACTAACAAAAGAAATGGTACTAACCAGTATAAGAAAAGAACTGCATACGAAGGTATCGTAAGCGTATCCGCTCTGACGCCTTGCAGACTATAAGTCTTTCCATCTGTCAGGCAGTAGCTCCCTGTATTTCTGTATGTCTACAGGTTTCTTAGGAGGTATCGCAGCAGCCCTGTTGATAATGTC
>Ga0256404_1013361_pt1 | contig 10429 bp, 11 predicted proteins | sample RumenRJG_01DNA_FD_185990 | JGI IMG/M metagenome (GOLD analysis project Ga0256404, IMG submission 185990) | Bovine rumen microbial communities from Lethbridge, Alberta, Canada - RJG_01 | ecosystem: Host-associated > Mammals > Digestive system > Stomach > Rumen | place: Canada: Alberta | collected...
ACACTTTTATCATACTAAAGAAAGAATAGAAATGAATGATGAGATGATAAAGAGACGCCGTCTGCACAGAAGAGGCGTATTCTGCATAATAAGCGCGGCATTTTTCTTTTCTTTGATGAGCCTCTTTGTAAAGCTGTCAGGGAACATACCGTCAGTCGAGAAAAGCTTTTTCAGGAATCTTGTGGCGATCGTATTCGCATTCGCCATAATAAAAAAGGAAGGTATTCCAATGCGATCAGGAGGATCGAAGAATACCTTGATCCTTACCGGACGTGCTGTGGGCGGAACCATAGGAATATTCTGCAATTTCTATGCTGTAGACCACCTTGTGATCGCTGATGCCAATATGATGAATAAGCTGTCGCCTTTTTTTGCAATCTTATTTTCTTTTTTTCTGCTGAAAGAAAAAGTAAAACCGTATCAGCTTCTTGCTGTGATTGCTGCCTTTACAGGTGCCATGTTTATACTGAAGCCTGGTCAGGGAATAGTATCTTTCCCTGCACTTATCGGTATGATAGGAGGAATGGGAGCCGGCTTTGCATATGCGAATGTAAGACTTGCTTCTGAGCGTGGAGTGCCGGGACCTTTTATTGTATTCTTCTTTTCCGTGTTTTCCTGCCTTGCGGCTGTGCCTGTGATGCTGCCGGTAATAAAAGCTGTGACTATCCGTCAGCTTATGCTTCTTCTGGGCGCCGGTCTGGCGGCTACCGGAGGACAGTTTTCAGTGACTGCCGCTTATTCGGCAGCCCCTGCCAGAGAAATCTCGGTATATGATTATACCCAGATTCTGTTCTCCGCCATGATGGGATATCTGTTTCTCGGAGAGATACCGGACGGGTCAAGCCTCATTGGATATGTAATAATAATTGCTGCCGGAGTGTATATGTTTTTCGCACAGAGAAGGGCGGAAAAATAGAATTTACTAAAACTTCCCACATCGATAATGAAATTTTTCGTCGCAAAGGATTCATTATAGCTTGCTTACAGATGCACAGATGGTGGCGAACATTGTGTTTTTCGTTGTGAGCGAGCACGCTAGCTGCGGCTCGGTTGACATCCGTTCAAGCAGAAATGCTTCCTTAAAATATATTGTAACTGCAAGAATTTGGTTCAAGCATTTCTGCGCGTTTTTGTCAGAGAGCCGCTAAAAAGCGCGTGCGAGCAAACAGAAAAACACAACTTGTGAGCCACCACTGTGACATCTGTAAGCAAAAAGCAAATGAATCCTTGCGACGAAAACGATCCATGAAATGTGGGAAGTTTTAGGAATCTATTTTGAAGCGTTTTTCACGCTGGCACTCATGGGCGCATTGTATTATAATTGTTGCGGTTTGAGTTTTTAGCGGGAGATTTGATATGAATGAAAATAACGCTGTAATTGATGACGCAAGGACACTGGGTCTGCCGAAGATGCTGCTCCTCGGACTTCAGCATATGTTCGCTATGTTCGGAGCGACGATTCTCGTGCCGATTCTTGTAAACAGTTATTTCAAGGGACATGGGCTGTCGATTCAGGTGACTTTGTTTGCTGCCGGAGCCGGAACGCTCCTCTTCCATTTTCTGACAAAGAGGAAGGTGCCGGCATTTCTGGGATCGTCCTTTGCTTTCCTCGGAGGTTTTGCCACAATCGCAAACCTCCACACGGGAATATACAAGGACATGCCGATGGGCGACAAGATTCCTTACGCATGCGGCGGAATAGTGGTCGCGGGTCTTCTTTATCTGGTGCTTGCCCTGATAATAAAGCTGGTCGGAGTAAAAAAGGTAATGAAATATCTGCCGCCGGTTGTGACGGGACCTATCATCATCTGCATAGGACTGTCTCTGGCTCCGTCAGCTATCAGCAATGCCAAGACCAACTGGCTGATTGCCGTCATCGCTCTGGCAACTGTTGTGATATTTAATGTCTGGGGCAGGGGAATGTTCAAGATAATTCCCATTCTTATGGGCGTGGTCATTTCTTATGTGGCGGCAGTCATTTTCCAGGCGCTTGGCATGAAAAATGCTGACGGTTCTTCGATAATACAGTTTGGTGCTATAGCTAAAGCCTCGATCATCAGCTTGCAGCCGTTTCGTCTCTGCAAATTTGATCTGACTGCGATCCTTGTAATGGCGCCAATAGCAATAGCTACCATGATGGAGCACATAGGAGATATTTCTGCAATTTCCGCGACATGCGGCAAGGATTTTATTACTGATCCGGGTCTGAACCGGACTTTGATGGGAGATGGTCTTGCAACGGCATTTGCCGGTCTGATCGGCGGTCCTGCCAATACTACATACGGAGAAAATACCGGAGTGCTCGAACTTTCAAGGGTGCATGATCCCCGCGTAATAAGGATAGCTGCTGTGTTTGCGGTTATTCTATCATTCTTCCCGAAGGTCGCTGAACTGATTGGTACCATGCCATCTTCGATAATCGGGGGTATCAGCTTTATACTTTATGGAATGATTTCAGCGATAGGCGTAAGGAATGTGGTGGAAAATCATGTGGACTTTACGAATACTAGAAATCTGATGGTCGCGGCAGTGATACTGGTGACAGGTCTTGGATTCAGCGAAGGTCTTACATTTCATATAGGTTCAGCTACGATCACGCTCACGAGTCTCGCTCTGGCTTCAATCTTTGGAATAATCTTAAATGCCATACTTCCGGGCAAGGATTACGATTTCAGTGAAAAGGATGCGTCCGAGCTGAAGAAAGAGGATTTGAACGAGGACTGATATCAGGCTCTTGAGTCAATGTGGTTCGAGATATTTCTGGCTATTCTCATCAGGCTTGTCATGTAGTCTGATTTGCTGCCAAACATTGTCTCGAACCTTTTTGTTGTCTTAATGGTAAGACCGGAATCTATTGAGAGCGTGCCGTTGTCTGATACGGATATTCCATAATTGTTGAGTTCCTTTGCATGTTCTTCGGTAAGAGATTTTAGTTTTTTCATAAAACGTCTCGCTGTGGCATCGGTCTTTTTGGAAGTAGACTGAAGGGTATTATTGTAAGTGTCTACAAATGCCTTAAGTTTTTTGGCATAATCGCTGACCGGACCGCCGCTCTCTGTCGGATCTTTTGCATCTGAGTATTCCGAGTCCGTAAGCTCTTTCACAGCCTTATAGAGAGCTGATGAATCGGCTATGGCAAGTGTGTGCGCCGGGGCTGACTTCCTTATTGATGTTTTCACATATGAACGGTATTCGCCGTAATCTTTTCTGAGTACATAATTATTTGTAATTGAAAAATTCATTATTACACCTCTCAGCTAAAACCTTTATATTATTCTTATCGGCAGCTGGTACCGATTTTTTTATAATGAAACTAAATATATGATTACAGTGTCAAAAGGTACTTTTGACACCCACATCAACATATAATAAATGTTTCAGGCGATGTGTTGAACGCATTTTGCCTGTTGTCTCTATTGTGCTATGAAAGATTCTTAACTATAATAAGATGAAGTCGGACTGAAGGGTATATCTTTTTGCCTGCGTGAAAACGCAGCATGTCTTTCAGACCGAGTATCACATGATTGTTGGCGCCGTATCATTACGGCTTTTTTAGGAGGCCACATGGATCACGAGAGAGTTCTGGTAATTGATTTTGGAGGGCAGTATAACCAGCTGGTCGCGCGAAGAGTTCGGGAAAATAACGTCTATTGCGAGATAATGTCGTACAGGACGTCTGTCGATAAAATAAAAGAGCTGTCGCCTAAGGGAATCATCCTGACAGGCGGACCGAACAGCGTCTACGAAGATGGCGCGGCAAGCGCGCCGAAGGAGCTTTTTCAGCTGGGAATACCTGTTCTCGGTCTCTGCTATGGCGCTCAGCTGATGGCGTATGTGCTTGGCGGAGATGTAGGTCGGGCTGAGGAGAGAGAGTACGGAAAGACGATTCTTTCAGTTGATGCGGCAGATGATGCCATATATGATGGCGTACCGGAAAAGTCGGTTGTCTGGATGAGTCATAACGATTATATTACTAGGCTGCCGGAGGGATTTCATGTTATTGCTCATACTGCAAACTGTCCCTTTGCCGCCATGGCGGACAGCAAATCCGGTCTGTACGGATTCCAGTATCATCCCGAGGTACTGCACAGCGAATTTGGCAAGCTGATGATCAGAAATTTTGTTATCAATATATGTGGCTGTAGTGGCGACTGGAAGATGGATGATTTTGCGGAGAATACGATCAAGGAGCTTCGCGGGAAAATCGGAAACGGTAAAGTATTGTGCGCCCTGTCCGGCGGCGTGGATTCGTCTGTAGCTGCTGTGCTTCTTTCCAAGGCGGTCGGTAAAAATCTGACATGTGTTTTTGTTGATCACGGTCTTTTGAGAAAAGATGAGGGAGATCTGGTATCGAGCGTATTCGGTCCGGATGGTCCATATGACCTTAATTTTGTGCGGGTGAATGCGAAGGATCTTTTCTATTCCAAGCTGAAGGGCGTCACGGAACCTGAACGGAAGAGGAAAATAATTGGTGAGGAATTTATCCGTGTCTTTGAGCAGGAGGCAAAGAAAATCGGCAGAGTCGATTATCTGGTTCAGGGCACTATCTATCCTGATGTGGTTGAATCAGGACTTGGCGGAGAGTCTGCAAAGATAAAATCGCATCATAATGTCGGAGGGCTGCCGGACTATGTAGATTTCAAGGAGATCGTTGAGCCCCTTCGTAATCTTTTCAAGGATGAGGTCAGAAAGGTAGGATGTCATCTGGGTATTCCTGATGAGCTTGTCATGCGCCAGCCCTTCCCAGGTCCGGGCCTTGGAATCAGAATCATTGGTGATATCACTGAAGAAAAGGTAAAGATCGTTCAGGACGCTGATGCCATTTTCCGTGAGGAGATGAAGAAAGCCGGTCTCGACAAGACCGCCGGTCAGTATTTCGCAGCGCTGACCAATATGCGCTCTGTCGGCGTCATGGGTGACGAGAGGACTTATGATTATGCGATCGCACTTCGCGCCGTCAATACCGTCGATTTCATGACGGCGGACATCGTTGAGATCCCTTACACGGTGCTGAAGACAGTCACCAGCCGGATCATCAATGAAGTGAGCCACGTGAACCGGGTACTCTATGATATTACGAGTAAACCACCGGGAACGATTGAGATGGAGTAGACCCGAAGTGGTTTAGAGGTAAATCCCTAGAATTCAGTATTTTCAAGGTCTGAGACTATGTGAAAATCGCATAGTTTCGGGCCTTTTTTTCGTCGTGATTCTAAAATGATTCTAAAAATCATAAAAAGGTAAATATCGCGAATCGTCCGAGAACTAATTTCTATTCTGTTTTTCATCTTATATTTTCCAAAAAAATAAAAAATTTGGCTGATTTTTAGTAATGGCACCTGAACTGAACCAAATGAGTTTTAGAAAGATAAAAGAACTTATTTTGGAGGTAGTAAACATGGTAGACAATACAATTTTTATTTCAGTCAAAGACATTATGAAGACACTTAGTGTTTCTGAATCAAAGGCGTATTCCGTAGTGCGCCAGCTCAATAAGGAACTTACCGAGCAGGGATACATGGTTATTCCGGGTAAGGTAAGTAGAAAGTATTTTGAGCAGCGTTTTTATGGAGTCTGCGAACCGGGAAAGGAGGAGACACATGCCGGCAACGAAAGACAAGAAGCGTAATACGTGGACAGCCCAGTTTTATTACACGGACTGGACAGGGAAAAAGGTAAAGAAGTGTAAGAGAGGTTTTGAAACGAAGAAGGAAGCTTTAGATTGGGAGAAACATTTCCTTTTGGAGAAGTCAGCCAGTCTGGATATGACATTTGAGGATTTCTGGAAAAGATATGAGGCAGATGTCAGACCGCAGGTCAGAGAGAACACATGGAAGTCCAAGGAGTATGTGGTGTATCTGAAAATCTTACCCTACTTTAAAGATATGATCATGCGTGACATTACCCCAAGGGATATCGTCCAGTGGCAGAACGAGATGCGTGAGAGTACCGATAAAGACGGGCATAGGTATTCAGGGACATACCTTCGAAAGATGCAGGCGGAACTTTCCGCGATATTTAATCACGCAGTGAAATATTATGAACTGCCAAAGAACCCGGCTGTTATTGCAGGACCTTTAGGACAACATCAATCGGATGAAATGAAGTTCTGGACGAAGGACGAGTATATGCAGTTCATACCAACAATGGCGAATAAGACCTATTCCTATATGGCATTTGAACTCTTGTATTGGTGTGGTATCCGTATGGGAGAACTTTTGGCACTGACTCCCGGTGATTTCGATTTTGATCGTAATAAGATGTCCATTACCAAATCATTTCAGAGAATTAGCGGTAGGGATGTCATAACGAAGCCAAAAACTAAGAAGAGTATCCGTGTGATATCTATGCCAAAGGTAGTAGCCCAGGAGATGAAGGATTTTTTAGACAGTATCTATGGGATTAGGAGTACAGATAGAATCTTTGTCCTTTCAAAATCTTATTTGCACCATGAAATGGACAGAGGAGTAAAGGAATCCGGTGTAAAGCGTATCCGTATTCATGATTTAAGACATAGCCATGTATCCCTTCTTATAGATATGGGATTTTCGGCTGTGGCAATTGGAAATCGTGTTGGCCATGAGAGCGCAGAAATCACTTATCGTTATGCTCATATGATGCCATCTATTCAGGATGAAATGGCAGAAGCATTAGATGAAGAGTGGAGGGAGGGATTCGATGTCAGCTAGGAATAATGATCCAAAGGGCAGATACAGAAGTGAAACCATTGCATACCGTTGCTCTCCTGAAGAACGGAAAGAGTTGGATAAGCGGTGGCGACTACTGGGATATGGAACCAAGCAGGATTATGTTTTGGATGCGGTATTACATAACCAAGTGGAAGCAAAAGGGAATCCACAAATGCTTGTAAACTTCCGTAAGGAATTGCAGGAGATTTTAAGCGAATTACAGCGGATAGATGAAATCACTCCGGTGGATGAAGAACTGTTTACACCGATTCGGACAATGTTAGAGATTCTGGAAGCATTTAAGGCAGAAGCAGATGCAAAGGACTCAAAGAAGAAAGCAAAAACAGATAAGTTTTTAGAGAGGAGACATTATCGTGAGTAAAGTAATTATTTGTGCAAATCAAAAAGGTGGGGTAGCAAAAAGCACGTCTGTAGTAAATCTGGGAGTAGGATTGGCAAGTAAAGGAAAGAGGGTACTTGTCATTGATAACGATCCACAAGGATCTCTTACAGAGGCACTTGGATTTCCGGAACCGGATAAGCTAGAGGTGACATTAGCAAACATCATGGAATGGGTTTTAAACGAGGAAGATTTCGAACTGAACGCAGGAATTATCCATCATGAAGAGGGAATAGACCTTCTTCCTGCTAATATTGAACTATCCGGTGTAGAAACTTCCTTGGTAGGGATTATGAGTTCTGAGACTACCTTAAAGGAGTATATAGATATGATCCGTGATGATTATGACTATATCCTTGTGGATTGTTCTCCGAATTTAGGTCAGCTTACCTTAAATGCTCTTGTAGCTGCAGATGAGGTTATTATCCCCGTACAGGCTGCCTATCTACCTATTAAGGGCTTAGAACAACTATTAAAGACTATCAGCCGCGTGAAACGTAAGATGAATCAGAAACTTCATATTATGGGGATTCTTATTACTATGGTAGACTATCGAACCGTCTATGCCAGAGAGATTACGGAAGTCTTATATGAACATTATGGAAGCAGTATCCATATCTTTGATGAAGTGATCCCAATGTCTGTAAGGGCAGCAGAGGCCTCTGCGGAAGGTGTTAGCATCTATAAATATGATGGAAATGGAAAAGTAGCTTTAGCTTACATGAAGATTGTAGAGGAGGTATTGGATTATGAGTAAAAGAGGATTCGGAGATAAAATCAAACTTTCCAGTTATGATGATATGTTTGGCGTGGAAAGCAGCGAAAGTGTGGATGCCATAAAGGGAGAAGCTCAGATTGTAGATATTCCTTTGTCAGAGTTACATACCTTTGAAAACCATCCTTTTCGTGTAGTGGATGATGAAAGCATGGAAGAAATGGTGGAGTCTATCAAAGAATACGGCGTGCTCGTTCCTGCTATTGCAAGACCTCGTAAAGAGGGGGGGTTATGAACTAATCTCCGGTCACAGAAGAAAACGCGCTTCTGAGCTTGCAGGCAAAGAAACAATGCCTGTTATGGTAAAGGATTGTGATGATGACGAAGCTACAGTAATCATGGTGGATGCAAATATACAGCGTGATGATATTTTGATCAGTGAGCGTGCCAAGGCGTATCAGATGAAGTATGAAGCTATGAAGCACCAGGGCGGTGGAAATGGCCGTTCGCTTGCAACCATGAGCGAAGAAATGGGAGAAAGTCAGAAGACGATTCAGAGATTAATCTGTATCGCAAGTTTAAATGAGAATCTGCTTCATATGGTAGATGAAAAGCGTTTGAGCCTTGGAGCAGGGCTGGATCTGTCGTTTATTAAACCGGAGGAACAGGAGATTGTATATGCGGTGATAACGGATATGAAAGTGTCGCTGTCGGGTGAGCAGACATTAAAGATTAAGGAAGCAAGCAAAAAAGGATACTTTAATGAAGACTTTCTTCGAGATTATTTATCGGAGAAGAAACCTAAACCACGTAAAGTTGTATTTAACCAGAAGAAGTTGGATGACTATTTCACACCGGATATGAGCAACGAGGATATTGAGAAGGTGATTTTTCAGCTTCTTGATGAATGGAAATCGAAAGGGGAAGTTTAATGGAGAGGCTGGAGCTGGAATTTTACTATGGGCAGGAAGCAGAGCAGTTTACGTTCTACCGTCTGCCTAAAGCTCTGATTACAGATTCGAGATTTAAAGATATATCAAATAACGCAAAGCTTCTGTACGGTCTTATGTTAGACCGTATGGGGCTTTCTGCCAGAAGCGGATGGTTTGATGAAGAAAATCGTGTATATATCAAATACTCGGTGAAAAGCATCATGGAAGATTTGAATTGTAGCAAGATGACCGCTGTGGGATTGCTGAAAGAACTACAGGCGATTGGACTTATTGATATGGTTCAGCGTAGCGGTCTTGCAAATATTATCTATGTCAAAAACTTTGTTTCTTGCGATAAAACCGAAGAAAAGGGTGAAGTGGAAACATTAGACCGGTCAGAAAATTGTACGGGTCAAAAAGATGTACCTGCGGAAAATGACGAGGATAAAAATAATACCGGTACAGATATTAGACCGGTACATTCAAAAGCCCAGTCAGATTCTAAGACTGGTACAGGTATAGAAAATGGACAACCGGTGGTACAAAAAGTGGACCCGAATAATAATGATTTTATAAATACTGATCATAGTGATAATAATCATATCATTCTATCAGCAGAAAAGATGGAACCGATGGATGAGACGACGGCATACATGGAGCTTATCCGTGAAAACATTGATTACGATATCATGATGAGCAGTACACAGTGGTCAGACCGGGATATGTATGAGGAGCTTTATCAGCTCATCTGTGATGTGGTATGTGTGCCAAGGAAGACAATTCGTATTGGCGGAGAAGACTACCCTTATAATCTGGTGAAGGGGAAGTTTCTGAAGCTGAATTCCAGCCATTTGGAATATGTCATTGGCTGCATGAAGAAGAATACCACAAAAGTATCTAACATCAGGGCGTATTTGATTACTGCCCTGTATAATGCACCAAATACCATTAGTAATTACTATACGGCTGAGGTAAACCATGATATGTATGGCAGTTATTAAGGGTATCCTTTATAATTGAAGGGTAAAGCGAGGTAGATGTTATGGCAAAATATGTTATTGTGCCGGATAAGCATGAAAAATTTGAAAAGAATTATGTTTTTCCATTTATTAATATAGTCCCGGCGGTTGTTTGGAGTATTCCGATTCATCAAAAACTCTTTCCGAAAGCTGGATTTTGGATAGTGGCATTTTATACGGTTGCGTTTATTGCATTATATCTGTATGTAAGCCTAAAGCCATTTATTGCAGTGGCTCCGTGTATTGCAGGAGTGGTGATTTACACACTGACAGCCTGGATACCGCTGAATCATATCGGAAACAATATTGTGCGAATCATTTTAAAAGGAATAGCTCTGATTATCGTTATTTTGGTAGAGTTTGCTGTCTGGATCAATGCAACTCTGCCGTGGTTGCAGGAGAAAACGTATAAACCGACGATTAGAAGAGTGGATGAATAGAATATGGGAGATGTAGGAGATACCAGAACGAACAGTACAGATGGGTGCGGATATAATATCTTTAAATTCCTTTTAAATTCCTTTAAATTCCTTAAAAATAATAAGGTAACGGAAGACTTCAAGGACATCAGCCACTATGCCCTTATCCGGCTGGCGAAGTTTTACGGTGTGACCGCTGATTATCTGCTGGGGCTGTCTGAAATGAAAAATCACCCAAACGCCGATCTTGCAGAC
>Ga0256404_1013363_pt1 | contig 10429 bp, 10 predicted proteins | sample RumenRJG_01DNA_FD_185990 | JGI IMG/M metagenome (GOLD analysis project Ga0256404, IMG submission 185990) | Bovine rumen microbial communities from Lethbridge, Alberta, Canada - RJG_01 | ecosystem: Host-associated > Mammals > Digestive system > Stomach > Rumen | place: Canada: Alberta | collected...
TGTATGAAGGCAAGCGGTTTGGCTTCAATATCGGCTATGGCTTCGGCGATACTTCCAATGCTTCGGAGAATATGCTGTTTTATGAAGGAAAGGGACACAAGCTTTCCCAGGTGACTTTCAATATTCCGCAAAAGGACGGTAAGGATGATTTCCTGTCACCTTGGACCTTCACGTCGGATGACGGACGCTTTGAGATGGATTTTGTGCCGGTCATGGATCGGGCAGCCAACACCGATTTCATCATCCTGGGTTCCAATCAGCACCAGGTCTTCGGCCGTTTTTCCGGCAAGGCGATACTGGATGATGGAAGGATCATTGAGATCAAGGACTTCCTCGGTTTTGCCGAGAAGGTCGCCAACAAGTGGTAGACCCTTGTTTAAGGAGTAGATACAGATGATGAAGGAACATCATCAAAAACATTTGTATAAAACGGAATTTATATTTTTGAAGAACCTGAAAGAGAACTTGAAGTGGCTGTTTGAAAAACTGTCTGTATCTGCCGGATTCTTCTATCCCAAAAGATTATGTGTTGAATCATATGGTTTCTGATTTTGCGGAAACAATCAACTGGTGGATGAAAAATGAAAACTATTCACCGGAAGATGTCTGCAGTTTCTATCTGAAGACAATGCCATATCTCAGATCAAACGAAAAGCCCATTTGAACACGCAAAAAGATCTGGCACATAAAAAAATGCCACATGCGCCGCATCGGGCGATGCATTCAGAAGATTGACAAAGCAAACTCCTAAAAGTATGATTAGTTATACAAATCATACTAATTGGAGGAATGAACTTATGGCGTCAACAAAAGGAAAGTACGCATGGACAGCTACGGTCGGGGAAAAGGGACAGATCGTAATTCCCAAACAGGCAAGGGAAATTTTCAATATAAAGCCGGGAGATACACTGCTTATTCTCGGCGATGAAGACAGAGGAATCGCTATCCCCAATAAAGGGGCTTTTTCGGAACTGTTTTCCTTGGCTTTTGATGATAAGAACGGCGGCGGACACAAATGAAGATCGCCTGGTTTTGTATTCCCGCACATGGGCACACCAATCCAACGCTCGGGCTGGTAAAAGCTCTTACTGAATCCGGACACGAGATCTGGTATTTCTCCTTTGAGGAATTCAGAGAGAAAATCGAAGCTACCGGAGCAAACTTCATAGCTTGCGACGGATATGATTTTGAGATGGAAGATAAGGGCAACGCCGATCGAGTCGGCAAGGATAAAGTGTACGCGACAGAACTCCTCGTCTCATCAACTCTCGCTCTCGACGACATGACGACGCGAACATTAGAGAAGATCAAGCCTGATATAGTTGTGTCTGATTCCGTTGCCTACTGGGGAAAACTTGCAGCTATGAAACATGGCCTGCCATATGTTTCATCGACCACGACTTTCGCTTTCAACAGATACTCGGCAAAATATATGAAAGAGAGCGTGTGGGACATCGTTTTGATGCTTTTCGCTATGCCGCGCATCAACAAGCAGCTGAATCGTCTGCGTGAGAAGGGTTATCCGGTAAAGAGCCTGCTTGATATCGTTCAGAATGACAACGAAACGAATACCATCGTATATACTTCCAGATACTTTCAGCCATGCGCAGACACTTTCTCTGAAAAGTATCATTTCATCGGGCCATCCATACGGCCAATCACTAAACCTGTTGAAAAAACTGCCGATAAGACCGTCTATATCTCTATGGGGACGGTGAATCAGAATCGGGAGTTTTTCCGTAACTGCATTAACGTGCTTAAGCCAACCGGCTGGCAGGTGATCATTTCGATGGGGACAAATACCGACCACTTTGAGGATCTTCCCGAGAACATACAGGTATATGAATCGGTCGATCAGATGGCGGTTCTTTCTATAGCCGATGCATTCATCACCCATTGCGGTATGAATTCCGCTTCGGAAGGTCTGTATTTCGGCGTTCCGCTTGTGCTTTTTCCGCAGACATCTGAGCAGGGTGCCGTTGCCAAGAGAGTCGAGGAACTTGGAGCCGGTGTAAGGCTTAAATCGATTTCAGGTGAGGATGTCCTTGATGCACTGAGTAAAGTCATCTCTGATCCGCAGTTTAAGACAGAGGCTGAAAGAGTCTCCGAGAGCTTCAAAGCGTGCGGCGGAGCTGAAGAAGCCAAGGCGTTTTTGGAACAGATTGCTGCCTGATAGATTCAATTTGTAAAGAAGCAAATTAAAGAATGAATTGACGAACATTACTCAATACGGAGATCAATGTGAATAGTAATAACGATGATCGAGGAAGGATCAAGTAAAAAAATATTGTAAGGTTAAGAAAGAAAAAAGAAGAGGAGGTTATAAGAATGAATGATATAAAAGAATTAATGCCGGAAGAATTAGAAACGATTTCCGGTGGAAGAGGATTGAACGCAGAAGAAGAAGCATCCCAGTATGTAATAAATAGACAATATGTAGAATTAAGATCTCTCTATTATGCTAAAGGTCGTATGGAACAATGGCATCGTGTAGAAGAGATCATTCACGAAGCAGCAGCAAAATGGTATCAAACGATAGCAAATGCACCGGAAGATCATCCGACGATTCCATTCTCTGATTTCTTCGATTTTGAAGAATACAAAGTGGGCATATAAAAATAAGGACTGATTCCATTTTGTGCTGAAGTCTGAAGACTGAACATAGTAAAGGGAGGAACTTTTTGTTCCTCCTTTGATTGAAATAAGGGTTTATGAATGTATAGATTGATGAACGGAATTCAGCAATGATTCCGTTTTCTTATTTGACCTGTCAAGAAAACAGCGGCTTATCTCAAACTGATAAAGTATAATTGTATTTGAAAGAGCAATCATGAAAAACGAAATTGTAGTATTCAGTGATAACGGATTGAGCATCGAGGTTCAGGTATCTCCAGATCAAGAAACAGTGTGGCTTACCCAAAAGCAAATGGAGGATCTTTTTGAAGTATCTCATGCAACGATCAGTGAACACATAGGCAATATCCTCGCAGATGGAGAATTGGATGAGACTTCTGTCGGTTTTTCCGACAAAAGTACAGGAGGACGAAAACCAAGGATCTATAATCTTGATATGATCATTTCCGTAGGATATCGAGTCAATTCGAAAAGAGGCATCGCCTTTAGAAGATGGGCCAGCAGAATCCTTAAAGACTACATGCTCAAAGGCTATGCGGTAAATGAGAAAAGACTTGAAGCTCTGAATAAGACGGTCGAAATCCAAAGCCGCATGATCTCCTCGTTAACAGAAACACCGGAAGATGAAGTTTATGAAGTGGTCAAGAGATATACTGAAGCCCTGACGCTTCTTGATGACTATGACCATCAGTGTCTGAATCGGCCGGAAGGGACCGATACCATATATCGCTTAAGCTATGAGGAGTGCCGAAAGCTGATCGACTCGATGGCTTTTGATTCTGATGTCTTCGGCGTTGAAAGAGAAAAGGGAAAACTGGAAGGGATTCTGGCTGCCGTCTATCAGAATGTCTTCGGAACAGAAGTTTATCCTTCGATCGAGGAAAAGGCTGCCAACCTCCTGTATTTCCTGATTAAGGACCAATCCCTTTGCGGACGGATGAAAGAGGATAGGTGCTTCGATCTTCCTTGAATTCCTGAATAAGAATAAAGCCTTGTATAAAGAAGGAAAACAAGTCATATCCAATAGTGCTTTAGTTGCGATCACGTTGATGGTTGCAGAATCTCGACCGGAAGAAAAAGATATTATGGTTACTTTGATCATGAACTTTCTTAAGTAGATTTTCTGCCAGTTTGAGAAAGTGTATATTTATGAACGTTATTCAGAAATCCGTGCTTGCAAATTTACTTTTGATATAAATCGAAACCGCCGTATACGAAACCGTACGTACGGTGGTGTTATCCCGAATTCGGGATAAGTGGTGTGAGAGGTCGGAACTGAATAAAAGGAGGAACCTTCATTCAGTTCCTCCTACTCGATTGTTATCTGTTTTATCATCTCATCATATAAGCCCGATATAGAAGGTCTATTGGATATCTGTCATGATCGGATAAGATCTCAGGTACGGAAAAAACGGGTGTCTATCATCACAAATGCTGGCGGCGATCGGATGAAACTGTTTTCCGGTCATAATCGGAAATGATTTGTGTAGACACTTTCTTCAGATTTGAGAAAATAAAAGTAGATGGATGCGATTTCGACCGGGATCATAGAGATATTGCGACAAGGAAACACGTATACTGCCGATCAGCTCGGAAAGATCTTTTCTGTTTCGGAAAAGACGATCCGCAACCGGGTCAAGGAGATCAATGCGCAGATCATAGAACATGGAGCGGTCATCATTTCGGAGAGAGGCTCCGGCAACAAAGCCGGTTATCACATCGACCTGATCGATACGGATGCGTTTTCGTCTTGGATGAAGATGCTTGCAGAGGAAAAGAAAGAGATCCCGAACTCTTCTGAAGAGAGAGTCAGTTATCTCATCGACTTTCTTCTGAATCAGAAAGACTACGTGATCATCGACGACCTTTGCGATCTGATCTATGTCTCAAGGAACACACTGAGCTCGGATCTCAGAAAGACCGAGCAGGTCCTCAGGAGTTACAATCTGAAGATCGACCGCAGACCGAATTACGGTATCATGACCGTCGGATCCGAGCAGGATAAGAGGGTGTGCATCATCGATTATTTTTCAAAGAATTACCAGTACAGCATGGATAAGATCCGCAAGGAATCGACGCTGATGGTCATCGGTGATACGCTTTCTTCGCTGTTTCATAAAAATGACTATATGTCTTCCGTTGAAAACTACCAGATGATCAAAAGTGCGATCTACGTCGCCAATGATCGAAGATCTCTGGGTTTTGATCTTTCTTACAGTGAGAAACAAAGAAAAGAACTTAAGGAAAAGCTTCCCGAGAAAATCATCAGGCTGACGGAGAGGATCGTTGCCGATCTGGGAGCTGCGTTTTCTGCCCTGAATGACGAGGACGAGAAACTCTTCATTTCGATGCAGATCGCCGGAAGAGGAAATATCGATGTGGAAACTGTTCCCCAGACAGGGGTCAACATTGATCTTTTGATACAGAATATGTTGAAAGAGCTGCAGGATGGTCTCAAGGTGGATTTGAGAGATGATCTGAATCTGATCCTTTCTTTGAAACATCATATGGTGGCGTTCGATATCCGCATGCAGTATGGCATCCGCATCGACAATCCCATCCTGGATCTCATCAAGAAGCAATATTCTTTTGCCTATGCCCTGGCTTCCTATTCCTGCAATTATCTCAGTGAATACTATGATGAACCAATACCCGAAGAGGAGATCGGTTATATCGCGATCATTTATGCCCTGGCATTAGAGAAAAAACTCAGTCCGGAGAGGAAAAAGAACGTTGTGATTGTCTGTGCTGCCGGCAATTCTTCTTCCCGGTTTTTCATGCACAAGTACAAAGAGACGTTCTCGGATCATCTGAATGCGATCTACGAGTGTTCGGCGGCGGATATCAGTGATTTCGATTTTCAAGGAAAGAAGATCGACTATTGTTTTACGACACTGGATATGGAACTCGATATTCCCGTTCCCTGTTATAAGATCTCGATCTTTCCTTCAGAGGCAGAGATCCGGCAGCATAAGCAGCTGCTGTCAAAGATCCGACGGGAAGAGATCTTGAAATATTATGACAGGAGGCTGTTTATGCCTCATCTGGAATGTTGCGATAAAAAAGATGCGATCGCACAGATGATCGCAAAGATCCGTGACTATTATGAGATCCCGGATGATTTTGAAGAACTTGTCATGCAAAGAGAAAGATACGGAATGACGAGTTTCGGAAATCTCGCGGCAACACCACATCCGACGAAAGTCTGTACAAAAGAGAACATCGTCTGTACGGCGATATTGGACAAGGCGATCGACTGGGGACAGAACGATGTCCGTTTCATCATCCTGCTTTCCTTTTCGTATGATGAGGATCAGGATACCTCGCTGTTCATCGAAGCGACTTCCGATCTTATCGCATCGGAGGCGGCAGTGAACGAAGTGATCGAAAGCAGATCTTTTGACAGGATGATCGATCTGCTCTGTCTCCGGCAGAACAGATGACACTTATTGAAACAGATCGAATGAAAAGACCTTCCTGACTTTGAGAGAAACAAAGATACGGAAGGTCTTTTATTGTGTTCAGCCGTTTCCGTTTTTATTCGGAAAAGGATTGGTTTAAGGTTTTGACAGGATTTTTCTATCATGAAGATGTAAGGTCGACCAAATACAGAAATACCGTTTCAAGAACGGCAGGAGGAAAGAAAATGGCTGATAACTATGAAGAAGTGATAATGGGGCTGATCCTGAACGCAGGTAATGCCAAGTCCCTGGCGATCGAAGCCTACCGTAAGGCAAGAAGCGGTCAGTTTGATGAAGCAGATCAATTATTGAAAGAAGCAGATGAAGCAATGACTGAAGCACATCATCTGCAGACCAGCATGATACAGGATGAGATCAACGGACATGCGACGCCGATGACGCTCTTGGCTGTACATGCGCAGGATCACACGATGACAGCGATGACCGTCGTTGATCTGGTCAAGGAAATGGTCATCACAATCAAGGAGAGGAAATAAAAATGAGGAAGATCGTACTTGTGTGTGCCCAGGGTATGTCTACGGGCATGTTGATGAATAAGATGAGAGAAGCTGCGGCAAAACAGGGCTATGAATGCGAGATCAGTGCCTATCCTGTTTCGCAGGCTAAGGCGAAGGCTGAAGACGCCGATGTCGTCCTGGTCGGACCGCAGGTCCGTTATGAACTTGACAATGTCAAGAAACAGCTTCCGGGAAAACCGGTCGAGGTCATCGCTATGACGGACTACGGCCGTCTGAATGGTGAAAATGTCCTGAATACAGCGAAAAAGCTGATCGGTGACTGATTAAAAAAGGGGGAAAAAATAAAAATGAGTAATTTAGATAAGATCACAGAGAAGATCATGAAGTTCGCTCAGCTGCGTTACATCAAGATCATCATGAATGCTTTCATGAGCGTAGCTGCTTTCTCGATCGGTGCATCCCTGTTCTCTTTATTGAGATCGATCCCGATCCCGTTCTGGCAGACTTTCTTAACAAATACCGGTCTGACCGATATCCTGAATATCCCGATCACGATGGTTTCCAATCTTTATGCGATCATGATCGTCATCTGTGTCGGCTATGAAGTTGCCCAGTCTTTTGGCGCAAAACCGCTTCCGGCGGCAATGATCGCTTTCGGTTCCTTCATGATCCTGACTCCGTTCAATGCCAATGTTGCCATCCAGAATGGTGAAGAAGTCGTCAGAGGCGTTGCACAGAACGTCATCGGTTTGGGCCCGTTAGGTTCGCAAGGTATCTTCTTAGCGATGTTCACAGGTCTGATTGCTGCCAGATTGTATGTGTTCCTGATCCAGAAAAACATCAAGCTCAAGATGCCGGCATCCTTACCGCCGGCAGTGGCGGGCATGTTTGAAACGATGATCCCGGCAGGTCTTGTCTTCATTGTCTTCATCGTGATCCGCTTATTGTTCCAGGCAACTCCGTTCGGAACAGCCCAGGCATTCATCTATGGTGTCTTACAGGCTCCGTTGGTCGGCATCGGTGCTACTCCGGTCGGTGCGGCATTGTATCTGATGGCCGGCAAGTTCCTGTGGATGTTCGGTATCCATGGCGATCTGCTCGCATATGCGGCTTTAGGTTCTGTCAGAAGTGCTGCTACACAAGCCAATATGGCAGCCTTTGCGGCAGGGGAAGCTGTTCCTTATCTTGAATGGACACTGCTGACCCCATTCACCAACGTTCACATCCTTTCGCTGACGATCCTGCTGCTGTTATCCAAGTCCGAACAGTTCAAGAGTCTCGGAAAGCTGTCTATCGCGACGAGTGCATTCAATATCACTGAACCGATCATGTTCGGTCTGCCGATCATCTTAAATCCGATCATGGCCGTACCGTTCGTACTGCTTCCGGGTCTCAATGTCTTCCTGACATCTCTGCTGATGAGAGGCGGCATCATCGCTTCTTCTACCGGTGCGGCGCTCTCCAGCAATATCCCGACACCGATCTACATGTGGATGACGACGAATTCTCTGTCCGGTCTGATCTGGGGTCTGATCGTCATCGCGCTCGACGCTGTCGTATTCTATCCGTTCTTCAAGATCGCTGAAAAACAGGCTTTGAAGCAGGAAGCGGAACAGGCTGCTGAATAATGATGAAATTCTGAAAGCCGGAAAATCCGGCTTTCTTTAAAGAAAGGATAAAAATGATTCCGGAAAACTTCTTATGGGGCGGAGCGATCTCTGCTCATCAGTGTGAAGGCGCATATGATGAAGACGGCAAGAAGCCGGCAACTGCCGATACGATGCTCGGCGGGGATTTAAGAACGCATTGGGCAAGCTTCGGCAATCCGATCGATGAGAAACTGTATTACCCGACACACAGGGCCATCGATTTCTATCACAGATATAAGGAAGATATCACTTTGTTCAAAGAGATGGGATTCAATGCCTTGCGCTTATCGATCGCCTGGTCACGGATCTTCCCGAACGGCGGTCTTGATGAAGAAGAGCCCAACGAGAAAGGTCTGCAGTTCTATGATGATCTGTTTGATGAACTATTAAGAAACGGCATCGAACCGGTCGTGACGATCACCCATTACGAAACACCTCTGGCCTTGTATGAAAAATACGGCGGATGGACGTGCAGAGAGATGATCTCTCTGTTTGAAAAATACTGTAAAGTCATCTTCACAAGATACAAAAACAAGGTGAAGACCTGGATCAACTTCAACGAGATCAACTCGATGATGTTCGTCGGGTGTCTGGGTCCGGCGATCAAGATCTCAAGAAGGGATCCCGATTTTGCTGAAGTCACCTATCAGGCGGCGCATTACATGATGGTCGCCGGTGCGATCGCGACAAAACTGTGTCATGAGATCGTCCCGGGTTCAAAGATGGGAGCGATGTTAGGCGGACATAAGATCTATGCCTATTCCTGTGATCCGAAGGATCAGCTGCTGGCGATGTTTGAAAATGAGAAACAGTATTATTTCATGGATACGATGCTGAACGGAGAGTATCCGTATTATGCAAAAAGGATATGGAAAGATAATGGCCTGCATTTGGACATTACAGACGAGGACCTGAAACTGCTTAAGGAAAATCCTTGCGATTATCTTTCTTTCTCCTACTATCAGTCGATGACGGTATCGACGGACGACAAGAAGGAACAGACGGCAGGAAACATGTCTTCGGCTGCTTCCAATCCGTATCTGAAGGCCTCGGAATGGGGCTGGCAGATGGACCCGACCGGTTTGCGGATCTTCATGAATGAACTTTATTCGAGATATCATAAGCCTCTTTTGATCGCGGAGAACGGTCTGGGTGCCAAGGACGTTCTGGAAAACGGGACAGTAAACGATGATTACCGCATAAATTATCTGAGAGACCACGTTAAAGCTTTCAAGGAAGCAATGGATGATGGGGTGGAACTTCTGGGCTATCTGCCTTGGGGCTGCATTGACCTGATCTCCTGCTCGACCGGACAGATCTCCAAGAGATACGGTTTCATCTATGTCGATCTCGATGATGAAGGAAACGGAACATTGGACCGCTATAAGAAGAGATCATTTGAATGGTATAAGAAGGTCATCGCATCGAATGGCGAAGATCTCGATTGATCCAAAATAAAAAAAGGGACCGGCTTAAACTAAACTGTAACCCAAAGAGTGGACACTGAAATAAAAGGTGCCAGCCCTCTTTGGGTTTTATATACTTTAGATACTAAAAACTTCCTATCTATGGTGGAAAAAGGAAAGAAATCAATTCCGGAGAAATGGATCGACATTCTGACTAAGTATTATCATCTGAAGTCATATCTCAGGCAGATCCTGGAGGAAGCTGCTGAAGCTTCCAAGATCCGGATAAAGATCGATCTGAAAGGTGCTCCGCTTTATAAAAGGGATCTTGCTGTTACATTTGAGAAACGTTTTGATCAGATCGATGAAGATGCTGCGGAGTCCATAATGAAGATTCTGAATGGAAGTTAACCCAAAACAGGTTAACAAAGTGTAGATTAACAAGCAGCATTCATAAAGCTGTTATAGAATCGGTCCCGATATGCTAGAATGAAATCAATTCAGAAGCCGTAAAAGAAAAGATAAAAATTAAAAGGTAAGGAAACTATAAGCTCTGATAAGTATGACAAAATATCGGAGCTTTTTCTTTTATGTAAAGCTCCAGAAAGGAGAAAAGTGGGGTATACAAGATTTGGTGAAGAGATGAAGGTATTAAGGACAAGAAGACATCAGACTCAGCAGGATATGGCAGATGTTCTTGGTGTCACCAAAAGCTTTTTATCATCCGTTGAAACAGGAAGAAGATCCATTCCCAAGGGGTGGGTCGATATCATTGCCGAGCATTATCATCTCAAGCCTTA
>Ga0256404_1013364_pt1 | contig 10428 bp, 9 predicted proteins | sample RumenRJG_01DNA_FD_185990 | JGI IMG/M metagenome (GOLD analysis project Ga0256404, IMG submission 185990) | Bovine rumen microbial communities from Lethbridge, Alberta, Canada - RJG_01 | ecosystem: Host-associated > Mammals > Digestive system > Stomach > Rumen | place: Canada: Alberta | collected...
TTCGTCAACAGACTACCGGAATATATGCGTAGTGCACTACAAAAGTCTGCGGCTTGATAATGCTTGTTGCTGAGAGCCGTATGGTTATGGGAAAAGCTCATGTTTTTCATGTGGGAAGTTTGAGTTTTATATATAAAAATTACAAATATGGGTTCTATTTCATGTTGACAAGTCATAAAATCATCCTTTATGATAGATATATCTGAAAATAAAGGAGTTCAAAAATGGAACAAAAGAGCACGATTCGCTGCCATCTCTCTGCCATCATGGGCGACCGGAAAATGAAAATCGTCGATGTCATGAATGCATCTGGCGTCGGCCGTTTCCAAGTCACGCGTCTCTATCGTGAAGAGCATATGGAGGCCATCACGCTCGGCACATGCGTCAAGATTGCTGACGGCCTCGACGTTTCCCTCGACGAACTCATCAGCTATACCCCCGCCAAAAAAACAGTAGAATAAGGCCATCATGCAAACAGGCGCGAAAAAGTCTAACGTTAGACTTTTTCGCGCCTGTTGTTTTCAAAACGGAACGAAGCCCTGTGCTTCCGGCCGCTGGAAACCAACGGCATCCGCAGCGTCCTCATCAAACGGATCCGAGACGATGATGCGACTGCGTTCGACCGTTTTCTCGAATTCGATGGCATCGTCCATCTCTTGCTTATGACGTAGATACCGAATGGCATTGTATGCGTTCGACAGCCCTGAAATCTGCGCTTGATCAGCAGCCGCAAGGGCATCCAACTGCGCTTTGACCTGAAGAAGTTCCTGCTTCCCCTCCGCATGCGCGGCAGCCTGAAGGAGCATCCGAAGTGTTTCATCGGTCTCTTCGCGCCTGCTGAGCGCTTGCTGTGCAATCCCCGCATAAACCGCAGAAGCATCAGCTATGATTGCCCGCTGCTTTTTCCGATCACGCGGCATTTCGTATATGTTACTGCTTTCCTCGTAGCGGTGGAAAAATGGGCTTTTCCCAATATCTTCCTGCGTACTTGTAATCCCTTCAAACATCTGCTCGGAATTCGTACGGGCGTTCATTCCCGTCGCGCTCGCCTGTGCAGCAATGTCATCTGCCATGGATTGATGATTTTTTTCCTCGATTCCAAGACGCTGCTCAATAAGACGCAAGATCGTCTCAAAACGTCCGGCAATCAAAATCTCTTTCGCTTCTCGTATCGGATCATAGACCGAACCACCTTGCCTCGCAAGATCTCGGAGCGCGAACACCGAAGGTCTCGAATCTGCATAGGAAATGGCAGTCGGACTATAATATGCTGCCGGGTCATAAGGGCGGTCGACGCCGGGGATGACGCGTGCGGAGGCGAAATGGATACTGCCCGCCAAGAGGCCGGAGAACGCCGCAAGGGCGAGCAGCGCCTTCCCCCATCGGGGACACGATGATGATCTCCCCATGAAAATCTCCCTCCTACTCTTTTGCCAGCCGGAAGCCCGACTGTCCGAACTGTGTCAGAATCAGCTTCTGCATCCGGTCGGCGAAAAACATATACATGAGCACGATGAGCGTAATCTGGAGCAGCAGCCCAACGTTCGCAACTGTCTGTACGGATGGCGCAATCGTTGTGCCGAGGACTTTCGCAAGATAGGCATACCCGAGGCTATCATCCATCGCTCCCGTGCCACGATGCCATGCCCGCGCAGCAGCTTCATAGCTTCCATACTCTGCCACATAGCCGCTGAGTATGAACTCCGCGATCAAATCCTGATTTTTGATTGTCCATGGATATTCCGATCCTGCTGGTTCATTCGCCCTCGGCGATGCATCCGCATAGGTGTCGAGCGGAACGGTCGGCGATGCCTCCTGATACATCTGACACCACCGATTCCAGTTGTCCACGGAATAATTGACCTGATACGCTCCGTGTGCGATGCCATTATCGATATCATAATCTCCACCGGATTCCACCATCCGGATGCGCTGCATCAGCTCCGGCATACTCTTGATTTCATGGACGGGGCCAGCCGTCGTAGCTGCCTGCGTCGAAACCAGATCCGTGACGACAAGATTTTCCAGCGTCGTCTGGAGCATGATGGCGAAGACGCAGAAGAACATGAGATTCAACGAAACGGCGAAGACGCCATTCAATCCGTTCGATGCATACCGCCGGACATGGGACAGCCCGGCGAACGAAAAGGATGTGAAGGAAAAAAGGATGGTCAGGTAAAACTCCACATATGCCATCGCAATCTGATAGCCGATGATGCAGAAGAGCACGAAAAGAACCACACCGAAGACCAAGCAGAAGATGGACGTCGCCCCATGAAAAACGAGATCGAAGATTCCATGGATCTTCATCGCCTCATTGATGACCGTCGCTGTGATGGACATTCCCTTCTGCACGATGAGCGTTGGATCTGAGACGGCTGCTTGTGCACGGGAGGCATCGCCTCCTACGAGCGTGCCGAGCTCCGGGAATCCATAGAGTGAAAGATTTCCGACGAAGTCTCCCCATCCAAAGAGCAGGACGAGGCACAGCGCATAAAAGAGGATGCGTCGTACCATCCAAGGGAAGAAACCACCACGATCTTCCTCCGTCGATGTCATAGATTTCTTCATGCCGCCAAGCGCAAGATCGATGCTGACGAGCACAAAGAAGATTTTGGCGATGTACTCTCGAATCAAACCCAGCGCTTTAGTAACCACGGCAGTCAGCTGCTCGATGACATCTCGGATCGGTTTGGCAAAATCCTGCGCCACTTCCCAATCCGCATACGTCTTTCCGACCGTATCCTGCGGGGCTTTTCCTCCGCCACGCCCACCGCCTTGAGCGATTTCAAGTTCCAGCAGCCCCGGGACATAAAGGCCGGGGTCTACGGGGATGTCATTGACGCGAACCTCGAAATGGCAATGCGGCCCGCTCGAAAGCCCTGTACTTCCTGCCTCTGCAATCTGCTCGCCCTGCTTGACGTATTGGCCAGACGAGACTAGCAAGAGCTGGTTATGACCGTAAAGCGTCGTCAAGCCATCACCATGGTCGATGATGACGGCATATCCATATCCTCCGAGCCATCCGGCTGTCGTTACCGTTCCGGATTGCGCAGCGTAAATCGGTGCTCCATAATCAACGCCAAGATCCGTTCCGCTGTGGTATTTTTCCGTTCCCAAGATGGGGTGGATGCGCCAGCCCTGCGGACTGGTGACAATCATCGGCTCACCGACAGGCGAAATCATCGACCCTTTCCGCGCACGATAGCGCTCATCCATCTTCTGTGTGTTTTCGACAGAGGCAAATGCCATGGATGGCAGCCACGCTGCGACCAAGCAGGCCATCAAAATGACGGCGAACCATTTCCTTATCACGACGTGCCTCCTCACAGAATTCGAATGAAGATAGGTCTTGCCATTTATCCTATTACCATGCTAAACTGTCCTTCAAGTAATCATCAGCACGAGAAAGAAGGATGGATATGAGCCTGTTCTGGGGAAAGAAAGAAGAATCCAATAGCCGGCCGCAAGAAAGATTCACCGCTCTTGGAAATCCAGCCGTTTCCGATGCGGTTCTTGACAATATGTCCGCGCATACGATTGACAGCTTCGGCTTCAACCTGTACGGTGGAAAAGGCGATACGTGGTTCGAATACGCCATGCCGAACACCGCGCAAAAAATCCATGATCTTTCCCGCGACATGGAGACGATGAAATCTATGTTGTTTCAGCTTTTGAAAGAAAACCAAGCGCTCCGCGCACAGATCGACCAGATTTCCAACCGCATATAATATCCGAATCCATCTAGGACGCCGCGACGGCGTCCTTATTTGTTTTCGTCATCATTCTTTTTCGATGTCCGTTTGCTCTCTTTCTCTGCAAAAGACGCAATATCTCCGAGCGTTCTCGTTCCCGTATATTTCTGTGTCCGATTGAATTTATGCAATGCATCGCGATATCCTTGCACCGGCCCGCTGCGCATGATGCCCTGCTTGCCGAGCTGCATCAGCGTTCCTTTGACGCCGCCGCTCCCTGCGGCCGCCGCTGCGGTTCGCGCTGCCTGGACAGCTCCATATGTCCCGGTTGCAGCAGACACAGCACCAACTGCCCGGTTGCCTGCGCTCTTCGCCATGTCAACCATGCCGGAGCTGCCAAGTTGCGGCGCACCATTCAAGAGACCGGACACGAGCGCCGGCACTTTTTTCGTAAGCAGAAAGATGATGCCGCAAGCGAGGATGGCCTGGAGGATCAGCCCGATGTCTTCTCCTGCGCCTTCCGTCTGCTTGAGCTTCGTCACGAAACTTTCGACAAATGGCACCGCCATTGAGGCGATGAAGGCCACGCACGACAATTTAATAGCGAGATTGAACATAGCACCGATGGCTTTTTCCGTGAGGAACGAAAACTTTGTTGTCACGCCAAACGACAGCAACGGAATCGTGATCAGCGCCATGGTCAAAAATTCAATCTTCGTGATGAAGAGCTCCAGCGCCGTCATGAACAGGCAATACGTCAATATCACGATGCCGATGATGGCGATGAGGAGAACGCCGAGGCTGTCGAAATCGATGTCTTCATAAAAGGCCAAGACCATATCGAACGCGAACTGTACGATCTTGTTGACAACATCGCCAAGTTCCACCGCCGCCGACGATCCTCCAGCCTTGCTCCCGAGCAGCTGGAATCCTTCGCCGAGTGCACCCATGAACGTAATCCAATTCATCATGAGGAACATATAGAACCCCATCTTGAGCGTCATGTGCAAGAGGTATTGCAGCTTGTCTCCGCTGATGATTTTTGTAGAAAGTTCCCATGTCGCTTGGACGACCGTCAAAATCACGAGCAGCCGCAGACAATAGCTCAAAATATTTTCTGCTCCAGGGTCGATGATATGCGTCTCGTAATGCTGGAGGAAATCACCGAGAATCTGGACGGAAGATGCGCCTCCCTCCTGATCCGTCGACACGATCTCCGGCTGGAAGTATTCGACCTGTGCCGTCGACGCGCCTTGATTCGCAAGATTCCATGTCCCAACGCCCAGCAGGAAAGCTCCGAAATTTGCAGCAAGACCGATGCCGAGCATAGCCTGCCAGATGAATTTCTTCCCGTCCTCGATGCCGAATACAATCATCATGCCAGCAATGGCTGTCATGACGATCAAGATGACGTGCATCGCTCCGAGGATGCCGCTCGTCAACTGCGTGAGCTGCGTGTCAAAAGCCCCACCGAGCCCTGTTCCGGCCTGTACGATGGTCTCCGAACCATTTGCGAACGCCGGGGTCCCGCCAAAAACAAGAACGGCGAGGAAGATCGTGAGCATAACGATGCCGTTCCATCGGAAGCGTTGCACGTTCATGGTGTACCTCCTTACTTGCCGACAAAATTCGCCAACCGTTCCTTGCTGGCCTGTTCCCGCGTCTCGCGAAGCGCGCGCTCACGATTTTCCACATAGTACCGCTCCGATTCCATGGCAAGCAGGTTGGCCAGAACATCTTTCGTATCGCCACCCTGAAGTACTTGCGCGGCTGAAAGCTGAATCTGCGCTTGGAGGATCTGTTGCTCGCCCTCCGCTTCGTCTGCCGCACGGACGGCATCGAGGACACTCTGATTGAGCTCTTTGGTGACAGCTTGCGATGCCTGTGCCTTCGCTGCGGATGCCTGATACGTCGCATCAAGGACACGATGGTTCTTGCTGTTTTCCTCGTACGTATGGAGGATGACGCCCTTCGTATTCAGCACATCTTCGATGCTGCCGATGCGGTGGTACAAGATATCTTCCGTCGTCGTATGCTGATTGAGGATGGCCGGCGATTTCCCGAGCTTTTCCAACGTTTCCGGAGAAACTGTCACACCCCAAACATCGAGGCGGTCACCGAGCCACTCGCCGAACCGCTCGGACATGGCAAGCACCGCTTCATTCTGACTCGCCCAGCGCCCAAGCATCGCGCCGTCCAATTTCTTGGCATTGATGACCGCAAGAGCGAGTTCCTTTGTATTGCGATCGAGGATATCCGCCGTTGTAATAGCCGTCTTGATGGCTTCGGCGATATTCCTTTCGTCGTGCACCAAGATGGCTGCCTCTGCCTGTCCGGCACGATGAGAATGAAACACCATCGCTCCCAAGGGAATCGTGAGGCCGAGGAGCATCCCGCATAAGACGGCCTTTTGCAGCCGCCGCGTCTTCATTTCCAGCATAACATTCACCTCAAACGACATCACGAACAAGAATCCGCTCTTTTTCATACGTTGTGAGCGGTGCCTGTCGTTCCTCTTTATTCTGAAGGTATTTGTATTCGCTCTGCGCGACGACGGCCTGCACGTTCCCTCGATCCGTACGTCCGGAAATCTTTTTGGGCAGGCCTTTCCCATACGATTTTTGACGGAAGCGCATCGGAGATCGCGTGGCAAGCGTATCCTCAATCTCGCGTTCCTCATACCCTGTAGCGAGCATATAGATGACGATGGTTTCATCCATGCGCATATCATGCGGCAACGGAATCGCATCATCGATCTCATCCCGGCAGGCATCATAAAATGCATCCGCGCTCATCGTACCGCGCGATTGTACCGACGCCCCTTGGAACACATACGCATTCCTCTGCTCTTGGAGCGTACGCTGTTCTTTCCGCGTCAGATTACTCGGCAGATGCTTCCGGCGTTCAAGCTCTTTTTCATCTGCAATCTGCCTGCGCCCTTCCCAGAGTTTCTTCGGCCTCTCCGGCTGCGATGCGGAATCATCCGCACGGTCTGCTTCTACGGAAGATACGCGTGATTCTTCCATCTGCGATGGCTCTGCTCGTCCAGCGATCAATGCCTCAATCACATCCATCTCCTGACAGCCAGGCTTCGTACACGATGGGGAGAGATGATCGAGGAGGGATCGCACACGCTCCTCTGGAAATCGGTCGCGAAAACGCACGTCCGACAAAAGCGAGACGACAGAACGCTCATCTTCATAAACGGGCTGGCCGCGCCCTCGTTTCTCCGCAAGCGTTTGCAAAAAATTCGCATAGAGCTCATCGTCGGACAAATCATTCCATGCAGCGCCATCATCAAGATGTTCTCGTCTTCGCTCGCCAATCTGCTGGATCACCCATGCATACCGCGCCACTTGATGACGCTGCCAGATGGGCGCTTCGTACGCCATCCGCTCATCTTTCCCTGCGACGATATCACCATAGAGACTTCCGCCCAGATACATCGCGCGGATATCGCTTGCGGCGCAGCCTTCCTCACAGAAGCGATGCAGGACACGCTGATCCATATCCGCCAGCTGCTCGCAGAGCGGCTGCGCCGTTTTTGCATACAGCTCATTGAACGCTGCTGCCGGCGGTGGAAGCGACATCGCATCCGCCGGAGACGCCGTGGATGCATCCCGCAAGAGCTCTTCGAAAAAAAACTTCTCCTCGCCATCCTCGGCAAAGAGCAGCTTGTATCGAGATTCCGTGACGAGCGCCGAGCGGATCATCATCGCCGGGTAGCCGCGTTCCTGCATTGCATGGACAACGCGGCGCTCGACCTCCATCACCGCCAGCCGGATGTCCCCCTCTTGCGCAAGGGCATCCAGATAGCGCTTTCGCTCTTCCAGCATATCAATTCCCCTTCCAAGCGGCGCGCAAAACATCCATGAGACTCGTGGATCCACCGAACGGCTTCCCGATAATTTCCGTATCGATGTCCTGCTCCTTTGCCAGCTGGCGCAGGATGCGTTCCTGCGCATTCATCCGCAGCTCCATGCGGTTCACGCGGAGCGCAAGATACGATGTCACGAGAAGCGTGAAAAACAACAGGGATGCCAACATCATAACGAAGTCACCTCCTTTCGCGGGTATTCCGGAAGCGTGAGCTCCATCTCTTCCATCCAATGGTCGTTGAACGTTTCCGCGCCATATCGGTCGAGGATGCGCTGACATTTTGCCAGCGCTCCCTTGTTGACAGAAACATACGCAAGCGTAAACGGGCAGAGGTCGAGCGCCAGATGATAGAGACGCGAGCCCATCGGGCTATCATAGTAATATTCCCGCTGCGGCTGCGCGTGCGCGAGCAGCTGGATCTGCTGCCGGTTGAGGCCGAACGCCCGATAGAGCTCCCGTCGGGATTCCGTCGTGGCAAGCTTGTCCGGCAGGAAGATGCGGGAAAGGCACGAGGAGAGCACCGTATCGAGGATGGGCGACTTCGCGATATCATCCAAAGATTGAGTGGCGAACAGCACCGCTGTATTGTACTTGCGCAACGTCTTGAGCCATTCCTTGATTTTGTCCGCGAACATCGGATTTTCGAAAAATACCCAACACTCATCGAGCACGATGAGTGTCGGGCCAGCTTCGGAGGCGCGGACATCCTTTACGACATTTTCGATGCGATGGAAAATGTACATGAGCGTCGTTCCGACGATGCGCTTGGAGTTCATGAGCGTCTCCATTTCAAACGACTGCCATGCACCGATAGAGAGGCGGTCGACATCCGAATCGAAGATTTCACCATACTCGCCTTTGTTGCCGGATCCGTCAGCGAGCGCCATGGGGTAAAATGCCTCTTTGAGTTTCGCACTCTGAAGAAAGCTGATGAACGTCGTCATCGTGCGGAAGCGCTGCTCCATGCCGGCCACCGTAGCAAGGCTGTCGCGCAGGATGCTCTTATATTCCGGCGTGACCTCGATGCCTTCTTCGCGCAGGTAATCGGCCAGCCATTCCTGCGCCCATTGGCGCTCATCTTCCCGGTCGATGCCAGCCAGCGGCTGGAACGCCATCTCCCCTGCTTTTCCAATGTCGTAAAATTTTCCGCCGACGCCAAGCGTGAGCACCTTTGAGCTCGCGCCCTTGTCAAAGATGATGACGCGCGCATTCTGATATTTGCGGAATGCCGCCTCGATGCAGTTGAGGTGCACGGACTTACCCGCGCCGGTCGGGCCGATCATCAACGAATGGCCGATTTCCCCGATGTGCAGATTCAAACGATAAGAGCTGGATCCGTCCGTCTGCGCATACAGGAGCGGTGGCCCGTCGAGATGTTGATTCCACTCTTCCCCCGCCCAAGCGGCTGTGAGCGGCATCATGTGAACGAGATTCCCCGTCGAAATCAGCGGCCGCCGGATGTTGTGACCGATAAGCCCCGGCACACATCCCATCCACGTATCCACGGCGTTGAAATCTTCGATCTTCGCTTTCATGCCATGCTCGATGAAGAGCTGCCGCACGATTTTCGCCTTCTCTTCCACCGCCTCGCGATCCTCATCCAGCACGATGACCGCCGTGGAATAATAAACGAACGAGATATGGTCGGCTTCCACAGCATGAATGGCATCACGGACTTCGGCGACGCGATCGACCGCTACCTCGTTGAGATTTTCGGTATTCTGCGCCCCTTCGCGAATGGCCGCATCCGCGAGCGTAGAAGACAGCGACTGGAGCTTGCCTTTCCATTGGCGGCGTTCCATGTCGAGCTCCGACAACACGTCGTTCTTGCTCATGCAGTAGACACGCGTCATCCAACGGTAGGGAAAATCCAGACGCGACAACGCATCAAATCCGCCGAACACCGTATCCCTCGCGTAGCTGATGGGTGCAATCACACGCATATGCTGATGACCGAGCTGCGGCTCCAGGCCGCCATAAAGCGGCGTATCATAGAGATACTTGTCGAACAAGAAGCGCGACCCCGGATATTTCAAAGGACGCGGACGCCCAGAAACCGTCGAGTGCAGGTACGTCAGCATGGCGTTTTCTTCGAGGAAATGCACCTCCATCCGCAGATTTTGGAACATGACGAACAGTTTGTAAATCTGCTCGCCAAAGGCTTCGAGCACATCCTCCGCCTTCGTCAATTTTTTCTCCCGGCCTTCGACGAGCAGCTCCTTCATCTTCTCCTGTCGGTCTTTCGGTGGCAGATATTGGAGCGTCGCATAAAAATGCGATTCATAATAGCGCCCGCTCGCATAGAGCTGCGCGCGCTCCGCATCCATGCCGCGCGTCACGGAATCTGGAAAATGCGATGTCGTCTCATAGCCGAGCGAAGGCGTCCTCTGGCTCTCGAACCACAAGACATAATTCGTCTTGAGCGAAGCCATCGCGCCTTGCAGGCGGTTCGTGATAACCGCGAGTTCCTCCTCGACGGAAGAATCGAGATCCGGGCCACGAAATTGCCATGTGGCCATGAGCGAACCGTCCTTGTTGATGACAACCGCAACACGTTCCCCCGCCACCTCGATGGCCGTCATCCGGCCAAACGGCATCTGATCAGAGAGCCGGTGCTGCTTTTTGCGGAAAAGATTCATCTGATACATCGACACGCCCCCTTTCGCCTGTCGTCATCAACAGGTCTTCCATCGCATCGAATCCGCAAATGGGCGGAACGACTGCTGCCGTATGGATGGCGGGCAAGCTGCCCCACCAGAGATTTTTGGCATTGAAATCCTCAACCAAGAACGGAAGGCCGATGTCCTCCAACTTCTTTTCGAGGCATGCGATCATCTGCGCTTCCTTCTCTGCT
>Ga0256404_1013366_pt1 | contig 10425 bp, 5 predicted proteins | sample RumenRJG_01DNA_FD_185990 | JGI IMG/M metagenome (GOLD analysis project Ga0256404, IMG submission 185990) | Bovine rumen microbial communities from Lethbridge, Alberta, Canada - RJG_01 | ecosystem: Host-associated > Mammals > Digestive system > Stomach > Rumen | place: Canada: Alberta | collected...
CCCTGAGCCGGACTATTCCAGCATCAGGGTGCTCAATCCGCCCACTGCGAGCGACGGCTCTGCTTACTATGGGTACTATATCAAGCCTTCGCAGATTGAATATAATCCAGGCCTGACATGGCAGAGGAACTATCAGAGCGAGGTCGGAGTGGATTTGGACATCTTGGGAACCAAGATTTCCGTGGCAGGCTACTGGAACCGCACCGCAAAGTCCTTCAGGGTATCAAACGCATACGATTCGTTCGCTTACAATTACACAGACCAGTCCATGCTGGAGTCTTGCGGAATACCGGTCGATAATAGAACCTACCTCATCGGCAAGTCTACCGGAATAGTCACAGTCGTTGACAAGACGGGAGCCCTGCCTTCCGAGACAATCACGGGGATAACCCGCGAATCTCTGATAAAGCGCACTTATGCCGACAACGACGGCTCTCCAGTGAACCGTTACGGAATCGAGTGGGTGATAGATTTTCCTCGCATTAATCCGGTGAACACCGACATAAGGCTCGATGGGAATTTCTATTCTTATAAATCGGTGGACAAGGATTTGCTGGCTTATTCGCCGACCTCGCAACAGCTAGTGGATGGCACGCCGTATAAATATGTCGGCTGGTACACAGGCGGAAACAAGTTTGCGAACGGCAGCGAGATAAGGACCGTTAATGCCAACGTGACATTCACCACCCATATTCCTAAAGCCAGAATGATCCTTTCTCTCAAAGTTGAGGGCACGCTGATGAAATATTCAAGGAACCTGAGCGAGGGCATCGATGGCGAGACCAGAACCGTGGCGATACCGGACAGGTCGTCCTTCCTTCCTTCCGGGGAGACGGATTTCATGGACAACAGTTCCTATACCGCCACATATCCATTGCATTACTCTTCCTACTGGGATCCGACCCCGAGACCGTTCTACGAAGATTACGTGAAGGCCAAAACGAGCAATCCGCAGTTGTTCAACGATCTTTCAGCCTTGGTGGTGAAAACCAGCCAGATTTACACATTCAGGAAGAATTACATCTCTCCTTATTTCTCTGCTAATTTCAGCGTCACTAAGGAAATCGGCGAACTCGCCTCGATTTCTTTCTACGCAAACAATTTTTTCAGGAACATGGGACAGGTGTATTCCACGATGACTAAGCAGCATTCGTCCGTGTCGCGCTATATTCCAAAGTTCTACTACGGACTGACTATCAGATTGAAATTTTGAACGAATAATTAAAAGCATAAAACATGAAAAAGTTTTTCTACTTCTTGATGGCTGCTGCAGCGATGACGCTGTGCGCCTGCAACAATGACGATGAGAAGTCCAAGATCAACACCGTGACCGTCAACGTGTTGATTGACAACGAGAAAGTTTCCGATGCCGTGGACGTGACGTTGACGAGCAAATCCAGCTCTACCTCTTATGTGGCGACCACCACAGGTGGCGTTGCAACGTTCAGCGTTGCTGCGGGAGTCTACGAAGCTACCGCTACCCTGTACAAAGAATCTGCGATATACAATGGCGCCAATTCATCGGTGACGGTGACTGACGGGGGCGCCAATGCGTTCAATCTGGACATGGTCAAGTCCACTACAAGCCAGGTCATAATCAAGGAGCTGTACTTCGGGGGCTGCATGGACAACGCAGGGGAAAAGCATTTCTCGAATGATGCCTATGTAACGCTCTACAACAATTCCCCTGTCGAGGCAGACGCAAGCAATTATGCATTCGGGATTGTTTACCCTGCTAATTCGAATACCAACAGCAACTACAGGAAGGATGGTGAACTGACTTACACAGACTACCTTCCATGCTGGAATGCAGTGTGGTGGTTCCAGTCCGGCACGCAAGTCAATATTCCTGCATACTCTCAGATAGTGATAGCGATAAAGGGCGCAATCGACAACACGGCCACCTATTCGAATTCAGTGGACCTGAGCAATGCCGACTACGCCATGTACGACCCGGAGGTGTTCACGCTAGCGGCTGCCTATCCGGCGCCTTCCAGCAAGATTCCTTCTTCGCATTATCTTAAAACATATCTTTACGGCATGGGCACGGCTTGGGCTTTGTCGAACATTTCCCCTGCTTTCGTAGTGTTCTCTCCTGAAGGCATGACTGCGGAGGCCTTCGTGAAAACGGCATCGAACATAGAGACTACAGGCACAAAGGCGTTCTCATGCGCCAAGGTTCCGGTAAGCTGGGTGATGGACGGAGTCGAGGTCTACAATGCCACGGCTCTGGACAAGAGCAATAAGAGGCTTCTGGGCAGCGTGGACGCCGGATACGTGAAATTTACCAACAAGCTGGGCTACACGGTTTACAGAAATGTGGATAAAGATGCGACCGAGGCTTTGCAGGAGAATGCAGGCAAACTGGTTTACGACTATGCCGGAGGCACTGCCGACGTAGAGAATGGCTCCACGGATCCTTCAGGCATCGATGCCGAGGCATCAATCGCAAAGGGCGCGCACATCATATTCAAAGACACGAATAACTCTACGAACGACTTCCACCAGAGAAAGGTCGCTTCCATAAAGAAATGAAGAGAAGAATCTTCATAATTTTAGGAATATCCTGCTTCTCCGCTCTTCCGGCATTCTCGCAGACGGAAGAGTGGAGGGATGAATATTCCAAGCTCTCAAAATGTGCGGACTTCTCCAATCCCGCCTGGCTTACCGAAGTCAAGGGGGCGGCATCGACGGTCCGGCTCAATTTCGACAAGTCCGATGGCGGCCTGATAGACATCGGCGAATCATCCGACTCTTGGCAAGGAGGGCTGGACGCTAGGTCATTCCTGCGCATTTCCAACAGGCTACAGGCCTACGGGAGGATGGAATATGGCTATTTCCGAGGCAGCAAGATGGGAGGTCCCATCTTGCTCGACCCTTATTATAATCCCGTGAACTTTCTCGAGAGCACAGACACTACGACCGGGACCAAGATTCTGGAAAAATATTCCCTTGAAGGCGCTCTGGCATATTCATTAAATGATCGTCTGAAGCTAGCGGGCAGATTCCTTTACGAATCCGGCAATTATGCAAAGAGGAAAGATCCTCGCCCGAACAACCAATGGATGGACATGGAAATCGGGGTGGGCATAAAGTATTCTTTCAGGCAGGGAGGTCCTGCCGCAGGCTTCGGCCTTACCTATGCCAAGACTCTGGAAACCATTGACGTGGATATTTTCGGCACATTGGACAGGAATTACTTCTACTTAGTGGACTACGGCGGCATATTCGGGAAGGTGGAGCAGATAGAAGGAGACTACGGCTACCTGTCCACTTCCGTTGAAAGACCCATGTTCAACCAGTTCTTAGGCGGAAACGTCCAAGCGTGCTTACCGTTTTCGGAAAGCCTGACGCTCAGGGCAGATGCCTCTCTGGCTTACAGAGAGGGGTATTTCGGCAATAAGGCTTCCGGGTCTGTGAGATTCTGCGATTTCACCGGCTGGAAATATTTCGCACATGCGTGGCTGGACTACAAGGCAGATAAGCTCTCCCACAGGCTGGAGGGCTCGCTCAACGTCATGACGACCGAAAACGAGGAAAACTCATGGCAGATCACGACCAATCCAGGCGAGAATTCCAAGGTCGAATATTTCGGCAAGAACAAGGCTGGGGATAAGACCGTCGGGAAAGTGAATGTGACATATTCATTGAGCAGGAACTCCCGGAAAGGGATCCTCCCGTCTTGGGGCGCAGGCATTTCATACAGCGGCTTCTTGGTTGATCAGAAAGGGATTCTTTATCCTTTCTACAGGAAGCAGAAGCTGAACCAGAACCTCATCAAAGCCTTCGGTCTAAAGAATATTTATTCGAAGCATGGACTTCTGAGCATCTCCGGAGAGGTTAGGTACGCCTTTCATGGCGATGACTTGAAGAATGAGGATGGCAGTTACGCAAGCGTATCCGGTTCTCCTCGCTCGATTGATGCCTACCTCAACAATACATTTGAATATTACAGCTCGTCCCGTCTGGGAGCCGGACTAGGCGTCCGCTATTCCCTGGCTAAAGAAATCCGAGGACATGAATATAATTTCTTCGCTGAAATCTCGGATTCATGCGACAACCTGACCGGCAAGGCGGAATACCTTACTGGCAACAACAGAAACAAATTACTCTTAACAATAGGATGCGATTTCTAAAGAATATCCTCGCAGCCGCTCTGATGGCTGCAACTGCTTGGCATGCTCAGGCTCAGCAGCTTCCTTCAGACCCAGAGCTGCGGACAGGAAAGCTGCCGAACGGCCTCACCTACTACATCAGGCAGAACGTCAACGAAAAAGGAATAGCCGATTTCTATATAGTCCACAATGTGGGCGCCTTGCAAGAAGACGACAATCAGGACGGCCTGGCTCATTTTCTTGAGCACATGGCCTTCAACGGCCTGAAACACTATCCGAAGAAAACCATGCTGGAATTTCTCGGGAAAAATGGCGTGAGATTCGGGGCGAACGTGAATGCGTTCACTTCTCGCAAAGAGACCTGCTACCACATAGACAAGGTGCCGCTCGTAAGGGATTCTTTCGTGGATTCCGTGCTGATGGTCCTGCACGACTGGTCTCACGACATTCTTTGCGAGAATGACGAGCTGGACGCGGAGAGAGGAGTCATCAGGGAAGAATGGAGGCGTAGCAATGATGCCAAGCGCAGGGTCTTCAACGCCCAGACCGGCATCGTCTACCAGGGAGCGAAACCGGCGAAACGTTCCGTGCTGGGCTCGTTGGACGTAATCAATAATTTCAAGAGAGAAGACATACTTGGTTTCTACCATAAATGGTACCGTCCTGACTTGCAGGCAATTATCATAGTGGGGGACATCGATGCCCCGGCAATGGAAGCCAAGGTCAGGAATATGTTTTCAGACATTCCTGCCGCTCAGAATCCTGCCCCGAAGGAAAGATACCTCGCACCGGAGGCACACGGTCCCATATTTCAGAATTATATCGACAGCACGATTTCTTTCTTCGCGCTCAAGGCATTCTACCGTCAGCCGTTCCCGTCCGTGCGGTCCGACGAGTCTTTCTGGAAAGACCGTTTCTGCAGAGAAATGGTTTCGAGCATAATGTCCACCAGGATGCGCCAGCAGATAGAAACCCCTGATTCCCCGATTAAATCGGCGGTGCTGGTCACCTATCCTGAGTCAAGTGACTATTACGTCTCGCTGTTCACGATTCTTGGAAAGAAAGGAGCTGACCAGAAAGAGGTATTCCGATTCTGCGAGAGGAACGTTGAGTCGTTGCTTCAGCATGGGGTTTCGCAGGATGAGGTGGATGCGGCGAAACTGCAGGAAGCGCAGCGATGGCACCTGGACAGGCCGAAGCTTGCCTCTGCGACTAAAAACAGTGAATATGTCGCTGTCTTCCATGACAATTTCACAGGGGGCTACGCCACTACGACTCCGGTCCAGATGCATGACATTCAGAAAAAGATTCTCGGCAGCATCACCATGGACGACGTTAGGCAGAGCATCGATAAGATGTTCAAGGATTCCGATGCGATATATTCATGGTTCGGCAAGCCGGAGGATGAGGCAAAGATTCCTTCCGCAGACGAAGTGAAGGCCATCCTTGCAGAAATCGAAGGCAGTGCCGTCGCTCCCGGATATGCCAGCATAAAGAAAGTGGACCTTAGCGTGACGGCTCCTGAAGGGACCCTCGGCAAGGCTGGGAAGAGAATCAGCCAGCTGCCGGAGACGAAAATTTGGAAGCTGGACAATGGCATCACGGTCTATTATACTCCTGTGCGCGAGGCTTCAGTCACGCCTGCCCTGTCTCTTGCCATGTATTTCAACACCGGCTACGAAGCCTTCCCGCAAGACAAGATAGCAGAATCTGAATATGCTTCCACGCTCATACGCCAATACTCCGGCATTCGCGGAGTCTTGAACGACGGGCTTTCCAAGGATGCTGGTTTGAGCGGAGTTTCTCGGATGCTGAGAATCCAACGCAACTCTGCTTCGATCATGATTTCCGCTCCGAAGGACAAGGCAGAGAACGCATTCAGGCTTGCCTCGCTGTCTGTTACCGACCCGTATGTAATCGATGGAAACTCGGTTGCAATCAACCGTAAAAGAACGCTGGAGTCCCTTGGAGAAGAGAAGAAAGACGCAGCGAGATTCAATGAAATCAGCGACTCCCTCCTGCATGCCGGGCATCCTTGGCTCTGTAATATAGATTCAGCGGACGTGCTCTCAGCCGACACTAGTTTCGTGAAGGAAATATATTCAAGGGAATACGGCCAGCTGAAAGGCATGGAGGCTTACCTCGCCAGCAGCCTTCCTGAGGCGGAGATAGAGGAGTATGTCAGGAAGTACTTTTCGTCAATCACCGTTCCGGAATATTCCTGGAAAATCGCAGATGCGAAACCTTACCTCGCTACTTTCAAGGGGAGCCAGGAGTTCTCCATGACCGGAAAGAAAATCATGAACCCGTACACTGTCGTCTATAAGCTCTATAAATCCAAGATTAAGGTCTCTGCGAGAAATCTTGCGGCTGTGGACTTCGCAGACTACATTCTGTCACAGCGTCTACTGAATCAGATTCGGGAAGAGCGCGGAGGAACTTACACCATCAGTTTTTCCACGGCCGTCAGCGAGCGCGAGGGTGGTTATTCCGAGTCGGAGATTAGCTTCAAGACTCGTCCTGAGCTTGCCCAGACATTAATCGGGGACATGGATGGAATCGTTGAGAAATTCTGCTCCGAGGGCCCTACGGAAAAAGAGCTCGATGAAGCTCGCACCTATCTGGTTAAGCGGCAGCGAGAACGTGATGCGGTGAAAAGGGAGTCCATGCCTCGAATCAATTCGGAAGCCATCAATTTCGTCCGCAACAAAGTGGATCCTTCCATCGATCACGTGAAAGCCTACGAGGAGGTTGGTTCGAAGGAGGTTCGCAAGATCGCAGGCAGGCTGACCGGAAAAGATTGCTACACGATGACTTATACGGAGGAATGACATGAATTCATTCAAAACACTTTCAGTCAGCTTCTCCATGTGCCTCGCTCTTCTGTGCGGGGAGATTTTCCCTGCATCGGCGGATGAGGGCATGTGGATGATTCAGGATATTCATGAGGCTTTGGAAAAGAATATGCAGGCGCGGGGTCTTCGTCTCTCCGCAAGGGAAATCTATAATGCTGACGCTCCTGGAGCCTCTATTTCCGATGCCGTGGTGTCGCTAGGCTTCTATTGCACCGGTAGCGTGATTTCCCGCGACGGCCTCATAATCACGAATCATCACTGCGCCTACGCCAATGTGTCGAAGCTAAGCACTCCGGAACACAATTATTTGGAAGACGGGTTCTGGGCCATGACTTCGGCGGAGGAAATTCCGATAGAAGGGGAAAGCGTCTATTTCCTTAAGAGGGTGATAGACGTGACTGAGGAATATGAGAAACTAGCCGGAGAAATGCGCCAGAAGCATCAGAAAGCGGGGAGCAGGAAGCTATCTTCGATTCTGGAGAAGAAATATGCCGGCGAGACCGGTATGGAGGCAATCCTGAGTTCGATGTGGACGGGGGAGAAGCGCTACATGTCTCTCTATAAGGTCTACACGGACCTTCGCCTGGTCGCCGCTCCGCCACTTTGCATCGGATATTTCGGCGGAGACGAGGACAACTGGGAGTGGCCTCGGCAGAATTGCGATTTCGCCTTGTATAGGATCTACGAGAACGGCATCCCTGTGAATTGCCAGAAAAGCCTGAAGATCTCTTTGAAGGGGTATGAGCCTGGCTCGTTCGCCATGGTAATCGGTTACCCTGGGAGAACGGACAGATACTCGTCTGCTTCCAGAGTGGGTTATCTGGAGGACTACGAGCTTCCGGTCACGACAGGTCTTGAGTCTGGCCAGATAAGCATCATCCGGAAATGGATGAATGCGGATCCGCAGGTGAGGATGAAATATTCCGACTGGTTTTTCGGCCTTTGCAATGCCCAGGAGAACAATTCAGGGATGCTGGACTGCCTTGGCCGCTTCAGGGTTTTTGGTGACAAGGAGGCGCAGGACGAGCAGCTGCAAGACTGGATTGATGGTTCCGACGATAGGAAACGAGTGTGGGGAGACTTAATCCCGAACCTCCGCAAAGCCTACTCCGAAAGCAATGAAGGCGAGAGAAATAAGGCAATATATCGGGAGACCCTGTTCAGAGGTACTTTCATTAGCCGGTATTGCTTCAGGGCTGCGAATGCTCACAGCCTGGATGATGCGAAGAAATCACTGAGGCAGGCTCTGGACGAAACCGATCCAAGGGTTGAGAAGGAGCTCCTGGCATATTCGCTCAGAGAGTACATCGAGAGGATGGATGCCAGCTATTTCGGCCCTTTCATTAAAAGGCTCCGGTCTCGGTTCGGGAATAACTGGGAGGATATGTCTGAATATCTCTGGAATAACAGCGCCCTCTCTTCTGAGAGCAGGATCAGCGACATCAAGTCGCAGGATGAGGTGAGGCGGGATCCTCTTGTGCAGTTGTTCACGGATGTCTCAATAACGGATTTCAACAATAGGAATGGTCAGATGCAGAAATGGCAGAAGGCCAATTCTCTGGAGCGGGAATATGAAAGGGCTCTCTATTGGATGCGCATAGATAAAGACATTCTTCAATATCCTGATGCGAATTTCACCATGAGAATATCTTATGGCACTGTGGGGGGCTATTCGCCGATTGACGGAACCGTTTACGACTGGCGCACTACCACCGATGGGATACTGGAAAAATACGACGAGTCCGCCCACGACTTCAACTTGAACCCTCGCCAGCTGCGCCTCCTTAGGCAAGGCAGATGGGGCCGATGGGGTGCTTCCCGCAAGACTATGTGCGTGGACTTCCTGACCGACAACGACATCACGGGCGGTAATTCGGGCAGCCCTGTGCTGGATGCAGACGGAAACCTGATAGGCCTTGCCTTCGATGGCAACAAGGAGTCTCTAGCCAGCGATGTGTCCTACACATTCGGCTATAACAAATGCATCAACACCGACATCCGGTTCGTCCTCTGGGTCCTCGACCGCTACGCCGGCATGAAACGCATCCTCAACGAACTCACCTTCGTGAAATAACGGCCACGGCGAAGTGCTACCGGTTTACCTGGAATGTGTCTTCTAGGTACCAGGTTAACGTGATTCGAAGACTTCGGCGAGGGCTTTCTCAATCTTGTCGGACATCACCGTGCTGACGAGAATCTTTCCGTCAGGTCCTATCAGATACATGGATGGAATCCATTTTATGCCATAGGTCTTTGCGATTTGCGAGTCTCGCATGCGCTTGAGCTCGCTCACTTGAATATATTTGAGATCATGCTTCTTGATGGCATCTTTCCATTGATCTGCCTTGTCATCGAAGGATATTCCCACGAACTTGACGCCTTTGGGTGCATATTCCTTGTACATTCGCAGCACGTTCGGAATTTCCTTCCTGCAGTCCGGGCACCAGGATGCCCAGAAATCCAGCACGATGTAATGTCCTTTCAGGGAACTGAGGCTGAAATCCTTGCCTTCGCTCGTCTTGAGCGTGAAATCCGGCGCTGTGGCACTTGGCTTCAGGAGGGTTACGGCATATTCGGCGTCATAATCCTTCGTTTCCTCTTGTGCCATGAGGCTAAGGGTGGGAAAGAGCATCAGAAATATCGCAGAAAATAGTTTTAATAAGGCTTTCATAATATTATTTCAGAGATTTTGCGAAGTCTTTGGTGACGTAATTGTACATGCTGGTGCAACAGTTTGCGGAGAAGGCCTGGGCTATGGCTATCAGGCTGTCCCACTGGGTTTCGGCCAGGCGGAGATAAGGCTCTGGTGCAAGTTTGGACAGGCCGTAGATGAAGCCGGCGTTGAAGCTGTCGCCTGCGCCGATGGTACTAACGGTCTCGACCGGAGCAACCGGATACGACTTCTTGAAGATATTTCCTGCCTCGGGGGCAGCAGTCGCAAGAAGGCTGCGAACCTCTATAGGTTCTACTGATTTGGTGTAGATGAAATTCCGGCAGTGAGGAAGAATCTTCTCTGAATATACCTTATCGGGATCATCGATGCCGTAAAGGGTGATGAAATCCTGATCACTGCCACGCACGACGTCGGCATAGTCATAATTCTCCTCGACGTTGCCCAGCACATTGCCAAGGTCTTTCCTATGCGATGGACGGAAGTTGACATCGTAATATAATATTGCTCCCGCCGCTTTGGCATATTCAAGGAAAGCCCTAACCTGCGGCCTTACGGCAGGGTTCAGGGCGAAGAAAGAGCCGAACAGCACCACGTCGCCCGTCTGTATCTGAGGCAGCTTGAATTCGGGGTGGATATCTAGCGCATCGCGGTAGAAGCTGTATTCGGCGTCATTTTTCTCGTTCAGGAATGCCATCGATACAGGCTGCTTCACCGGCAGCACGTTGACATATTCAGTGCTGACCCCATTCTCTTTCATGAAATCTAAGATGATGGCGCCAGG
>Ga0256404_1013367_pt1 | contig 10424 bp, 9 predicted proteins | sample RumenRJG_01DNA_FD_185990 | JGI IMG/M metagenome (GOLD analysis project Ga0256404, IMG submission 185990) | Bovine rumen microbial communities from Lethbridge, Alberta, Canada - RJG_01 | ecosystem: Host-associated > Mammals > Digestive system > Stomach > Rumen | place: Canada: Alberta | collected...
GATTGTGAGCCATTGAGAGTTCTCCTTTGTGAATGAGAAGTTTGGTCGCTAATCATTTTACACGAGCCTCAATGGCTTTTCTACTATTCACTTTTGCGAACAATATTGTACTCTATCAATATTTAAGTAAGGCCAATTCGGCTACAATTTATTTTCAGGTGACGATTATGTGAGAGGGAGTGACATTTATGAAAAAGAAGAACACTAATATTGTCAGTGTCATCGTCCTGATTGTTGTAGTTGCGGTTCTCGTTATCGCAGCGTTTACAACAGACGCCAAGAGCGTACAGAAAACATTCTGGGCTCTTGTTCCGCCGATCATAGCGATTGTCCTGGCACTTGTCACCAAGGAAGTTTACAGTTCATTATTTATCGGTATTGTTGTAGGCGGTCTTCTGTATTCCGGCTTCAGTTTTCCGGGCACGATTAAGCATGTCTTTACCGACGGAATTGTTGCGCAACTGACGGATGCGTACAATGTCGGTATCCTGATCTTCCTGGTAATTCTGGGAATCATGGTGTGTCTGATGAATAAATCAGGCGGATCAGCTGCATTCGGAAGGTGGGCGCAGAAACACATCAAGACGAAAAAAGGTGCGCAGTTCGCCACCATCGTCCTGGGTATTCTGATTTTTATCGATGATTATTTCAACTGTCTTACAGTGGGAAGCGTCATGCTGCCGGTTACTGACCGTTTCAAGATTTCCAGAGCGAAGCTGGCATATCTGATTGACGCGACTGCGGCCCCGGTTTGTATTATTGCACCGATTTCGTCATGGGCCGCCGCTGTATCGGGTTTTGTTCCCGGTAACCAGAACGGGATTGCATTATTCTGCAGCTGCATTCCATGGAATTTCTACGCATTGTTCACGATTGCGTTCATGTTCGCCATTACGGCAATGCAGGCTGACTATGGCCTGATGGAGCAGCATGAGCTGAACGCGACGACAAAGGGTGATTTGTTTACGACGCCGGAGCGTCCGTATGCTGAGGCGGATAAAGCCAAACTCAAGGAGGATGGAAAACTGTTCGATATGCTGATTCCGGTTATTGTCCTTATCATCTGTTGTGTTATCGGTATGCTCTGGAGCGGCGGGATGTTTTCCGGAAAGAATTTTGTCGAAGCCTTCGCCAACTCGGATGCTTCCGTAGGTCTTGCAGTCGGATCCTTCTTTGCGCTGATCATTACCCTTGTTATTTACATGGCAAGGCGCGTAATGAATTTCACGGAGTTTATGGCCTGCGTTCCTGACGGATTTGCAGCGATGATCGCACCGATTCTTATACTGACATTTGCCTGGTCTCTGAAGGGCATGACGGACAGTCTGGGTGCGTCTGTCTATGTTGCGGGTCTGATTAAAAACACCGCGGGCAGTCTGATGAATCTGCTGCCGTTTATCATCTTCCTGATTGCGGTCGGTCTTGCTTTTGCCACCGGCACCTCTTGGGGAACATTCGGAATCCTGATCCCGATCGTTGTTACGGCGTTCAAGGACACCGATCCGAACCTGATGATCATCGCGATGTCCGCCTGCATGGCCGGTGCTGTCTGCGGCGATCATTGCTCGCCGATTTCGGATACCACCATCATGGCTTCCGCAGGAGCCCAGTGCTACCACATCAATCACGTCAATACGCAGCTGCCTTATGCGATGACTGTCGCGGCGATTTCCGCGGTCACATACATTGTAGCGGGATTTTCGCGCAACGTGGTTGTGTCGCTGGTATTTGGCTTTGCCGTACTGATCGTACTTCTGTATTTCCTGAAGAAGAGGGAACAAAAGAAATACGGCGCGGCCTGGGCAGACTGATTCTGTGCCCCGGCGCATCGGAATACGAACCCGGCTGTGAATGCGGCTGTATAGTATATGAATCCCGTCTGTCTGCGCAGATTGCAGACAGACGGGATTTTTGCTGTTTCAGAGAAATTACAGAAATTGGCAATTATTACCAACAATCTATGGACGGAATTTACATTTTATGCTATAATTAGCGCATGCTCATTATGTCCTCATCGGACCTAATGGGCGTTGACAATGATTTATTTGCAGCGCCGCGGCGTACAGCCGGCTGCAATGGGCACCGTCGCGCGGAGACTGATACATGTGAAGTGCATGCCGTGCTGTGCCCGGCTCAGGTAAGGGAGGTCGTTACATGATCGTATTGAAAATTATATTTTGTGTGATGATCTGCGTACCGCTGGCCTGTGTGGGATGGTTCCTCTTTGAAAAACTTCTGGAATCTGCCACCGGCGGCAGAAAATAAACGGGAGTTATCGATGAACAGAGGGCTTTTTATATCATTTGAGGGTCCGGACGGATCCGGGAAATCCACGCAGATTGAATATCTGAAGACCTATTTCCGGGAACGGAGAATCGACTGCGTGTTCACCCGTGAGCCGGGAGGCACAGAGATCGGAGAAAAACTCCGGGAGGTGATCCTGGATAAATCGAACAATGAAATGTGCGATATGACAGAGACTTTGCTGTATGCGGCCAGCCGGGCGCAGCACGTCTGTCAGCTGATCGGTCCCGCGCTGAAGGAAGGAAAGATCGTCGTCTGTGACCGCTTCATGGATTCCAGTATCGCCTATCAGGGATATGGGAGACAGTTGGGAGATAAAGTCAGAGTGATCAACGAATATGCTGTCATGGGCATAATCCCCGATCTCACATTTCTGCTGGAAATCGATCCAAAAGTCGGAAAGGGAAGGATTCGGGCGGACGAGAGAGACCGGCTTGAGAGTGAAAAACTCCGGTTCCATAACCGTGTGTACCGGGGTTACCTGCAGCTTGCGGAACAAGAGCCACAGAGAATCGTACTCATTGACGGAAACCGGAGCCGCGAGGAGATGAGAGAGAACATCACGGGGCACATTGAGAGACTCCTGGAACAAAGGAATGGACAATGAAGCTGACGGATTACAGGAAATATGGAAACGCTGCGGAGCAGCTGTCAAAGGCGGTTTTGTGCGGCCATATCTCACACGCGTATATTTTTGAGAGTGACAATGATGTGGACAAGGTTGGATTCGCTAAAGCGTTCGCAAGCGCAATTCTCTGCAGGAACGCTCCGGGTGAGGGCTGCGGACAGTGTCCTGCATGCAGAAAAATCGCCGGTGATAATCATGAGGATGTCTATCACATCGTGCCTGTAGAAGAAAAGAAAGGATATCCTTCAGTGAAGGATGGTCCGATTGAAAAACTTCTGAAGGATCTGAAAACTATACCGACAGCGGGGGACCGGAATATCGCCATTATTGAAGGCGCCGACACACTGACGCCGAAGGCGAGAGGCCATATTCTGAAAACCCTGGAGGAACCGGCGCCCGGAACGGTGATCATTCTTTTGTCAGAGAACGTGTACAATCTTTCGCCTCCTATCAATTCCAGATGCGTCCGATATCATCTGATGAATTTTGCTGATGCGTCGGATACGGAGATGGATGCGTTTGCCGATGAAATACTGCGGATGACATTCGGCGGAGCGTTCTTCTTTGATATCTGCAGAAAACTGGACGGTGAGATTAAGGGCAGGCCGGATGCGATTACATTTCTGGATGCGATGGAAAACCGGATCGGATATTACCTGCGCAGACAGACACCGGAATTTCAGAGCGCGCGGCTGGCGAAAGGAGTCCGCGACGCGGAAAAGGCGAAGGAAAGGCTCCGTCGGAACATAAATTATAAATATGCGGTCAGGGAACTGATTTTGAAACTGGAGGAAAATAAATGGTAAATGTTGCTGGGGTGCGGTTCAAAAGTACCGGAAAGGTCTATTACTTTGACCCCTGCGATCTGGATGTACAGCCCGGGCAGGGTGTGATCGTCGAGACGGCAAGAGGGATGGAATTCGGTACGGTAACAATGGGAATCACACCGATCAAGGAAGAGGATGTCACACGTCCGCTGAAGAAGATCGTAAGGATTGCCGGGGAGAAGGACATCGCCCGTCACGAGGAAAACGAGAAGAAAAAATCCAGGGCGATGAAGACGTGCCAGGAGAAGATTCAGAAGCATCACCTTGAGATGAAGCTGATCGATGTGGAATATACATTTGATAATAACAAGATTATCTTTTACTTTACGGCGGACGGACGCGTTGACTTCCGGGAACTTGTAAAGGATCTGGCCGGTGTCTTCAAGATGAGGATTGAACTGCGCCAGATCGGCGTGCGGGACGAGGCAAAGATGCTGGGAGGCGTAGGATCCTGCGGAAGAGGTCTCTGCTGCGCCACATGGCTGTCAGATTTTCAGCCCGTCTCCATCAAGATGGCGAAGGTGCAGAATCTGTCACTGAATCCCGCGAAAATCTCCGGCGTATGCGGCAGGCTGATGTGCTGTCTGAAGTATGAGAACGATGTCTATTCCGAGCTCCGGAAAGGGATGCCTGATGTTAATGAGCGTATCGAGACGCCGGAAGGGCTGGGAAAAGTTGTCGAATCCGATGTCCTGACCGGAAAGATCCGTGTGCGTATCTACACCGGAGAAAAGGACGATACCGGAGCTGACAAGCTCAGCGCGGATGTCTATACCTATAAAAAAGACGAGATAGGAAGATTTGATAAAAAGGACCGGAAAACGCAGAACGGCGGAAACAGCGGTGCTTACGGAAAGGGGCATGACAGGCCCGGGAAGAATCATCCGGAGCACAGTGCGCCGCGAAACGGTGCCGGAGGAGAAAAGACCTTCGGAAATGGAAAGGGCGGAACCAGAGAGAACGGGGAAACAGCGGAACCTGAAAAGAAAAAATCCGGAAACCGTCGCCGTCGCCGCCGGAAGAACAGGAAAAACGACGGTAAAGTGAATCCGCAGGAGTCCGGCGGAGGCGTCAGGGGAACCGGAAATGACAGAGAAACATTCGCTGAGAATTGACGATACCGGATTCGGCGACGTCCGGATTCTTCAGGATCCGGAAACGTTCTGCTACGGGGTTGATGCGGTTCTTCTGGCAGGGTTCGCAGCCGAACGGCTGAAGGGCAGGAGCCGGCCGTCAAGACTTTGTGATCTGGGAACGGGAAACGGGATCGTCCCGCTGATTCTCTCCCACAAAACGCCTATAGGCGATATGTGGGGTATCGAGGTTCAGGAAGAGATCTGGCGTCTTGCCGTGAAGAACGCTGAGCTGAATGAACTGGAGGGAAGGCTGCATTTTCTGCACGCCAATGTTCGCGATATTCGGACGAAGCCTATCGAATGCCGGAGTTCCGGCAGGCAGCCGGAAGCGGCGTGCCGGGCGGAACACACCGAGTATCCGATGCCCGAAGAACAGTCTGAACCCGTCGTACAGTCGGACATCCTGGCAGAGCTGGGAGGATCGGGAAGCTTTGATGCAGTGACGATGAATCCTCCGTATACGGCAGCGGGGAACGGACTTCCGGCCGGAAACGAGGCTAGGACCATCGCCCGCCATGAGGTTGCGGGAAGTCTGGAGGATTTCCTGAGGGCAGCGTCCGTGCTTCTGAAAGACAAAGGTCATCTGTTTATAGTACATCGTCCTTCCCGGCTGATTGATCTCTGTGAACTGAGCAGAAAACTTCGGCTGGAACCCAGAGATATGGTCTTTGTGAGCGGAAAACCGAAGGAGAAGCCGAATATCGTATTGATGCACTGTGTCCGGAACGGCAGCCGCGGCCTGCGCATCTTGCCGGAGCTATATGTGAGAGAGCCGGACGGGAGTTTCTCCCGTGAGATGCTGAAACTCTATGAACGGGAAATTCCTGTGCAGGATGCGGCCTCTGAGCTGCTGAAAGAGAGAGGGATCAGTTTCTGCGGCCGGAGAATGACATATTCGCCGCTGAAGGAAAAACCAGTATAAGAGCCGGATGTAAAGTTAGTGTAAAATAACAGTTGCTATTATTTGGAAATTTGTATATAATATTCCACAAGGGAAGACGGGTATATCGTCCGTCAGGAGTTTGGAGGTTTGAGCCATGATAACAATTGATCTGAAGTACACATTAATCTGCCTGGTGTTTGTCGCGCTGATCATCCTGCTGATCTTTCTCTGTGTTCTCGCGAAGAACCTGATCACAACGGTGAAAAACATGAATAAGGTCATCGATGATGCTTCGGTGGTGTCGGGCGTTGCCTCGGATAAGGCGATGCAGGTGGACGGAATTGTCGGGGATCTCGGCAGTGCGCTGAATGACCTTACCGCGGCCATGAAGGGCAACCAGAGTCTGGTGGGTGCCATGACGAACGTCGCCAAAGCGGCAGCATCGACGGTGTCCTATTTTAAAAGTTCGGATCCTGCGGAATACTACAATGAAGAGGAAAAGAAAAAGTGGAGGAAACACTGAATTTGGAACCGGACCGGAGAGGCCCTGAAAGGAGACGTGAGAAATGAAAGCTACTGGTATCGTGAGACCGGTTGATGCGCTTGGAAGGGTTGTGATCCCTGTGGAACTGAGACGCAATCTCGGGATAAAGACAGATGATTCGCTGGAAGTCTTTGTTGACGGGCAGTATATCATGCTGAAAAAATACGAACCATCCTGCATTTTCTGCGGAGATATTGATGATATCCGGCTTATTCACGGAAAGAGCGTATGTGCGAAATGCATCGAGGAAATGAAAAAACTGTAACGTTTTCTTAAGAATAATTAACCTGCCCCGTGCAGGTTATTTTAGTTATCTTTGTTGAAACCGCTGAAGATAATTAGTATACTAATAGATGAAGAAAAAAAGCAACTGTTTTGGAGGGAAATGTGGCGAAATTTTTAGTACAGAAAAGTGAACCGTTAAACGGAGAAGTATATATCAGCGGCGCGAAGAACGCGGTGCTCCCTCTGATGGCGGCGGCGCTTCTCAGCGGAGAAACCTGCCGGATCGAGGATGTCCCGGATCTGCGGGATGTGGAGGTGATGAAGGAGATTCTGACCTCACTGGGAGGAAATATCAGGGAAGCAGAGGACACGGTTCTTGAAATTACCTGCGATTCCATAACGACGAACGAAGCTGATTATGAGCTGGTGCGGAAAATGAGAGCCTCCTTTCTGGTTCTCGGTCCGCTCCTTGCCCGTACGGGCAGAGCCAAGGTGCATATGCCGGGCGGCTGCACGATCGGTGCGAGACCGATTGACCTTCATCTGAAGGGCTTCGAGGCTCTGGGCGCGGAGGTTATACAGAAGGATAATTATGTTGAGGCGATAGCACCCGCCGGCGGTCTCAGAGGAGCCAGTGTTTATCTGGATTTCCCGAGTGTGGGAGCTACGGAAAATATTATGATGGCGGCGGGACTGGCCCAGGGAACCACCTACATCGAGAATGCCGCCGAAGAACCGGAAATCGTTGATCTGGCGAATTTTATGAACAAAATGGGAGCCCGGATTAAAGGTGCCGGTACGGATACAATTAAGGTCGAGGGCGTGGAAAGCCTGAAGGGTTGCTTCCATACGGTTATTCCGGATCGGATCGAGGCGGGAACCTTCATGCTGGCAGGCGCGATCACCCGGGGACAGGTTCTGATCAAGAACATTGTTTTCGACCATGTCAAGCCTATTACCGCCAAGCTTCGTGAATGCGGCGTGACTGTGGAGATGGGGGACGAAGGCATATACGTGGTGGCTGATCAGAGACCGCTGACATCTACTGATATCAAGACACTTCCGTACCCGGGATTCCCGACAGACATTCAGTCGCCGTTTATGGCATTTCTGACTACGGTAGAAGGTTCCAGCACAGTGATTGAAACGGTGTTTGAGAATCGTTTCATGCATGTGGCGGAGCTGAACCGGATGGGAGCCAATATCCAAACGGAGGGGAACAAGGCGTATATTCAGGGCGGCAAAACTCTGGAGGGAGCGCAGGTGATCGCAACTGATCTACGGGCCGGCGCAGCGCTTGTACTGGCCGGTCTGGTGGCGAACGGAACTACTGAGATCTCCGAAATCTATCACATTGAGCGCGGCTATGAGAAATTTATGAAGAAATTCAAAGCGCTGGGCGCTAACATTCTGAGAATCGACGATTAAATTAACAGTCGTCTGCGGTCGGATTACCGGTCGTCTGGCACAGAACTGAAATAGACAGGAAAGAACAAAAAACGGAAAGAAGCGGAGGGAGAAAATGGCAGATTTAAAGTATCTGGAACTTCTGGCTAAGGACTATCCGAATCTGGAAGCGGCATCGGCAGAGATCATAAACCTGAATGCGATTCTGGCGCTGCCGAAGGGCACGGAATATTTCCTGAGCGATCTGCATGGAGAACATGAAGCGTTCATCCACATGCTGAAGAGTGCGTCGGGGACGATCCGGATGAAAATCGACGAACACTACGGAGGGATTCTCAGCGAGCAGGACAGAGATGATCTTGCGGCACTGATCTATAATCCTCAGGCGGAGCTTAAACGCCGCCATAAAAGCGAAGCTGACTTCAACAAATGGTGCACCACTGTGATATATCGCCTTATTACGATTTGTCAGTCGGTGTCCACGAAATATACCCGCTCCAAAGTCCGTAAGCGTCTGCCCGGAAATCTGGCCTATGCGATGGACGAACTGCTGCACGCGGATGACGAGGCGAACAAAAATCACTATTATGAAGCGATTATCAGTTCGATTATAGAATGCGGAATCGCGGATCGCTTCATCGTGGCGATGGCGGAGGCAATTTCCGATCTGGCGGTGGATCATCTTCACATTATCGGGGATATTTTCGACAGAGGGGCGCATCCTGACCAGATCATGGACTTCCTGATGAATTATCATGATGTGGATTTTCAATGGGGAAATCACGATATCGTCTGGATGGGGGCGGCCACAGGAAACTGGGCCTGCATTACCAACATTCTCCGCATGAATATCAGCTACAACAATTTCGATATGCTAGAGGTGGGCTACGGCATCAATCTGCGTCCGCTGGCAACCTTCGCGGAACGCGTTTACGGAGACGATCCCTGTGAGAAATTCATGCCCCATATTCTGGATGAGAACATCTACGATCCGGTCAGTCCGCTTCACGCGGCGCAGATGCATAAAGCGATCGCAATCATGCAGTTCAAGATTGAAGGGCAGCGGATCAAGGCGCATCCTGAGTATGGCATGGAAAAACGGCTTCTTCTGGATAAGCTCAATCTGAAGGAGGGAACGGTTACCGTCGAGGGGAAGGTCTGGCCTCTGCGTGACACTAATTTCCCGACGGTTGACCCGGAGGATCCCTACCGTCTCACTCCGGAGGAGGAGCAGGTCATGGAGAGTCTGGAAGCCTCAATCCTGAATTCTGAGAAGCTTCAGCGTCACATCCAGTTCCTGTTCAGTCATGGGGCTTTGTACAAAAAAATAAACGGAAATCTCCTCTATCACGGATGCGTACCCATGGACGAACAGGGCGAGTTCGTGGACGTCACCCTGGGAGGCGGGACCTATCGCGGAAAAGCACTGATGGATTACCTGGACAAGCAGGTGCGCGCAGCCTATTTCTCGCCAGATGAGTCGCAGGAGGTCGGACGCTCCGGCGATCTGATGTGGTACCTCTGGGAAGGCAGCAACTCTCCGCTGTTCGGCAAAGAAAAGATGACGACGTTTGAGCGTCTGTTCATCGCAGACAAAGCCAGCCACAAGGAGCCTACACGCCCGTATTACAAGCTGATCCGACAGAAGGAGCCTGTGCAGCATATTCTGAGAGAATTCGGGCTGGATCCCAATCACGGCAAGATTCTGAACGGTCACGTTCCTGTCAAGATCAAGGACGGCGAAAGTCCGATCAAGGGCGGCGGACTGCTGTATGTGATCGACGGCGGAATTTCCAAGGCCTATCAGAAGCAGACCGGAATCGCAGGTTATACCTTTATTTTCAACTCCCGGTTTATGGCTCTGGCAGAACATAAGCCCTACACGCCACTGCAGCCGGACGGTACACAGACCTTCACCTCACCGACTCTGCAGATTGTAGACACCCTGCCCGAACGTATGCTGATCATCGACACCGATCAGGGCGCCGAGCTCGTGGAGCAGGTAAACGACATGAAGTCACTCTGCGACGCGTATCGCCACGGTCTGCTGAAACAGCAGTACTAGGTAGTAAAGGACATTGATTTGCCGGCGGTTTCGGCGGCAGGTCAACATCGTGAATAAGTAACAAAAGCAATAACAGCCACCAATCAGCCGGTGGTTGTTATTGTATTATAAGGTTATTCCAAATGCGCAGGAGATGGGTCTCTGTGCGACCCGGCGAAATATAGGGCAATACGCAAATGGGCAACTTATATTATCGATAAAATGCCTGAAGGCATACCAGAAACGCTGAATAATAACAGAATTCCCGCCCTGTAAACTGGTAAACCGTAAAATGCCGAGGAAATGAAACAACCCCTCAGCATATGCTTATGTGTGATAAAGAAGCAATAGAAGTGCAAAAAATTTTGCCGTTCCTATCCGACACTTGGCCATTGTGTCGGATAGGTCGGGCGGTTATTCGGGCAA